>WNFA01006894.1_pt1 | contig 18216 bp, 20 predicted proteins | sample 5400481 | NCBI WGS metagenome assembly WNFA01 (sample SAMN13153340, study PRJNA577476) | soil metagenome | isolation source: 120 cm saprolite under Douglas fir tree site 2 hole 1 replicate 2 | place: USA:California | collected 2015-04-18
TGTACCTTACCCGCTTGCCGGTCATCTCTCAGACCAGCCGCCAATGCCGATGTCAGGCCTAACCGGCGTTCGACGGCCTTGAGGAGAATTGCTCCGCCATCGGAACTGCTCTGTCGCTGATCAAATTTCGCGACCACCGATCGATCAAAAATGTCTGGAAAAAGGAGACAATCTGTTATGGTATGTTCGTTCAAGCGAAGGCCTCGTTTTTGGTCTCAAACCCGCCTAGATAACGGATTTGTACCATAGCGAGGCCTTCCGTGTTTCTGAAATCATGAATTTTCAGGGCTAAACCAGGCAATTCAAGTCGGACTCGGTAACCTCTTGTCCGCTACGCCGCTCGCGATCCTGCAGCCGCGAACGGCGGTCGCTTGGCAATTCCAGCCAAAGACTGTCTTGCGCGCTGGGTTCGGCCTTTTCAGCGACATCCTCCCTGGCAGCGTGGCCGATCTGATCGGCGTGAATCCACCTAACGTAAAGACATTTCAAGCGGGACTTCTCGGGAGCGTGGGGAAAGCTGGAAACGCCGGTTGCGATGCCACGCTCGGCTGCACGGCGATCGCGCCTGGTGTATCCGATAGCGCAGTCGACGCAGCTGCCGCTGCGAACCAAGTATTCACTTCTGGCTTTGCACAAGGTGAACTCTCCTGTTCTTCGCCTCTCGCTAACCCTGCGACCTGTCTCTCGCCAGTCGCGGTCACTGCAGTGCCCGACGGCAAGCTTCACGCACCTTATTTCATGGAGTGGAGTCTTGGAATCGAACAACAACTCGGAAATACTGGCAGCTTCAAAGCACAATATGTCGGCACGCGCGCGGCGAATCAACCGTATCTTACTCAGGTGAATGGATATCAAACCGTATGTAATGGATGTTTCGCTCCATTTCCTTACTTGCAGCCGACTGATCCCCGATTCGCGGCCGTGACTCAGTTTTCAGCAGGGGCAAATAGCAGCTATCATGGACTTCAATTAACGGCCATGAAGCGCCTCGGCCACGGACTGCAGGGACAGATCAACTACACTTGGAGCCATTGCCTCGATACGGTTTCGAACGGCGGATTTCTGCAGTTCTCGGCGGGGGGAATCCTGTCTCCGCTGCCTGGAGACCTCGAACGCGACTATGGCAACTGCGACTACGACATTCGCCATAATTTCACGGCTCAGTATGTATACGAATTGCCCCTCAAAGTCTCAAATCGTGCCCTCGGCTATGCGCTAAACGGATGGCAGATTTCGGGAAGTTTTTTCTTCCACAGCGGTGTACCTTTTTCGGTTCTCAGCACGCCATACTCGGCAAACGGAAATGGCATCGTGCAAGGCAGTGGGCCGCAATTCGCCAGTCTTGTTCCTGGTGTTGACCCATACTGTCGCAACTGCAACATCCCCGGTGTAACTCAGCCGGGAACGATCCAATGGCTCAATCCGAATGCGTTCGTCTCCGCGGTTGATCCATCGACAGGCTCTTGCAATGGGGGCAACTCTGCAGAAAACTGCCAATTTGGGAATCTGGCCCGCAATGCTCTCCGCGGTCCGAACTTCTTCTGGAGCGACTTTTACATAACGAAGTGGTTCCCCATGACGGAGAACGTGAAGCTGAGATTCGACGCGCAGTTCTTCAACGTGTTTAATCATCCCAATTTTGGCCTACCCAGCATCACGCTCGCGGGCATTCCCGGGCTCCCCTCTACGCAGACCGGCTTCGGCGCATTAACCTACACTACGGCGCCGCCTACGGGTTTGCTTGGGGTTGGACTCGGAGGAGACAGTAGTCCTCGCATGATTGCGTTTCAATTGCGTTTTGAGTTTTAATCTCTCGTTCGATTCGAGTGAAGATACTGCCGAATGCGCTGGGCCATGGGTCGGCGTGCCTATACCGATTATCCACAGTTAGCTGTCCAGAGTTTTGCTGACCAGACTAGAAGCGACAAGTCGCATTGTAGAAAGTCATCGATTGATCTCCGAGTCGTCCGCCATGCAAAATTATTTGCAGGCATATTCTAATCGCTAGCCGTACGTTCGGGGGTCTTGATGGTATGCGGCAGGGCAGATTGTCAATTCGGACGGTTGCGGGGATCACGGAAGCGATCGAAGGGGGAATTTTTTTGGTTGCGAGGGCCTGATTTGAACCAACTGCCTCAGTAACCGGACAGAGAGAGCCCCGGCTTGGGAGGCGTCGGCACTCTCTTTGTTCGAGAAAAATAGTTTTTGATGCGTGCAGCAGTGCTTTGGAGTGGCAAGGCGGAGCACCTTCAAGGGGACCGCCTGAAATTCGCCGCTAAAATTCACTTGCCAAACCAGTCAGAGGCGCCTGGCCTACCCTATCTTGCCGCCGGGCACGGTTTGCCGTCGTGTCCCTTCGCCGCACGGTTTGCCGTCGTGTCCCTTCGCCCCTGTGGTGCTTGATCTCGGCGTATAGGTTCTCACGTTCTAGTTGCACTTCCGCGCGTTCTTCGTCCCCGTGTACTAGATCAGGACTTAGCAGATTGAGTTTGTTATTCAAAGCGATGAGCCGGCTCACCAGTGCGTCTTTCACTTGGCAGTTCATCAATTCATTGTACTCTCCCATCCATGAGAGGGTTTGTTTTTGACCTAATCTTTGCTTGTCGCAGGCCTCATTTCAACTCTCGTGTCACCTGTACGGCTGACCGCTATCGCCGTCACCCGGTTGGCCGCTTACAATGTCGACGAGCGGTTGCAAGTTGCAAATAGATTACGCAGGTGTGCAAGGGACAAGAAATGCTGAACCTATTGTAGATTACATATCCTGCATTTTGACCATTGTCTCGACGGTTCTAATTGGGAAAAAACTATGGCAAGGTTGGGTCATCGCAGGAGCAAATAGCATTATCATTTGTGTGATCGGTATGCGGAGTGCTCAATTTGGATTGGTTCCCGCTAACCTTTTCTGTATCGGTCTCTACGCGAACAATCTAAGGAATTGGCGACAGAAAACCCACGCATAGGCTACTCGCCGAAGTCCGCTGGTCTTATTCGCGGCCAAAAGAGCCGGCAAAATCGGTTGATTCGCACAAACTCCAGCCTTTTGCCTCTGCCGTGGCAGGACAACGATATTTGATAATTGATGGAAATTAGTCGGTACGACTGGCCGGCAAAAACCGCACAATCGCGTCGTGCGGGATGACTTGAAAGTCAGATCACTCACCGCCCGTCGCGAAACAGTTTTTCTCCAAGACGCCCAACAGCGAGCAGGATTCCGTGGAGGAGGGCCTGTGGTCGGGGCGGACATCCCGGAATGTAAACGTCGACGGGTATGACGTTGTCGACTCCTCCGAGGGAGGCATAATTCTTGCCAAAGATGCCGCCGCTTATGCCACAGGCGCCAACGGCCACCACGACTCTCGGTTCCGGCATAGCTTGGTAGGTCTTCAGCAGGGCAAGCTCCATGTTCCGGGTGACGGGACCGGTGACCAGGAGCATGTCGGCGTGACGAGGAGATGCCACGAACTGAATTCCGAAGCGTTCGATGTCATGGATCGGATTGTTGAGCGCGACGATTTCCATTTCGCATCCGTTGCATGACCCTGCGTCCACTTCCCGGATGGCGAGAGAGCGTCCCAGGAGTCTGTGGATCGTTTCACGCGCTTTCTGCATAACACTCTCGGCATCCGCTTTAACGTTCTCGGAACCGCGCCGCACCGTGCTCAATTGCCGATGAGTGCGGTCCGCATTTAAGGTGTATGTTGCGGTGAGTATGAGGTTTTCGCGGTTCGGAGTTGCCAGTTCAAATTCTTGCGTGATTCGGACGGCTTTGTCGGACGAGGCTTCGGCGCATAAGCCGCAGAAGACACACAGGCCATAATCGACGGTCACTTCGCGAGAGTCGTCGCTGTCGCGAAAAGAGATTGCCCCGGTTGGGCACACCTCGGCAGCGGGCCGGGCGTCCGTCCATTTTTCGAAATCGAAGTGCGGCCGTCCGCGAAAGTGTTCGGAGACTTGTGCCGGTTCAGCTGGGTAGGCCTTCGTTACAATGCCGGTGCGGATCGTCTTCTGGATGATCTTGAACATCGCCTATCGATCCGTTCCCGAGTAGGAAAGATTGAAACTCTTATTGATGACGGGGAAGTCTGCAATGATATTTCCCTGAACGGCCTCGACCAGGGCTGGCCAGTTGTTGAGCGATGGGTCCTTAATCTTGCAGCGCTCCAGATGATTGTTAGCGCCCGTGCGAATCCAATGGATGATTTCGCCGCGCCATCCCTCGACGGCGCTCAGCGCGCAGCGGTCCGCGGGAATGGGCGGGACTTTCGCACGGAAGTCTCCGTCGAGACTCTCATTCGCAGCGCTCCGGATGATGCCCAGAGATTCGTTCACCTCGTCGACCCGCACCTGCATCCGGTGGCTCACGTCGCCAACGTGATAAACGGGTACGCGGAAGGAGTAGCGACCATACGCCGCATAAGGGTGATCGCGCCGAGTGTCCAGATCCATCCCAGACGCGCGTCCTGCCACACCCACGATCCCTAAATCTCTTGCCTTCTCCGGACGGAGCACTCCAGTCTGTTCTAATCGGTCACGCGTGGATTCCGAAGAGTCAATCAGGGCGATTAGATCTTGGAACTCACTTGCGAATGCATCGACCGTGCTGCGGAGCGAGACCAGTTGCACGGTATCCCAGGCCCTTCGCACGCCGCCGACGCAGACCATACTCCGCAAGAGACGATTGCCACTTAACTGTTCGTTTAGGCCGGCCAGCATCTCTTTCAAGCGGCTGGCGTGCGCGTTCGCGATTACGAATCCGACATCCGTCGCAATCGCCCCGATATCGCCAACATGATTGTAGATTCGTTCGAGCTCCAGGAGGATCGTTCGCATGATCAGAGCCCGCAACGGAACATCCATCTGAGCCGCCCGTTCAATGGCCTGACAGAAAGCTGTGCCATGGGAAAAACTCGAATCTCCAGAGACGCTCTCCGCGAGAAACACGGCTTTATCTATGGGCAACTTCTCAAAGAGTTTTTCCGTGCCCTTATGGGTATAGAACATGCGCAGCTGCAAATAGAGGATCGGCTCACCAGCTACGGCGAAATTGAAATGGCCGGGCTCGATGGTTCCGGCATGAACGGGCCCGACAGGCACTTGAAAGACACCTTCGCCCAAAGCGGGCCGGTAAATGTGGCGTTCTCCTTCGAACGGCGGTAGCACCGTCTCGAGCGGGAAGTCCTTGCGCAAGGGATGAACATCGGGCCAGTTGTCATGTAGGGCGACCCTGCGGGGATTGGGGTGTCCGACAGGTTTCAAGCCAAACCAATCCTGGATCTCGCGCTCCTGCCAGTTCACAGCTGGCAGTTCGGCTGAGAGCGATGGAAACTTGGGATCGTCGACACGCACCGGGGCTTGCACAATCAGATAGCAGGTGTCGTCCTTCCGTTCAAATACGTAATAGTTGAAGAAAACACCTTCTGCGGAACGCCGGTCCTCGGCGAACACAGTAACCAGTCTGGCCTCGAACTCCTTTCGCAGGTATTCGGTAAGAGCCCGAACGTCCGGATCACCGACGAGAAGATAGATTTCATCTTCGCGTTGCGCAGACATCGCCTGAACCTGCGCGCCAAACTTCTGTTGAAGAGCCTCAAAAACCGCAGACATCGCTTGCCTCATCGTCCGCTCACCACAATGTCCACCGCGCCCTGAATGAGGCGGAACAATGGAGCGGGTATCCAGAAGCCCATGACAATAATCACCAGAGCCGAGCCAACAACGGAGGACTTCTTCCAGCGGCAGGTCTCTGCCGCTGGAATGCCCGGATCCGGACCAAGAACAAGGTTGGCGATGTGGATGAGGAATCCGGAGAAAATCGCCACGAGAAAAGTGACGAACAGAACAGGTAGAACGAGATAGCCGCGGCTGAACCCAGCACGGAGAATTGTGAACTCGCTCAGAAACAAACTGAAAGGAGGTGCCCCGGTGACAGCAAGGGTCGCCATGAGAAAAGCAGCACCGCTCAAAGGCATCGAATGGATCAAGCCCCCTTTCGCCTCGCGGAACAGGTCGGTCTTCAATTGCTGCTGGACATTTCCGGCGCAAAAGAAAAGCAGTGGTTTGGTAATCGAATGAAATGTCATGTGAAGAAGCATACCGAGGACGCCCAAGGGTCCTCCGAAGCCGAGGGCCAGCACCATGATCCCGCTGTGATCGATGCTGGAATAGGCCAGCATACGACGGAAGTTCTTCTGGACGAGGATGAAAGGAACGGCTACCCCCATTGAAAGCAGCCCGAAGAGAATCAAGAGATGAGAAGCAAATTCCGGGCCTAAGCATTTGGAACTTAGAATGTAAAACCGCACGAGACCGTAGAGAGCGCAGTTGAGGACACCTGCGGCGAGCATTGCCGCCCCCGGTATGGGTGCTTCACTGTAGGCATCCGGCTTCCAGGTATGCATGGGAGCGATGCCCGCCTTGGTTCCATACCCCAGCAGAATCAAAATGAATGCTAGCCGCATGGTCGGCTTATCAAATTGAGAAGCGTGTCCAACGAGGGCAGACCAATTCAAACCCGCCAGCGTATCCGTTCCGAGGGCTTGATGAGCGGAATAGTAGGTCAGAATTGTGCCGAACAGCGCCATGGAGAGGCCCACGCCTCCGATGATGGCGTACTTCCATGCAGCTTCAAGAGACGTTTCGCGGCCGTAGAACATAACCAGGAACACAGACGCTAATGTGGTTCCTTCGATCGCTACCCAGAGTATTCCGAGGTTGTTGGCAAGAGCGACGAGAATCATGGAAAAAACCAACAGAGGAGTAAGCGCGTAGTATTCTCGCAGTTTATTGACGGCTCGCCCGCCGCCCAATTCTTCACCCTCCTGGAAAACTCCGTTTCTCTCGTCGTGACGGAAATAGCCAACGGCATAAATGGAACACACCAAGGCAACGAAAGCAGACAAGAGAACGACCAACGCACTCAAAGCGTCCGCGTAAAAGAATCCATCCCAGACTGAAACAGGGCCACTCAGAAGTACCCGAACGCCCAGCGCGGCGGCCAAACACAGCAGAACAGCGAAGGCAAAGAGATTGAGCACCTCCATGAAGGACCGTCTTCGGAGGAAGAAGGCTAGAGGACCGGCGGCCAGAGGAACGATAAGGAGCCAGAGCAAAATCATGCGGTTGTTTACTCTCGCAACTTCCGAAGCTTGCTGACATCCATCGAATCGAAGGCCTCGCGGATTCGAAAGACGAGAATGCCGAGAACCATTACCGCGACAAGAACATCAAAAAAAATACCGAGTTCAACGACCAGCGGCATTCCGTACGTCAGCGAGATCGCGGCCAGGAAGAGACCATTCTCCAGGGAAAGCAGCCCGAGGACCTGCGTCAAGGCCTTGCGGCGATTCAGCATGGTGAAGAAACCGATCAGGAAAAGCGCGATCGCGACAGCAAGCGTGTTATGCCCAAGCGCCGCTCGGACAGAGGTCTCCTCTGGATGGTAGAAAGACTGCGCAACGACGTAGCCCACCAGAGTCAGGCAGCCTGCAATCAGAATCGACAGCGGAGCGTTGATCAGCGGTTCAATCTCCCGCCGGATTTCGATTCTTCTTACGAGGCGCTCGAGAAACCAAGGAAGCAGTCCTGCTTTCAATATGAGCGTCAGAAGGCCGGCGATATATATATGACTGGCGTGGTTGAAGTACGCGATGATGCCGGCAATCGCCGCTAACAGGAACGACTGCACCGCGAAAATCCGAATGCTCGAAACCAACCAGCGTTGCCCGACGGCGGCGATCTGCAGCACAAGGACCAAGGCCGCCATCAGCGTGATGACTCTGTCGCCGAACTCTGGATCCTGGAGAAAGGTCATGCAAGCCTCAAAATAAGAATGTGGAAATGAGCGCGAGCGCCCCTAAGATGAAAGAAACCATGAGCAATTCCGGAACTCGAAACAGCCGCAATTTCGCGTTGGTGGTTTCCACCAGAACGATGAGACACGCCAGCAGAACCATCTTGGTAAGGTAAAAAATCAGGCCCAGACCAAGTCCTCGAGCCGTCCAGTCAGCACTCAAACCGAACGGAAAGAACGTGTTCACCACCAGCGTCATCAGCACCAGTTGCTTGATCGAAGCGCCCCATTCAAGTAAAGCGAGGTATGGTCCCGAATACTCAAGGATCATGGCTTCGTGAATCATTGTTAATTCGAGATGCGTCGCCGGGTTGTCTACGGGGATGCGGCCTGTTTCGGCAATCAGCACGATGAACAGCGCCGCAAATGCCAGCATCTGCGAGGGTGCCAGAAACTTCCAGCTTTGGCTCACGGCGACCTTGGCCATTTCGCTCAGGTTTGTGGAACTTGCTGCCAAGGCCACCGTGAAAATCGCGAGCATCATGGCAGGCTCAGCGATCGCGGAAAGCGTCATTTCGCGGCTGCTGCCGAGCCCGCCGAATGAGCTGCCTGCGTCGAGCCCGGCAAGAGCAAGGAAAAAGCGCCCAAGAGCCAAAAGATACACGACCGCGAGAACACCACCAAAGAGGCTGAGAGGGGCGTCTGTCGTGGTCATGGGAATCATGAGTCCGACAAGAGCGGCCGTCACAAAGACAATGTAGGGCGTCGCTGAGAAAATCCACGACGCCGTCTCCGGTATGACCATCCCTTTGCGTAACAACTTGAAGATGTCTCGATAGGATTGCAGCACGCCCGGTCCGCGACGTGTCTGCAGTCTGGCCTTCAGAGTCTTGATAATGCCGCTGAGGAGCGGAGCAACGAGCAACAACAGCACCAGCTGCAAACCCGCTTTGGCTAACAGGCCGATCACCGGCGAACTCCAAAGAGCAAGAGCAAGACGAGAGTTATAAAAATATATGCCAAGTACGCGTGAATGCTTCCGGCCTGTATGGCTCGCATTCTGGTGGCGAACCGCAGCAGGAGATCTTTCAGCGGAACGTATAGCCGTTTCTCAAAGGTCGGCTCGACCTCACTCTCGAAATGAATTGCTTTCGGAAAATACGGGGATACATCGAAAACGGCTTGAATCTCGCGGCGTGGTTGGTACAAAACGGAGAAGATCATCCGCAATGCCTTTGAGAATGCGGTAGCGGTGTACTCGTTATCTTCGGTGAGGCCGGGCAACCCGCAGTCCCACGCAGGGCCCCGCCTTGTCACGAACCGCCTCGTCCCGATCGATACCAAAAGAACAGCGGGAATCAGTAAGACCAGTAGCCAGATTCCGATGACTGCAGTGGACACTGTACCTCCATGAGGCAAGCCCGCCGAAAGCACGAATCCATTTCCGGTAATGAGATTGGCGCCGACTCTCTGTCCGAGCAGTTGCTCATTCATCGCATCAAATACGCGGAGAAACCAGGTAACTCCTAAGCCCAACGCGAGGCAAGCCGCCGTCAGGCAACCCATGCCAACTACCATGGACCGAGGCGCCTCACGCACGGAGTTGGATTTAGCCCCGCGCGGCAGGGCCAAGAAAGTAATGGCGAATGCCTTCACAAAACAAGCCGCGGCCAGGGCTCCTGTCAACGCGAGCATGGAACCAGCGAGCGGAAACAGGATTCGCGTCAAACCTCCGGTCGCCCCAAATCCTGCGAGGAGGCTCTGGTAGGTCAGCCACTCGCTGACAAATCCATTCAGCGGGGGAAGTCCAGAAATGGCGACCGCGCCGATCAGAAAGCAAAACGCTGTCGCAGGCATCGGGCGGATCAGGCCACCCAATTCCTCCATGTTTCGCGTCCCCGTCGAATGGAGCACCGACCCGGCTCCCAGGAACAGCAGGCACTTGAAGATGGCGTGATTGAGAGTGTGAAACATCGCGGCGATCAGCGCTACCGCCGCGAGTTGCGGATGTCCTGCGACGCGGAACACCAAAGCGGCGCCAAGACCTATGAGGATAATCCCGATATTCTCGATGCTGTGGTAGGCCAACAGGCGTTTCAGATCATGCTCCATCAAAGCGTACAAGACGCCGAGAACGGCGGAGGCGACTCCCACAATGAGGACCATCAATCCGGCCCAGGACGGCAGCACCCCTAGTCCATCCAGGAAAATGCGCGCCATGCCGTAGATACCTGCCTTGAGCACGATTCCGGAAAGAAGCGCCGAGATGTTGCTTGGGGCAACTGGGTGGGCTGCGGGAAGCCAGATATGGAACGGAATAACACCCGCCTTGATGCCAAAGCCTAGGAAGAACAGCACAAACGCGACGGCCTGCTGGCTGCTGGACAAATGCTCGGGGGCGGTGCGGAAGCTCGCAAAGTCCGCGCTGCCGCTGATCTGGATCAATAGAGCGAAACCGAGGAGCAGGCACCCAGCATCGATGTGCGCCATGACCATGTACAGCAACCCCGCTCGTCGGCTCTCGCGGTCTTCGTGATAAAACGTGACCAGCCCGTAGGCAGCCAGCGCCATCACTTCCCAGGCGATCAGAAACAACAAGGCGTTAGCGGCAGTGAAAACGATCGTCAAGCTGAGGAGTAAGAGATGGAATAGAAAACCAAAGAAGCCAATGTTTCTCTTGCCCTCGAATTCTTTCAAGTAGCCAAAGGAGTAGATGGACACGGCGCCTGCAAGGATTGCCAGGGTTAAGTTGAAGAAGCCAGCCAAAGCATCGTAGTCGAAGCTGTACGCAACCAGAGGAATTCCCGAGGAGATCGACCAACGGACTGGCGTGCCTTGAAGAATGCCGAGCACTGCGGCGAGCCCTTCCAAAATGGCTCCTGTGAAGGCCGCGCCGCAACACAGGTAACGACAGAGGGCCGGCTTTCGCCAACTCGCGAGAGAAGAAAAAGCGCCCATTGCGTACGCCGCAACACTAAGTGCGAAGGTCGGGCCAACTGGAAGCGAGTTCATGAAACCTGTTCAGGATCGGATGATAGAAAATTTCGGATACCATCGTCCCACAGTTTCCCGTGCGAGTTTTCGTTGCGATGGGCAACTCCTTTGCACCGCATCATCTTCCCCTTATGGCAAGAGAGTAATAGGAATTTGAGATAATTCTGATACTGTTCGCATCCGGTGCTAGCTTTACGTAGATCACGTAGGCCTGATCTCGGGGAGATTCGCCAAGATCTTGAAATTCGCCGTCAACCCAACCGCCTGGCGGCATCTCAATCCACGTGGGATTCGTGTCCACGAGTCCTGGGACAGCGGAGATCGGTTGTTTCGAGACAGTCGCTGGACTGATCCACTCTGATGATGGAGAAGTTCGCGTGACAATCTGTCCGAGCGGAACATTTGTCTCCGGGCGCACAGGATAGAAGATGGAATGATTTCCCCTGTTGCTCAGTCGGAACCGAACGGACAATCCAACTCGATCTCGAGGCCCTTCCTTGGGAGACAAAGCCAAACTGACATGTTCTGCAGAAGCCAGGCCTGAGTTTGAATGAGACACATTTTTCACATGACCAACCTGATCGGCGAGAATAAATAAGACCGCAACTGTCGTGAAAAACCAAGCGTGCTTGACGTTGGCCTTTCGTTCTTCGCGATCGGCGCCATCGGTGAGAGGAAGCAAACCGAGCCTGTCGCCATTTGTCTTCTTCAAAGGTGAAGGCTCTACCCAAGGTCGAAACAGAGAGAACCTGGGTCTGCCGGACATAAGCATCTCCCTTACCGCTAGGCGATGTCGCGGCCCTTAGCGTCTAAAGAACTCACAGGACACGGGATAGCGCTTGACCTAGTAAATTTCGCAGATTAGAATATGCATGTACTAAAGGATGAGCATGCCACAGCAGGTTGCCAACTTCAAGTCTGAGTTCTTCAAAGCCCTCGCTCACCCCATCCGCATCCGAATCTTGGATTGTCTCCGGGATGGTGAGAAGGGGGTTCTGCAAATTGAACCAGCAAACGTCTCTCAGCAGCTTGCCATTTTGCGAGTGCGCAATATCGTGATCGGCCGTAAAGCTGGAAGCAATGTGTATTACTCCGTCTCCGACGCAACACTGTTCCGTCTTCTTGACGTGGCCAAAGACATCTTTAACAACCACTTGGTGGGTGTACGAGACATGCTTCAGCAGATGGAAGCGGCCTCGTAGGGAGAAAAAATTTTGTCTTGCATCTGCAAATGTTCGCATATGCAACAGCGTTTCCAGGCTACTCGGTTCCTCCTTGGGTCTGGGACAGGAGATCGATAACCATGCCGGATTATTACACCACTCAGCAACTAGCCCAGAAGTTAGGAATTGGGGAAGCCGCAATTGCTGAACTCCAGACGAAAGGTTTGCTCCAACCCGCGGTAAAGGACGGTAGGTCTTTCTTTTCTTCTAGGCAAGCGCACTGCCTACGAGCAGCCATTCGGTGGGCGCGCAACGACAAAATAGATTTGCATGAGGCTTTTATCCGCGTAGAAGCACGCTGGCTTGCCCACACGACCGCGTCGAAGGACTAGCGTGATGGCTGGGAGTGAGCATGAATTTCTCTTGCCGAGTTGGCGCGTGCGCCGCGTAGATCATTTGCGAAGCGTCAAAGATGGAAGCAAGGGTCGTTGGGCGAAATTATTCCGCGCTAGGCAGTCGCTCGCCTGTCTGTTGTTGCTTCTCGTCATACTTCGAGCGCTTGGCCAAGGATTGCTCATGGCAGTTGCGGGGGCAGCTCTCGTGTTGCTCTTGCAAGAAGCGGTTGACCCAACACCGTTGTTCTGGACGGCACCCTGGGAAGCCATGCAATTGCTTCTGAGCCGAGCTCGCCGCGTCAATCATATTTGGCTTCATCGAACACAGGAATTGGCTCGTGAATCTATTGGCTTATCCACGAAAGTCGATGGGTTTGCCATGGCGGACGGATTCGTTTTGATCGGTGTTGGCAGCAACAAGCAATTAGTCCGATGGACCGCAGAGGCCGCCTGGCGAGGGATTGTCCGTGTGCGCGAGAGAGCGAGACATCCGAGGGGATGTAAAGCGGTGCGCTTCCTCATCGCCATGTGGTTGATGACGGGAGTTCTGCTTGCACTGAGTGTCTGGCGAGGAATCGATCTGCCGACGGTTCTTCTGATCGCTGTGTTTTCCGGGGCCGCGGGACAAGCCTGGGCGCAGCCTTTTGAAAATACGCTGGGCCGATGGTTGGCGGTCCCGGCTTGGCACGACGAGGACGCACGAACATTTTGCTTGGAAGTTGAGCCTGTCGAGTTTCCAGAATGGCTCTGGTGGCAGGGAGGCCAGGGATTTATCGTCCGACGAATTCCTGAGGAAGAAGCGACTAAGGATTAAGAATATGAGCGTGCGGTGTGAGCTCCTATTCGCAGCAGAGAAGAGGATTTTGAATCCTTTCCTTCTGTGCGCCTTGACCTCGGCGCGCGTTCGTCAACTGTTGTTGGCTAGCGACGGGCAGGCCGGACTCGCGGAATTAGTTGACTCCGCACTAATCGAAGTCGCGGCAGGAGTACTCGAATTTGAGCATGTTGGGCGAAGGCGTTTATCCGCCCTTCCGGTGGAGGCTGCGTGAGAAGCCGCTTCAAAATTGGGGAATTGATGCAGCGGGAAGGCTTGAGCGGAGAGGTGGTCACACTCTTCCATTCTCGAAGCACCGGAATCATTCATGGGGACGATGGGTACGATGTGACCTTCAACGAGGAATCGCTCGTTGTGGGCCTCGCCTACAGTGAGATCGGCATTGGGCTACGAGTGTCTTACGGCATTTTTTTCGCGACGGGAGCGAAGGTTCCGACTGCTATTAATGTGCAGCCTGCTTCCGGCGGCCGAACCGAGGCAACGCAGGACTCGGAAAGCACGCTTTCTGCAAGAGCAGGTGGTTTCGGCGTGGTGTAGCTCAGCCGGTGGTTGCGTAGGCTGGGGCGCTCCTTGGCTTCGGATCGCGCAGGGCTGCTCAAAGGCAAAGGAGCCCTTCCCCTTTGACGAAGGAAAGAGATTTAGTCTTAGCTTTTGGGAACGAACAGGAGTCAGAAGCATGAAAGGTGTGATCTGGCACGTCTATCGAAACCAGGAGAAAGGCATGATTCGCGGCGATGACGGAGCCCAGGTGCCTTTTCGAAAATCCGCGTTGAGTGAAGTCGAGTTTTGCGCACTTTCTTCCGGCCAGAGGGTTCGCTATCAAATTCAGGACGGTTGGCTTGGCAAAGAGGCCGTAGAAGTGTGTCCATTGCCGATGGACAGAATCGCGGAGACAGGCTAAGTCGAAGGTGACGGCACAAAGGTGGAAATGAGCGGGATTTGATCTCTTTTCTCGTCCGCCGATCCTGTTTGCTAGCACCGGGAGTAAGCTCCTCCGCTCGTACCTCAAGGAATGGTCGACCAATCTGAGACGGCAAGCAAGACTTTGCCGGATAACCCAGGAGTCAGAAATGAAAGGATCGATCACACAATTGCTCAGAAATCGGCGTCCCGGGTACATCCTTGGCGAAGACGGTTGCTTGGTGGCCTTTGATGAGTCCTCGCTTCAAGGGGTGGACCTCCGGGAGCTCTCGATAGGGGACTGGGTAGAGTACGAGGAATTGGATCGGATTGAAGGGAGACGAGCGTCCAGAATCAAACCTCTCATTCAGCGAGCCGAAGAATAATGAGGATTCAGTTCCGATGAGACTGCGTACAGACATTCTGACCCCACTGACGGTGTTCTGTTTATTCGGCAGCGGTTCCAATTGGGCAGCGCAAGGAAAACACTTTGACCAAATGATAGTCGAGACGGCAACTCAGGTGAGTACTGCGGCTCACGCCATGTTCTTCCCTACCGAGTCTAACGAACAGCTGCCAGATCCTCGGCTCGCTCGCATCACTACCCCAAGTACGACTGCACAATCCAGCTTCGAAGCATCACAAGAGCCCAGTTTTCTGAAACAGCCTATCCTGTTCACCCCGAATCGTCTCAATCTCACCGCAACTAGCCGGAACACCCTGAATTGTGCAGTGGCGTGGTTGCGTGAACACCACTTGGCGCGAATTCTCATCGTCGGGTATTGTGACAACTCGGGTTCGGAGGCCTGTACCACCGCGCTTGCGGAGCGCCGCGCAGAAGTGGTTCGTCAGTTCTTGATGAGTCTCGGCACCCGCACGGATCAGATTGCGGGAGTCAAAGGCTGGGAAAATTTGGACCAACGTTGCCATTCAAACACAAGGGAGTGCCAGCGGCAGAATCGGAGTGTCCGCCTATTCCTCACGGGCCCGCTCGGAGTTTGAAGTGAGACTGCACCGAAAACAGGAATTCCAACGGGAGGAACTCGTCATTCCCTCAACCCCCTTGCGAGCGGCAAACTCCGACAGAATCTGGAACGCGAGAAACTAGAGAACCTCAATGAATAACTGGCTGCCTAAATCCGTACTGTGTCTCAAGGCTTACACGAAGCGTCTATTCCTGGCGGACCTTCTTTCCGGCATAACCGTCGGTCTCGTCGCGCTTCCCCTGGCAATGGCCTTCGCCATCGCTTCCGGCGTTCCGCCCGAAGCCGGTCTCTACTGCGCGATCGTCGCGGGTTTCGTGATTTCGGCTCTGGGCGGATCGAAGACCCAGATCGGGGGTCCAACCGGAGCGTTCGTAGTCGTCGTCTTCGGCATCATCGCGAAGTACGGTGTGGACGGACTGTTTATGTCCACATTAATGGCCGGTATCCTCCTGCTGATTCTGGGAGCAACCGGTTTAGGAACGGCCGTTAAATTCATACCGCGCCCCGTAGTCGTGGGTTTCACAAACGGCATTGCGGTTATTATCGCCAGCACACAACTCAAGGATTTCTTTGGGTTGAAGATCGATAAGGTTCCGGGCGAATTTCTCGCTCGGATTCAAACCGTCGTGCATAATTTTTCTTCGTTCTCTCCCATCGAGACAACTCTGGCCACTGTTGCCCTTGCTGTGATTATTCTTTTCATGCGCTACGTGAAGAGGGTTCCCGGGTATATCGTCGCTCTCTTTCTTGGTACCGCAGCGGTTCTGCTGTTCAAACTCCCTGTGGAAACGATCGGCACTCGTTTTGGAGGCATCCCGTCTGGGCTGCCAACTCTTAAGGTTCCACACTTTCACCTAGACCTACTGCGACCTTTGATTTCGCCGGCAATCACGGTCGCTATGCTAGGCGCAATCGAATCGCTGATGTCCGCGGTCGTCTCCGACCGCATGAGCGGCGACAAGCACAACCCGAATGTGGAACTTGTGGGACAAGGGGTCGCGAACATTCTTTCTCCACTGTTCGGAGGCCTCCCGGCCACCGGCGCCATCGCCAGAACGGCCACAAACATCCGTTCCGGCGCGAAAACTCCGGTGTCGGGAATGATTCATGCCCTGACTCTCCTAGCCATCGTGGTCTTCGCAGCCCCCCTGGCAAAGTTCATTCCATTGTCGGTGTTGGCCGCCATTCTTCTGGTCGTGTCTTACAACATGGGTGAGTGGGGGGAAATCCCGGAGCTTTTGAAGCTGTCCCGGCTGGAAATTGCGACTTGGCTCGCTACTTTCCTATTGACCGTGTTTGCGGATCTGACCGTCGCTGTGGAAGCAGGCATGATTCTCGCAGTGCTAGTTTTCATCCGGAAAGTGACACAAACCACCTCGGTCTCGGAGGTGACCGAGGAGTACGTCCGCGAAGGGCATGTTCACATCCTGCAGCACAAGGTGATCCCTGCCTACGTCTCTATCTTTAGAATTCACGGGCCTTTCCTGTTTGGTGCGACTGACAAGATCGACGAAATCACAACGCGGTTGTCGAGCCTTCCCCCGATCCTGATTCTAAGGTTGCGTAACATGACCGCGATCGATTCCACCGGCCTCCAGGCCTTGGAGAGCTTAGCGGACCAGGTACACGAATCGAGACGAGAACTCATTCTCTGCGGAGCCAGGGAACAACCTTCGAGACTCATGCATCAGGCGGAGTTTCAGCAGCACATCGGACCCGAGAATATGTGCAACAGCATCGCGGAAGCTCTGAGCCGCGCAAGGGCGGTTTACCCGGAAGCTTCGAAACATCATCCTGTAGGAACGGTTTGGGGCCGAAGAAGCACGGATGTTCTGGAGCCCGAGCCCGAATCGGGTGCGTCAAAGACGTCCGCTAGCTTCAAAGAATTCACCTGATCCAACTCAGCCGGCTTCCCTGATAGACGGAAAATCTACAGACGCCGTGATCGATGGGATTGAACCACGGTGTGTAAAAAGTAGTGTTGTCAAATGGGGTGTGAATTGTCTTGATCGGTGTTCCATAAGGCGAGAAGTGATTGGCACCTTTCCTGTCGTGAAAGCCTTGCGCTGTAAAGACGAAGCCGTTTAACAACCAGAGCACTGATGAAGATTACCTAAGTTCTGCCAGAAGGGTCTTGAGGTGGGTGATTCGTTGATTGACGCGCCGAGCCTCATGCTCGGAAAAGTCGAAACGATGTACGAAACGCAAGGCAGTATCGTGGGCTTTCTGTGCATTCTTGATTTTGTGTTCCCATGTTCTTGCGCTACCTGATGACAACGCAAGTTCGCAGCACTTAATGCCCAAACCAAGCTTTTCGGTCACAAATCCAACGCCCGCTGAGTTGCGACTATCGGCGTGAATGCGGTAGTTGACCATAAGCCCGATTCTCCACCCATGAGAAGGCTTGTACAAGGATGAGATGAAACCGCTCGACACACACAAGTTATTTAAATAGTATACTAGTACCATTGAATTAACAACGAAGTGCGGGTGTCCTTCAAGCAGGACGCTGAGCCGATCTAAGTCGGCGCAGCGTGTCTTCCGCCATCCGTTGCTGACGATCATGGCGCGGGCAGGACGTGGTACGCCCCGGATGTGTTGCCGACGGATGTCCCGCCTGTTCGAAAATGATGCAACGCGACACCTGTCAACGGGAAACCTTGTAGTCAACCGCACACGGGCGTAGGATTTTTCTTTATTCCGCCTGGCAGGACTCCCCGGCTCTTCCCCGAGCAAATCGAAAGTGAGGTTCACGTTATGCCAGTCAACAGAGAGTTCACAATTCGCTTAGAAGACCGACCTGGAACGCTTGGAAAGGTTTGCCAAGCTCTCGCCGATCAAAATGTCAACATTCTTGCATTTCAACAGCTGCCTCTTGAGAAGGGCAAGGGTGCCGTCCGTCTCGTATTGGACAACCCGGCCGCTGCCAAGACGACTCTGGACGGCCAACGCGCTGATTACAGCGAGACTGAAGTCGCGCAGATCAAACTTTCCAATCGTGCTGGAGAACTAGCGCGCGCCGCATCGCGGCTCGGCGAAGCCGGAATCAACATCAACTACGGCTACTGCGGAGCCGAGCCCGGCACCAATGCAACGTTCGTGATCTTCGGAGTTGCAGAAGTGGGTAAGGCAGTGAAGGTTTTTGAGCAGG
>WNFA01001649.1_pt1 | contig 18206 bp, 17 predicted proteins | sample 5400481 | NCBI WGS metagenome assembly WNFA01 (sample SAMN13153340, study PRJNA577476) | soil metagenome | isolation source: 120 cm saprolite under Douglas fir tree site 2 hole 1 replicate 2 | place: USA:California | collected 2015-04-18
TCCGAGGCGGGACCGGGAGCAAGGCCGAATTGCCGCGACGTGGTAAGACTCAGCCGAGCCACCACTTGCCACTCAGCATCACGATCCCGCCGCAGACCACACCGGCAAAAATCGACCGCCGCGTCGCCATAAAAACCGCGAAGCCCGCGACCACCGCACTGTAACGCAGCCATCCCGGCACGCTCGCCAGCGCGCCTGGCGGCTGCACCAGGATCTGCGCGATGACGCCGGCGAGAATGGCGGTCGCCACCGCCCTCACCCAAATCAGCAGCTCGGACCCCTCGTCGATGCCGCCGCCAAGCCAAAGCCCGAGCATGCGCCATATCTGATTGGGGATGACACCCGCGATCAGCAGAATCAGCAACGCATGCCAGTCGCCGATAAAATCGCTCATGGGCGCGCTCGCCACCGGTGGACACCATAGGCGATGGTGCCGGCCGAGACGCCGCTGACCAGGATATCGATGCCGCTGTTCAACATCGCCGCGAGCGGGAACAGCACCAGCCCCAGCGCCAGCGCCACACCATCCGCGAGTTCACGACAGTTGCGGGCGGTGGAGAACAGAAATGCCAGCGGCGTCAGCATCAGGATCGCGGCCGCGAATAGTTGCGAGAGATTGGCCGCGAGCCCGTAGCCGATCGCGGTCGCAACCAGGCAGACGGAAACGAGACCGCCGCCAAGCCCATGGATGAACGCGATCCGCCGTTCGCGCGGCACGTGCGGCAGGAAGCGAAAGCATTCGACCCACAAGGTGACCGCCGTGAGATGGGCCACCAGCACCAGATGACGCCGCTTTGTCTGTGGCGTGCGCATCATCGGCAATACGGAAACAACCATCGGAAACAGCCTGATGGCGCTGACAGTCACGGCGATGGCCGCCTGCACCACCGTCGCACCCGACCCCAGCGTCGAGATCAGGATGATCTGCGCCGGCCCCGCCCAGACAAAGGCCGTGCTTGCCAGCGCCCATGCCAGGCTGAAATGCGTGTCGTGCGCGAGGGCGCCAATGCCGAGATAGGTCGCGAACAGCACCAGCGTGAGCACCGTCGAGGCAACCGAGCGCATTCCCCATGCGAACGCGCGCAGCGAGCTTTGCCATTTAGGAGAGTCCAGCGGGGGAAGCGGCACGTATATCCGGGCAATGTGAGTCGTGGCGGGCATAACGCTGGTGAAACCAGCCGACGTCAAGCGAGCCGCAGGCAGATCAGCCATCCTGCCACGGCTTCAACCTTGCTGAACGGCGTCGTCGAATCCGGGCGGCGCAACGCCGGACAGAAATGACATCAGGAACATCTTGCCCAGGATGTGCTTGGTCTCCGGCGCGCCGGGCGTGAGAGCGCGGCCAAAGGCGGCAGCGAGCGCTGAGCGCACCGCGTCGCGGCGCGCGGCGGGCAGCGTATCGAAATGGTCTTTGCCCATGACTGTTTCTTACTACATGGCGCGGACGTGTCTAAGCCCAGTTCCTGCCGGACCGCCGCGCTACCGATCAGCCCCTGACGTTCATGTTTCGCAACACGAAACAGGCGCCACCCGCGCGACGGATGCGGTTGCAGAGATCGTCCGCGGCAGGACGCGTGTCGGTGCCGATCCGCACCTGATAGAAGATGCGGGTGCCGCGGCTGCGCAACATCGTTCCGAGCAAACTTGGGTCGCGATCGCCGATCACGGCGCTCAGCTGCTTCATCGCGCGTGAATACATCGCCAGCGCCTTATCACGATTGAAACCGGCGGCCAGCTGCACGCCCCACAGCCGGTCTGCCCCGAGCTTCACATGCTGTTCCAGCTGGGTGACGAAGGGATTGGGTGCGCGCTTGAGCAGGGCCATCAACTCGCGGCAGCTGGAGGTGGGCGCGCGGTCGAGCGTCTTGCCATTCTTGTTGCCATTCTTAGCGGCAGCGGCCCAGTCGTCGACCGATGCACCGGTAATGGCGATCACGTAGTTGCGGGTCTCCTGCGGCATAGGGCCCGATCCGGCGAGCCATTCCTGCACCCGCCGCGGTCCGGCATTATAGGCAGCGGCGGCAAGCCCGAGATTGCCGAACTGCTGACGCAATTCGCTCAAAAACTCCGCGGATTTCGGCAGCGCCTGTACCGGATCGAAGGGATCGAGCAGCCGGCGTTCATTGGCCGTTCCCGGCATGAACTGCGCGATGCCCAGCGCGCGCTGACCGCTGCGGGTGACGGGTCCGACCGCGTCGGATTGAAAGCGGCTTTCCTGCCAGATCACGCGGGCGAAAAACTCCAGCGGCAGATCTTGCGCCTTGGCCGCCGATTCGATCATCAGGCACATCGCCTCGCGGGTGTCGGTATCCCGCGCGGTCTCCGGGGGCTTTTGCGGCTCCGCGTTGTTTTCATCCAGGGGAATCGCGAGTTCTTCGACGCTTGGCCTTGCAACCCCGCCGCCGATCATCGCAGGCGCCGCATCTTGCGCACTCGCCGGCCCAAAGCACGCCGCGAATGCGAAGCAAAGTGCGGCATGCAGACCAATGGCAGTTCGCATTGTCGCTCTGCTTTCCGTGAGACCGAGCCTGACACCGGGAACCGACGGTCTAGCCATTTAAAAATGATGGCGCGTGCGTGGGAACGCAAGACATGACCACAACGCTTGACGACCATCTTCCCGCCGACTGGAAGAGCTCGAAAATTCACGCTGTCCCGGACCGAAATCGGTTTAGGTTAACGCCGCATTTTGCAGCTTGCGGTCTTTCCCGGCCGACGTAGCGGCGTATGGTCCCGTTCAATAATCGGGGAGGAAATTCGATGTTGGATCGACGCCAGAGCACTCGCGACAAGGTGATCTATGGCGGCGTTGCCGAAATCGACGAGCGTGGCACAACCACAGACTGCGTTGTCCGCAACATTTCCGAACAAGGCGCCAGCCTCGAATTCAGCAGCGCCGTCAAGCTGCCCAAAGGGCGGATATCGCTGACCATCGCGCAAAAAGGCCGTTCCTTCCTCGCCAAAATCATCTGGTGGCGCGACAATTTCATCGGCGTTGCGTTCAGCGGGGGGACCCCATCCGCACTCCCCGTCTCCGATCTCGAGGAGCGGCTGCGCAAGAGCGAGCAGAAAAAACGCTAACTGCAGCGCCGCATCAAAGAGCTGATCGGCGAAGACTGAATGCGGACGACGCCCGACCATGCGCAAGCTTGCGGGAGTCCGTCATCGCGGTGTATTCGGTGGAGCAAAACATGGCGGCGCCCTCCGATACGGCATTCCATGCCAAATTCAGCAACCAGGATTCGGCGCCGGTCAAGAATTGACTGAATCGTGTGACCATGCATGCTCCTGACAACCGGGGGCGCGAATGCTGTCTTACGCCAAAAGTTACTTCAGGAATTGCCGGCTCGCGCGCATGAGCAACGGTGAAGTTTGCCTGATCAGGGATCAGGGACTGGTGAAGGGTGGTCGCGGCCTGAAGCATCATGAGGTGCTGATCGTCTTCAGCATTCGGTGGCTTGCGGCAAGATCCCGTCAGTCTCTGAAAACAGCTGGAATCCGCGCGCGCGATTTCCTTGTGCGGAGCAAGCCGAACGCCTTCCCGGCAATGAGAAAAATCGGCCAAAAGAACAATTGAGCGAACCTGGAAACGCATTCCAGGGATCCAGCAGACACCGAGTCGAGCCCGGGGTCGCTATCCCCCTGCGGCAGACTCTCGGTATCAACATCGATCATGTCGGGATTTTTGCGGGTTCACTTGCTGGACGATAACGCTGTCTTCACCATGAACGCTCCGTTCACCACGAGCACAAATCCCTCAATTCCTTTCTGCAAATTCTTTCGACCTCAAGTTGGCTTATACCTTTGCTGCTTAGTGATGCGTAGGGGAAAGGCTGTCACCACCATGCAGTTCAGGGATCCCGGCGTAAAAGTAGATAGTAAAGCGTATGTATACCGCACGTATTGGCGTCCTGATCCTCGCTCTCAGTGCCGGCGGCGTTGCCGCATATCTGGCGCGTGGGTCTGACAACACATCTCCCCCGCCCGAGCCAGTTGTACAGTTGCAGACGGTGGATGTTCTGGTGGCGAAGTCCGACATCGGCCTCGGCCAGTCGGTTAACCCGGAAAATCTCCAGTGGCAGACGTGGCCGGCCGCAACTGCGAGCAATCATTTTATCCGCCGCAACGAACGGCCCGAAGCCACCAAAGAGGTCGCGGGCTCGATTGCGCGTGCGCCATTCCTCGCGGGCGAGCCGATCCGGGAGCCGAAGCTGGTCAAGGCCAATGGGTCGGGCTTCATGGCGGCGATCCTGCCCACCGGCATGCGCGCCATCTCGACCGAAATCTCGCCCGAGACCGGCGCCGGCGGCTTCATCCTGCCGAACGACCGGGTCGATGTGATTCTTTCGAAGCGCGACAAGAACCCGGACAAATCGGGTTCAGCGGATATCGTCGTCTCTGAAATCATCCTGACCAATGTTCGCGTGCTCGCGATCGACCAGGCTCCGAAGGAAAAAGACGGCCAGAACGTCGTGGTCGGCAAGACCGTCACGCTCGAATTGAAGCCCGAGCAAGCCGAGACGCTTGCCCGCGCGCGCCAGACCGGCACGCTGGCGCTGGCGCTGCGCAGCATTGCCGATCTCAACGCGGTCGAGACCGGATCCGACGATCAGGCGCTCAGGCGTGGCGACGGCATCAATGTCGTTCGCTACGGCGTCTCAAGCCCGACGACGATACAGAAGTGATGAAAAGGACACCCGACATGACATGCAGGGGAAATCAGCCGGTGAGGCGCGTAATTATAGCCGGCGCCCTGTCGTTTTCGGCCGTTGCGGCGCTGGCGTTCAATCCGGCGTTGACGCCGGTTCTGGCGGCAGGCGACCAAGCGCCAATCCCGGCTGTCGCCGGCGGATCAATGAAGACACGCTTTCTTGCGCTTGGCGTCGGCAAATCGGTCGTCGTCGATCTGCCCGACATCAAGGATGTGCTGGTCGCCGACCCCAAGATTGCCAACGCGGTCGTCCACTCGGGGCAACGCGCCTACATCATCGGCGCGGCGGTCGGTCAGACCAACATCGTCTTTTTCGACTCGGCGGGCCAGCAGATCGCGGCCTATGACATCGCGATCAAGCGCGATCTCAACGGCGTGCGCGCCGCGTTGAAGCAAATGCTGCCCAACGCGGGAATCCAGACCGAAGGCGTCGGCGACGGCGTAATGCTGACCGGCTCGGTATCGAGTCCGATCGAGGCGCAGCAGGCGGGCGAACTTGCCGCCCGACTGGTGGGCGGTGCCGACAAGGTCGTCAACTCCCTCGTGGTCCGTGGCCGCGATCAGGTGATGTTGAAGGTCACCGTCGCGGAAGTGCGGCGGGACATCATCAAACAGATGGGCGTCGATCTCAGCGCCAGCATGAATTACGGCACCGCGGTCGTGAACTTCAACAATAGCAATCCCTTCACCGCAAACAATTCACCGCTCGTCCCTGGCAACAACTTGACCGCGGCGGCCTTGACCAAAGCTGGTCTGCCGTCGGTCACCGCTACCCTGCGCGCGATGGAGAGCGCGGGCGTGGTGCGGACGCTTGCAGAGCCAAATCTGACGGCAATCTCCGGCGAGTCCGCGACATTTATTTCAGGCGGCGAATTTCCAATTCCGACCGGTGTGACCTGCCAAACGTCGACGACGGGCGCCATCGGAAATTGCGTCCAGACGGTCAGTTTCAAGAAATTCGGCATCTCGCTCAACTTCACGCCGGTGGTGCTGACCGAGGGACGGATCAGCCTGCGGGTGATGACCGAAGTGTCGGAAGTCTCGGCCGAAAACTCTTTGACCGGCGGTGCCGGCGGAACGACGATTCCCTCGATCAAGACCCGTCGCGCTGAAACCACGCTGGAAATCCCGTCCGGCGGCTCGATAGCGATGGCGGGCCTGATCCAGGAACAGACCAAGCAGGCCGTCAACGGATTGCCCGGCCTCGACTCATTGCCGGTTCTCGGAGCGCTTTTCAGGAGCCAGGACTTCGTCAATAACCAGACCGAGCTGATGGTCATCGTGACGCCCTACATCGTTCGGGCGGTCGCCCAAAAAGAGCTGTCGCGTCCCGATGACGGGTTTGCGCCGGCGTCGGATTCCCAATCGACATTGTTGGCCCAGATCAATCGAATTTACGGCGTTGCCGCTCGTGTCGAACCGGTTGGAAGCTACCAGGTCAGCTACGGCTTTATCATTGATTGAGACGGAACTGCCCACCAATACGGGACGAGGACAGCACGATGACAAACAGAACACCCGTCGATCGCTATCGAACCCTGCGCCTGCTCGGCGCACTGCTTGGCCTTTCGGCCGCGCTGGGTGCCTGCGCCAATAGCGGTGGAGAAGTGGTGACGGCAAGCGTTCCCGACGATTACCGCCTGCGTCATCCGATCGCGATTCAGGAAGCCGACCGCTCAGTCGTGATTTTCGTCGGTCATGCACGTGGCGGCCTGTCCGCTTCACAGCGCGCCGACGTCGCGGGACTGGCACAGATATGGGCTCGCGAAGGAACCGGCGCGATCGTGGCGGACGTGCCGGTCGACACGCCAAACGCACGGGCTGCGGCGGCGACATTCCGCGAAGCTCAGGCGCTATTGGCGGCAGGCGGCGTGCCTCCACGCGGAATTAAGTTGCGTCACTACCATCCGGACGACCCTCGAGCGTTCGCGACGATCAGGCTGAGTTATCCAAGGATTGCCGCGGTTGCCGGACCCTGCGGTCTGTGGCCGGAAGATCTCGGACCCTCGATTGCGAACGCTGACTATTCCGAAAACAAGTCGTACCACAATTTTGGTTGCGCTAACCAGCGCAACCTCGCAGCGATGATCGACAATCCGTCGGACCTCGAGCAGCCGCGGTCCGAGACACCTGCGTATACGACGCGACGCACGGAAGCATTCGAGAAGTATCGCAAGGGCGACCCGACCACGACCGTCTATCCCGAAGCCGAGAAGGCCAAACTCAGCGACACAGGCAAATGATCAGCATCGCCCGTCAAAATCCCGAAGAGCAGCCGGACATTGCACCTCCGCCCGCGGACGATTACATCGCTCCTGCGCCTCGTGTATCGGTACAGGCCTTTTGCGAGACCGCGGAGACCGCAGCCGCCGTGCGATCGGCGGGCGAAGACCGCCGCCTCAGCAAGGCCCATCTCTCTATTCAGATGGGCGGCATGGCAGCCGCCATCGAAGCCTATCACACGGTGCCCACGCCGAACGTGATCATCCTGGAAACCGAGGGCCGCAGCGATATTCTGGCCGGCCTCGATCAACTCGCAACCGTGTGCGACGCCGGAACCCGCGTCGTCGTGATCGGCAGCATCAACGATGCCGCGCCTTATCGCGAACTGGTGCGTCGCGGCGTCAGCGACTACGTCGTTGGGCCGGTCGATACCCTTGATGTGGTGCGCTCGATTTGCAGTCTGTTCTCGGCATCGGAGGCAGTAGCCGTCGGCCGGATCATCGCAATCGTCGGCGCCAAAGGCGGCGTCGGCGCATCCACCGTCGCACACAACGTCGCCTGGGCGATCGCGCGCGATCTCGCGCTGGATTCCGTCGTCATCGATCTCGACCTCGCATTCGGCACCGCCGGTCTCGACTATAATCAGGATCCGTTGCAGGGCATCGCCAACGCGGTGTTCTCGCCCGATCGGCTCGATACCGCATACATGGACCGCTTGCTGTCGAAATGCACCGAACACCTCAGCCTGCTGGCGGCGCCGGCGACGCTCGAGCAGGTCTATGATTTCGGCGCCAATGCCTTCGACTCGGTGTTCGATACGTTACGCATGACAACGCCCTGCATTGTGCTCGACATTCCACACCAATGGTCGGGATGGACCAAGCGCGCTCTGGTCGGTGCGGACGATATCCTGATTGTTGCCGAGCCGGACCTCGCCAATCTGCGCAATACCAAGAACATGTTGAGCTTGCTGAAAGCGTCGCGGCCCAACGACCGGGCGCCGCTGTATTGTCTCAACCAGGTCGGCATGCCGAAGCGCCCGGAAATCGGTGCGCGCGGATTCGCCAAGACGATCGAGAGCCAGCCGATCGCGGCGATTCGATTCGATCCGCGACTGTTCGGCACAGCGGCCAACAACGGCCAGATGATCGCGGAACTCGCCGCCAAACATCGCACCACCGAGATGTTTCTGCAGATCGCGCAACGGTTGACGGGCCGCGGCGAGACCAAAAAGCCGCGGGGCTCGTTCCTGGCGCCGATCATCAGGAGGCTGCGAGCAAAGTAGGTCGTCGCGCCGATTGCCGCGGCGTTTCGCAAGACGCGACGGATCGCGGCCGACCGAGCCCAAGGCTCATTCGCAGGCTCGTTCGCTGCAGGTCAGATCGGCCGTCCGATGGCTGCCACCGGTATTTTATCCGAATCCGTGTGTGCATTGTCTTTGCGAGCCAGCAATCGCCTCAGATAAGCGACATTCGCCGCCGCCTCCTCGGCCGGCCGACCGGCCTTCACAATGCTTTCAGCCTCGGCAAGACGGCCCTGCAGCCCAATCACCAACGCCAAATTCTGCCGCACACGCGAATCCGCGTCCGCGCGGCTATACGCGCGGCGCAACGCTTCCTCCGCTTTGGGCAGATCTTTCGAGAGAACATACGAAAGGCCAAGATTGGACAGCACTGAAGGTTCTTCGGGTGCGATCTTGAGCGCGGTCGCGTAGTACTGCCGGGCCTCGTCGTGCCGGCCAAGTTGATCGAGCGCGGTTCCCTGAGCCGATAGAATCCGCCAATCGGGATCGTCGGGAGTATGGGCGCGGCTGAGGACGTCGAATGCTTGCTGGAAATTGCCATTGTCCGCCAGCGCTCGCCCGTAGCCGGCAAGCAGCGCATTGTCACCGGGATGAGCGATCGTGGCCTGTTCGAGCACCGCGACCGCCTGGGCCTGCTGCCCCGCGGCTCGGAGCGCCTTTGCGTATTGTAGGGCCGCTTCGGCGTCCTTGGGGTTGGCACGAAAGCGATCGCGATAAGATTCAACCTCGCGCCGAGGGTCGACGCCGCGGCTTGCTTCGGTTTTCTCGCCCAGCGACCCCGTGATGTCCGACGTGGCCGCAGTCTGGCAGCTACAAAGCCCCAATACCAAAATCGCGGACGATGCTATGGACGCAAGAAGTTTCGCGAAGCGATAATGTTGGAGCAACTGCTGGAGCATGTACTTTGACCTGGCGTCGGCGACTGACCAGAAATGCTTCGCAGTTTAACCCTAAATTCCAGTTAAACAGGCGGGGTGCCTTGGTGCAACCTGAGCGAGCCCGTCGATATCGACTTCGCGCTTCCAGACCAAGAGCGTTAACCGGCCTCGATGTTTTGATAGAGCTTTTCGATCTAATCGATGAATTCAGCGCCGAACTCACAACCGATCCGCCATGCCAGCCGACATTGGCGTGGGTGGCCCGTTGATAATATGATGGTGAATTGAGGAGGAATTTCGGGATATTCGGCGATTACCTTCAGGCCGCCCTCCGATATGTCCGTGATCGTGCAGTCGCGCGGCAACGAGCCGGTTCCGAACTGGATCTTTGCGACCCTTCTGCAATGGCGACGCTCGCTCTGACGTCGATTCGCTAACATGTCGATCCTTCGCGCTGCTCGATAGTGTCCATCCTGCATTCCACCTTGCAGGAGAATCGTTGGAATCTGCCTAGCGGGACCTGTCGCAATGTATCTATTCTTTTTGAATTCCCTTTACCGGGTTCCTCGGCGATATCTCCAACGGCCGTGAATCCGGTTACGCTGCCAGCAGCGTGCGCCCAGCCAAGCCATCAAAGCCAAGCCCAACAAAAAAGCCGGCGGTGTTGCGACCGCCGGCTTTTTTGTTGGCAATATCAGCTGCTCACACCTTGACCAGCGGACCCCGTGAGGCCGGGCCCTTGGAGCCGCCGCTGGGACCGCCGGGTGGTTTCTGCCTGCGTGGCGCGGTACGCTTGCGCGTGCCGGGCAGTTTTTCCGGCTTCGGCGTCACCGGCCCCTCGACGTATTCGAAGCCGATCTTTTCCTGCGCCACATCCGCGGCCGCCTCGTCCTTCACCAGCACGACGCGAACGTGGCCACCGCCTTTCAGCTTGCCGAACAGCACCTCGTCCGCCAACGGCTTCTTGATGTGCTCCTGAATCACGCGCGCCATCGGCCGCGCCCCCATCTGCTCATCATAACCATGCTGCACCAGCCACGCCTTGGCCGGCTCCGACAGTTCGATGGTGACGTCGCGGTCAGCAAGCTGCGCCTCGAGTTGCAGCACGAACTTCTCCACCACCATGCCGATCACATCGGCATTGAGATGCGCGAACGAGACAATGGCGTCCAGCCGGTTGCGGAACTCAGGCGCGAACTGGCGATTGATCGCTTCGTGATCGTCGCCTTCCCGCTTGTTGCGCGTGAAGCCAAAGGCCTGCCGCGCGAGATCGGCGGCGCCCGCATTGGTGGTCATGATCAGGATCACATTGCGGAAATTGACCTGTTTGCCGTTATGGTCGGTCAGCCGGCCGTGATCCATGATCTGCAGCAGCACGTTATACAGATCCGGATGCGCCTTCTCGATCTCGTCGAGCAGCACCACGCAATGCGGATGCTGATCGACGCCATCGGTGAGCAGGCCACCCTGGTCGAAACCGACATAGCCCGGAGGCGCGCCGATCAGGCGCGACACCGTGTGCCGCTCCATATATTCTGACATGTCGAACCGGATCAGTTCGACGCCAAGCGAAGCTGCGAGCTGCTTTGCCACCTCGGTCTTGCCGACGCCGGTCGGACCCGAGAACAGATAGGAGCCGATCGGCTTTTCCGGTTCGCGCAACCCTGCCCGCGCCAGCTTGATCGACGCCGACAATGCGTCGATCGCCTTGTCCTGGCCGAACACCACGCGCTTGAGCGTCTGCTCAAGATGCTTGAGCACCTCGGCGTCGTCCTTCGACACGCTCTTGGGCGGAATCCGCGCCATGGTCGCGATCGTGGTCTCGATTTCCTTGATGCCGATGGTTTTCTTGCGCTTGTTCTCCGCCACCAGCATCTGCGCCGCGCCGGATTCATCGATCACGTCGATCGCCTTGTCCGGCAATTTACGGTCATGGATGTACCGCGACGACAGCTGCACCGCGGCCTCGATGGCCTCGTTGGTGTATTTCAGCCGGTGGTAGTCCTCGAAATACGGCTTCAGACCCTTGAGGATCGCAATCGCGTCCTCGACCGTCGGCTCGTTGATGTCGATCTTCTGGAACCGGCGCACCAGCGCGCGATCCTTCTCAAAATGCTGGCGATATTCCTTGTAAGTGGTTGAGCCCATGCATCGGATGGTGCCCGACGCGAGCGCCGGCTTCAGCAGATTGGACGCGTCCATGGCGCCGCCGGAAGTCGCGCCAGCCCCGATCACCGTGTGGATTTCATCGATGAACAGGATGGCGTTCGGATGCGCCTCGAGTTCCTTGAGAACCTGTTTCAGCCGCTCCTCGAAATCGCCGCGATAGCGCGTGCCCGCCAGCAACGTACCCATGTCGAGCGAAAACACCGTCGCCGCCGCCAACACTTCAGGAACTTCGCTGTCGACGATGCGCTTTGCCAGCCCCTCCGCAATCGCGGTCTTGCCCACGCCGGCTTCGCCGACGAACAGCGGATTGTTCTTCTGCCGGCGGCACAGCACCTGGATGGCGCGATTGATCTCGGCATTTCGTCCGATCACCGGATCGATCTTGCCGTCGCGCGCCTTCTTGTTGAGGTTTACGCAGTAAGTATCCAGCGCTTCACCTTTTTTCTTGGAATCCTCGTTACCCTTGGTCTCGGTCTCTTCGTCAACGCCGCGCACCGGGCGCGCTTCCGACACGCCGGGCCGCTTGGCGATGCCGTGGCTGATATAGTTGACCGCGTCGTAGCGCGTCATGTCCTGCTCCTGCAGGAAGTAAGCCGCATGGCTCTCGCGCTCCGCGAAGATCGCGATCAAAACGTTGGCGCCGGTGACTTCCTCACGGCCGGATGACTGGACGTGGATCACCGCGCGCTGGATCACGCGCTGAAAGCCCGCGGTCGGCTTGGCGTCGTCGGCGCCGTCCGTCACCAGGTTTTCAAACTCGGTCTCGAGATAGTTGACGAGACTGGTGCGCAATTTGTCGAGATCGACGCTGCAGGCCCGCATGACGGCGGCCGCATCGCTATCATCGATCAGCGACAGCAGAAGGTGTTCAAGCGTCGCATATTGATGATGACGCTCGTTTGCAATCGCCAGCGCACGATGCAGGGATTGTTCAAGGCTTTGAGAAAAAGTCGGCATTCGCGTCCTCTGTGGCCCCCGCCATCATGATCGCCGTTGGCCGCTCAGGCAACAACAACCTTTGACATATAGTTACATCCAATCACGGCGAAAGACCGGTTCCCGCGACCTGTTTCTTGTCTTCACTCCGACCGTACCCATTTCCTCCCGCAGAGAATAAGCCGCTCCCTCGGAAAAAGGCGCACGCTCGTCCGATCCATTCCACTTTCAATGCAAAACCCGTTCCTATTTTGACGGATTTCGCGCGATGCTACTTCTTTTCCATCACGCATTGCAGGGGATGTTGGTGCTTGCGCGCAAAATCCATCACTTGCGTCACCTTGGTCTCGGCGATCTCGTAGGTGAACACTCCGCACTCCCCGATGCCGTGATGATGGACGTGGAGCATGATCTTGGTCGCGGCTTCGACATCCTTCTGAAAGAACTTCTCCAGAATGTGAACGACAAACTCCATTGGCGTGTAGTCGTCGTTCAGGATCAAGACACGGTAGAGATTCGGACGCTTTGTCTTGGGCTTGACCTTGGCGATGACGGATGTGGCCGGCCCGCCGGTTCCCCCAGCGCGGTTCTCGTTGTTGCTCATTCGGGGAGCAAATGCAGCGATGGCGGATGGCCCGGACGAATCAAATTTGAAAGTTAGCTGCAACATGGCACAGGCGTTCGAAATCCCCACAGGAAACCGGACAGCGACCAAGGGATCTCTCAAGCGATGTCCTCCTGCCGGAGCCATCTGAAGAGTTCCCAGACACGCTTTCCAGATCGCCGCTCCCGGCCGGCCCGACCCCACCAACCGGATCGATAGGTTGGAATATGGGTCCGTCTCCGGCTCGCCGCAAGCGCGCATATTTTGGTCCGATGCGGCTGGCGGCAGGCCCTGTTCCCGGCTCGGCGATCTGCCTGAGGTTAATCAATCCTGTCGGATTTGACAAAGCAAAGCCGCCAACCGTTTGGCGGACGTTGACGACAGAAGGTGCCTTTGGGGCTCGATTCGCGGCTTACACCGCTATTGACCGAGTTTTCTCAAGGCAAGTCTACCAGCTGTTTGGACGCGAGGGCGGGAATGACCATAGAAACCCCGGATCCGACGTCGTCGGTGTTGCCTCGGTGTGCGAGCGGTCCTGACAACTTCTACATGCTGACGTCGGCGACCCAGATGATCTCCGCCTTCAACTCGATCGGAACGTCGCTGTCGAAGTTGCGCGTCGCGAAGTAATCCCGGCAAATTCGAACAAGAAAAAAGCCCGGCCAAACGGCCGGGCTTTTTGATTTCGAAAACAGCGTTTGTTTAGTGGGTGGCGGCCGGGGCGAACTTCGCGACCATGCCTTCGATCGGCTTGAAGGTCTGCTTGGCGAGGTCGGTATAAAGCCCCGCGATCTTCTGCGACTCCGCTACGAAGGTCTCGTAGGCTGACTTCGCGTATTCGGTCTGCACTTCCATCGCCTTGTCCAGGGACTTCACGCCGGACAGCTTCTCGACAAATGACTTGGTGTCTTCAAACGACTTCTTGGTGTAGTCGCCATAGGCGCTTGCGATGGCCTGAAAGCCGTTCTGAAGGCTGGTTGCGGAGGCAACGACGGTTTCGAGATGCTCTTTTCCGTACTGCTGAATGTCTTCAACTTTGACCATCATGGTGTCCCTTCCCGGATTGATGTGTACTTGGTGTGCCGGGAGGTGCTGGCTCCCTGACACTCGCCACATAGTGCGATGCACAATAAATGTCAAGAAATTTGTGCGACGCACAAATATCGGGGGTTGGTGTCAAATACCGCTATCTCCCGCAAGGGTTGATTAATCTTTTGGAAACTCCAGCCGCCTAACCTGATCCCCGAACTTGCTCGCGCTCCGGACAAACGGCCTAAAATTGTTTGTGAGCAGCATCTTAGCTTGGATGGCGGCCTGATTGGCCATCCGCTCGGAATTCGATACCCTGATCGGGCGCGGCGAGCAGGCAAACGCGCCGGCCGTCGGGCATAATTTGGCCTCACGAACCGGTGATAAAATAGAGATTGGGACGGGGAAGTTTATGCTTCGCACAACCTTGGCTTCCTCGCGGATTCTGCGGGCTTGCATTGTCGGGGTGGTTACGACCACCGCTGCGGTCATTTTCACAAACGACGCTGCTGATGCGCGCCACTCCCGGCACCGACATTATGCGCGCCACCACCAGGAAGCGCGGGAGAGTTATAACCCGGCGTTCTCCTCCATCATCGTAGACGGCAACTCCGGCGCCACGCTCTCCGCCACCAATCCCGACGCCAGCCGCCATCCTGCTTCGCTCACCAAGATCATGACGCTCTATCTGCTGTTCGAGCGCCTCGATGCCGGCAAGATGAAGCTCGACACCGAAATGGACGTGTCCGAGCACGCCTCGGACCAGGCTCCCACCAAACTCGGTCTGCGCCCGGGCCAAACCATCGCTGTCGAAGACGCCATCAAGGGACTGGTGACCCGATCCGCCAACGACGCTGCCGTCGTGATTGCCGAAGCCATCGCCGGCGACGAAGGCGATTTCGCCAAGCTGATGACCCGCAAGGCCCGTACGCTCGGCATGGTCAGGACGGTTTATCGCAACGCCTCCGGCCTGCCCGACGACGAACAGGTGACGACGGCGCGGGATCAAGCGACGCTGGGCCGCGCCATCCAGGACCGGTTCCCGCGCTATTACCGCTATTTCTCGACCACGGCTTTCAATTACCACGGCCATTCGATCCGCAACCACAACAAACTGCTGGGTGATGTCGAAGGCGTCGATGGCATCAAGACCGGCTACACCCGCGCGTCGGGTTTCAATCTGGTGACCTCGATGCGCCGCGGCAACCGGCATTTGGTCGGCGTGGTATTGGGAGGCCGCAGCGGCGGCTCGCGCGACACCATCATGCGCGGCTTGCTTGCGGAAAACCTCGAAAAAGCCGCGACCAAACGTACCGTTGCAGCAATCACCGAGCGCAATTCCTCGGACGCCAATGCCGACGTCGCCGAGGCCGCGGCCGCGTCACGGCCGACCCAGACGGTTCAAGTCCAGGGCGCGGTTCGGGTGGCATCGGCCGAGCCGGCCGCACCGCTGCCTGAGCATTCGACCGCACCGGTACCGGCGTCGCGATCAATCCTTGGCGCCGCTGCAGCGGCCGTCCCGCCGCCCCCAGCCAAGACCGAGCCCGCGCCGTTCACCAATGGGGTGATTCAAACTCAGCAGATTTCGGCGATCCCCGGCTCGTCCGAGCCGATGAAGCCCGTCAAGGTGAAGACGGTGCAGGTCAAGGCCGGACAGATGAAGCTGGCCTCGGCCGCCGGCCAGGCCCAGCCGGTTGCGCCCGTCGCCAATGCGATACCGGCTGCACGCCAGGACGTGCCGGAGACGTCGAGCGCGATGGTAGCGAAGACCGAAGCCAACAAGGTCGAAGTCGCCAAATCAGAACCGGTCAAGCCTGAACAGACCAAGCCTGAAATGCCGCCCCAGCCAGCCGGCCACGGCACCGGAAATGGTATTCTCGGGGTGCTGCCGGCATCCAGCCTGGCACCCTCCTCCACCCCGCAGGCCTCCACCTCGCAAGTCTCCACCTCACAAGTCCTGGCCTACGCCGATCCGGCCGCCAATGGCCAACCGCAGCCGCAGACCATTCAACAGAACGGCGCCATCAAGCCCGTCGCGACCCACACCGGCTGGATCATTCAGGTCGGCGCACTGGATAGCGAAACCGAAGCTCAGGAACGGATCGAGGCGGCGCGCAGTCAGGCCAAAGGACTGCTCACCAAGGCCGATCCGTTTACCGAACCGGTCGTGGGCAAAGGCGACAAAAAGCTGTTCCGGGCTCGCTTCGCCGGCCTCGACCGCGATCAGGCCGAAGCGGCATGCCGGACCCTGAAGCGTTCCGACATCTCCTGCATCACAATCAAGAACTGATCAATCGATAAGGGCCGATACCGCCGGGACAACGAGCCCGGCCATATCGGCCCTTTGTTGTTTTCACATCGGCGCCCACGCGCAACCTCTCGTCAAGACTTTGCGGCTAAAACTGCAACACGAACGATCGACCACGCCGGACAACGGCGGGCGAGAACAGGGCGTCGGCCGGAGTAGAAGGCAGAAGCAGCTCGCGATTCGTAGCGTTTGGTAGCGTTGCCGGAGTTAGCTGTGATGCGTGCGAAGCAAAGTATCCTTAGCCTCGTTTACACGGGCGGCGAGGTACGTCGACCCCCCCTGATCGGGATGCAGTTTCTTCATGAGCGCGCGGTGCGCGCGCCCGATTTCGTCCCGCCCCGCCCCCGGCTGCAGGCCAAGGATCTGATAGGCCTCCTCATCCGTCATTTTGCCACTCGCCGCCGGGCGGCTCTGCCCCCCTGTCGCGTTTCCCTGCGCGTCCTGACGCCAGGCGGGAAACCTGCGGTCCAGATAGCTTTCGAGCAGCGCCACGCTTTCGGCGTCGAAGCCTGAGATCATCGCCGTCAATTGCCGCAGATCAAACTCGCCAAGGGAATGGCCGGCGTATGGCCCGGCCACGATCTGGCCTGAGAGCTCGCCGCTGTCGTGTTCGAGCGTCATGTCGAGAAACTGCGAGCGAACCTGTGACGTCTGTCCCGGCGAGCGTTGTGGGCCTGAGCCCCCGAACATTCGGCCGATATTGCCGAACCCCGACGCCCCGAACGGCGACCAGCCCAATAGCCCCGCGCCAAAAATCCCGAGCGGGACGGCGACCGCGAGTTCGCCCTTGATGCCGGTAAAAGCGGCGACCGCGAGCGCCACCACGCCGCCGCCGATCTTGATCGCACGGGCCAGAACGACGGGATTGGCCGCACGAAACATCTGCAGCAGCGCGTAGAGCAGGATAATGGCGACAATGCCGGCGATCAGGGTAGGCATGGATCCAATATAGCGGGGCCGGAGCTAAAAAGCATGCCGGTTGCCGCTCTCCTTTTCGGAAGGGCTGAACCCGGATCAATTGGTACTGGCGTGTTTTGATCCCTTTTGACCCGATTTGATTTTGACAGTGGCCTGTTTCAAGCGCCGATGATCGAACCGACGCCCCGGCACCCCACTGGCAACCCGCCCGCTATGCTGTAAGCTTGTCGCCGGACTGGTCGGCGTTCCCCTGCCCGGCCGCTAGACCGCAAAAAAAGCCAGTTTTGGAGGACCCCCCATGTCAGCTCCCACGAGCCGCGTCTCGTTCAATCGCCGCACGCTTCTGCGCGCGGGCGCCGGCATGGCCGGCATTATCGCCACTGGCCGCGCACCCGCATTCGCGCAAGCCCAGCCGAAAAAACTCGTATTCGCGCATATCAACGCGGTCCCGGAATCGGCGGCGGTCGCGTTCGACTGGATGGCGAAGGAAGTGAACGCCCAGTCAAAAGGCGCGCTTGAGATGCAGTTCTTCGGCAAGACCTTGATCCCGCAGGAGTTGGAGATCATGAACGCGGTCAAGTCCGGCAGCATCGCGATGGGCAGCCCGGCGGGCGCCGCCGCGACCGTATTTCCTGAAATGGGCGCGCTGCTCGTACCCTATCTGGTGAAGGATTACGCCTCGGCCTACGCCATGCTCAACGGACGGATCGGCGACAAGATCGGCAAGCAGATCGAGGACAACTACAAGCTCAAGGTGCTCTGCTATTTCGATTACGGCTTCCGCCATTTCTGGACCTCAAAAAAGCCGATCGTCGAGCCGAAAGATCTGCGCGGCCTAAAAATCCGCGTGCAGCAGGCCAAGATATTCGGCGACACCATCAACGGGCTCGGCGGCAGCGCGGTGCCGATGGCGTATGGCGAGGTTGTCACCGCCGCCAAGCAGGGCGTGATCGACGGCGGCGATCTGCCGATTGTCAACATGAAGGCCCTGAAGATCTACGAGGTGTCGAAATATGCCTCGCTCACCTATCACAATTACGGCCCGACCAACGCGGTGATGAATCTCGACATCTGGAACGGGCTGTCGGCGGAGCAGCAGAAGCTGATGATGGATCTTGCGCGGGCCG
>WNFA01001650.1_pt1 | contig 18198 bp, 17 predicted proteins | sample 5400481 | NCBI WGS metagenome assembly WNFA01 (sample SAMN13153340, study PRJNA577476) | soil metagenome | isolation source: 120 cm saprolite under Douglas fir tree site 2 hole 1 replicate 2 | place: USA:California | collected 2015-04-18
TCTGCTTCCCGCCGCGCGCGTCGCGGAATGGGAGAAGCAGCACGAACGGATTCCGGAAGGGGCGATCGTGATGCTGCGGACGGGTTGGGCGTCGCGCTGGCCGGACGCGCAGAAGTACCGGAATCAGGATGCGCAGGGAAAGATGCACTTTCCGGGATTCTCCGTGGAGGCAGCAAAACTGCTGATTGAGCGAAAGGTGAGCGGGCTTGGGTGCGATACGCTGAGCATCGACTATGGTGCATCGAGTGATTTCGCGGTACACCATCTGTCGTTGGGCGCAGGTTTGTATCACCTTGAAAATCTGACGGATCTGAGCGAGCTGCCAGAAACAGGGGCGTTTCTCATCGTGGCGCCAATCAAGTTAGAGGGCGGGTCGGGCGGAGCGGTGCGGGTGTTTGCGCTGCTGCCGTGAATCACAGATTTCCACCGGTTCTACTTCGCGCAAGTCGGCAAGCAAGCAGCGGTCGTCGTGGGGGCGCAGCATCCTGACGGAGTCGGGACAGGTGGCGCGCCTACAAGCAAGATTTTTATTTGCTCGCCCTTGCGTTCGATGATTTAGAGAACAGCCAGGTCATCAGCTCCGCCTCGGTGTAGGCGTTGTCCCAGGAGTTGTGGCCCACACCGGGGTATTCGGTGTAATGGACGTCGGCGTCGAGCGCTTTCATGGCTTCGTTCATGCGGCGCGATTCCGCAACGGGAACGGCCGGATCGTCGCCGCCGTGGAAGATCCAAACTGGGGTATTCTTGCCGATCTTGGCGGCCGCATCGGTGTAGGGCTTAGCGTCGTCCGGGGACTGCTCGCGAGAAATATTGGGCATCAGAATGCCGCCGCAGATGGGCACGATGGCCGCGAATCTGCCCGGATATTTTCCCGCAAGATGCCAGGTGCCGTAGCCGCCCATCGAGAGGCCCGTGACGTAGGTGCGCTGCGGATCGCCGTGGAACTCCTTGGTAGCGGCTTCGAGCGCTTTCATCGCCAGGTCGTCCATGGGCGACTGAGACCACCAGACTTCCTTGCGGCACTGCGGCAGGACCACCACGGCGGGAAAGCGGCTGCGGTCCATGCGAATGGCTCTGCCGATGCCAACTTGCGTCTGGACCAGGCCGTCTTCGCCGCGCTCGCCGGCGCCGTGAAGAAACAGAATGATGGGCCACTTTTGCTTCCGCGTCCAATTCTCCGGGACGAAGACCTGGTATTTGTATTCCGTGCCCGCAAGCGAGACGCTGCGGTCAAGAAAGCCGGTTTCGATTTTCTTCGCGCGAGCGGGACTGACGGTGAGCACCGCGCCAATGAATGCGAACGCGAACAGCGATACCAGGCGTCTCCGGGGAATGCACACAGGCCACCTCCAAGCGCGAAACTGTAACACGACTGCCGCAAAAGACAGCAGCGCAGTCGAGAGTGCATGGCACGCACTGATTCGCGTGAAGAGCATCCCACGGTGCGTTGTGTTATTTTGAGGGTTCTCCATTTCCATGCCGGAACTACCTGAAGTTGAGACGGTGACGCGCGGGTTGCGGCTTGCAATCCTCGGACGAAGGATCTTGTCCGTTGCACTGGCGAAAACCGATTTCATCGATGATCCCGTGGCGCTGGAAGAGCATCTTCCGGGACGCCGAATCGAAGCGGTCGAGCGTTTCGGGAAATTCATGTTTCTGCGGCTTTCGGGAGTAACAGGGGCGGGCCGCACAGCGGAAAACGGCGATGCGGAGCCAGCATTCCTGCTCGTGCATCTTGGGATGACAGGACGGTTTGCGCCGAGCCGTGCGGAGCAACCGCGCGAAAAACACACACACATATGCCTGTTGCTCGACGACGGCCGTGAACTGCGATACACGGATGCGCGGCGTTTCGGGCGGGTCGCTTATTTGACGGAAGTGCCGCTTGCGGAGGAACTGACAGGATTCGGGGCCGATCCTCTCGAAGTGGACAGCGAGGAATTTACGAAGAGGATTTGCGTGCGGCGGGCGCGGATCAAAGCGCTGCTCCTTGACCAGAGCGTGCTGCGCGGCGTCGGCAACATTTACGCGGATGAGAGCCTCTGGAGAGCGAAAATTCACCCGGCGCGGCTGGGTGCGAAGCTGGACAGGGAGCAGGCAGAGACACTCCGCCGCGTGTTGCAGGAGATTCTGCGGAAAGCGATTGTCCTGCGGGGGTCATCGATTTCCGATTTTCTTGACGCCGAAGGTGAGCCGGGAGAGTATCAGCGGCACCATCGAGCGTACGGACGCGAGGGTAAGGGCTGCTACCGCTGCAAAACGCCGATTCGGCGCGCGATTGTGGCGGGGCGAAGCAGTTATTTTTGCCCGAAGTGTCAGCCGTCCCCACGCGGATTCAATGTCTTGTCACTGCCGCGACGCTCTCTCTCTCAAGCCACGGTAAAGAGAGAGAACCTCAGGAAGGGAGCGCGAAAAAAAATTCGAAACGGGTGAGGGGGCACCGCACGTCTATCGGAACAAGTCCAAGAACTGCATCGCGCGACCATGGCGGAAGCCAGGTGGAAGCGGCGCGACGCAAACAAATTCTTTTTGTGAAAATTAACGGAAGAATTTGAAGGAGAGCGAATGAACTCACGTCGAGTGGTTCGTTTTGTGGTTGGGCTGGTGCTTGCCGGAGTGCAAGCGGCTTCTGCTCTGCCGGCCCCAGACGAGGGAAGTCCATTTGCAGCGGCGGATGAACAAATCCTGAGCGAGATTCGCGATCACAGCCAGGTGATGGAGAACCTCGAATACGTCTCGGATGAGATTGGGCCGCGGTTGACGGGCTCGCCTCAATTAAGGCAGGCGAACGAGTGGACGGCCACTAAGTTTCGTGAGTACGGCTTGACAAACGTCAAGCTGGAGCCGTGGACAATTGCCCATTCGTGGACGCGAGGCGCCGCACGCGCGCGAATTGTGAGCCCAACCGAACACCCCCTGACAATCGCGTCAGCCGGATGGTCGCCGAGCACAGCGGGCGCAGTGCGGGGACCGGTGGTGTATTTCGAGGCAAAGACGAAAGAAGAGTTCGAGAAATTTCGCGGCAAGCTGAAGGGCGCAATCGTGATCTATCAGGAGCCGACGAGCCTCTCCCCGCCCAGGCCGGAAAATCCCAATGGAGAGATCCTTCGCCCGATGCAAGCGCCGCCACCGGTGAAGGGGCAGCCTGCTGCACCATCACCTTTTGCGGCGCTGGCGGAACTGGGTCGCGCGCGAAACGAGTTCTTCAAGCAGGAAGGCGTTGCCGCGGTGCTGCGGGATTCGAACAAGCCGCATGGACTGCTGAACATGACCGGCATCGGCGGCGAAAAATTCGAGATTGGCGCCATCCCGACGGCATTCATCACCGGCGAAGGCTACCGGATGCTATTCCGCATGCTGAAGCATGGGAAGGTGGAAGTCGAGATCGAGATGAGCAATTCGTTCAGCGACAAGGCCGTGGATGTGTACAACACGGTGGCGGAGATTCGCGGGAGTGAAAAGCCGGACGAGGTGGTGCTGCTTGGCGCGCATCTGGATTCGTGGGATCTGGGAACGGGAACAACGGACAACGGCACCGGCTCGATGGTGGTGCTGGAAGCCGCGAGAACGCTGGCAAAACTGAATTTGAAGCCAAAGCGGACGATCCGGTTTGTGCTGTTCAGCGGAGAAGAAGAGGGACTTGTCGGATCGAAAATGTACGTGGACGCGCACAAGAACGAGCTGGAGAAAATCTCCGGCGTTTTGGTGCACGACACAGGCACAGGCCGCGTGCTGACGCTGGGATTGCACGACAATTATCAGGACCGCGAGATTGTGGACAAGGTACTGACGCCGCTGCGCGCGCTCAAATTGCTGGAACCATCGATGCTCCGGCTGTTTGGGACGGACCATGCGTCGTTTAATGACGTGGGCGTGCCGGGTTTTTGGGCGATTCAGGACGGCGCGGAGTACGGCAAGACGCACCACAGCCAGTCGGACACGTTCGACAAAGCGTGGAAAGACGACCTGAATGAAGGCGCGCAGGTGCTGGCGGCGTGGGCGTACAATACGGCGCAGTTGCCCGAGATGTTGCCGCGGCGGCCGCTGCCGTACCGGCCCTCGGCCGAAACCGCAAAGGCCGAAGCGCCCAAGCCGGACCCTATCGCCGAGATGGACACGAAAATCCTGGCGCAGGTGAAGAGCGACGAGAGCGAACTGAAATCCAACCTGCAACATCTTGCCGACCGAATCGGTCCGCGACTCACCGGCTCGCCGCAATTGGAGCAGGCGAGTAAATGGACGATGGAACGCTTCAAAGAGTCGGGCCTTTCGAACGTGCATCTGGAACCGTGGACGATTGCGAATAGCTGGACGCGCGGGTCTGCGGCAGGGCAGATCATTGCTCCAACCCGCCACGTCTTGACATTGGAGACCGCGGGGTGGTCTTCCGGCACGAAAGGGATTCGCCGTGGGCCGGTCGTCGGCGTTGTCGGGGAAAAACCAGAGGACCTGCAACAATACAAAGGCAAATTAAAGGGAGCCATTGTCATTGTTGGGCGACCAGGCGAAACGGCATCGCCGGGGAATCCTTTGCTGACGCCGTGGGGAGAAGAAACGATTCCTGTGGCAAGGCCGAAGAGCGAGGATCGCAAACCGTTCGACTATGACGCTTACCGCAAATTGCGGCAGACGCAAACCAAATTTTTCGCTGACGAAAGAGTGAGCGCGGTATTGCTAGGCTCGGAAAAATGGTATGGCTTGAAGAACATGAGCACGTCCGGAAGAGAGTACGTGCCGGGCGCGGTTCCGACCGCGTACATCACCCGAGAGGATGACGCGCTGCTCTGGAGGTTGCTGGACGCGGGAGCGGTAGAAGCGGAAGTGAGCATCGAGAGCACCTTCAGCGGGAAGCCGGTGGAGGTGTACAACACGGTCGCGGAAATTCCGGGGAGCGAGAAGCCGGATGAGGTGGTAATCATCGGCGGGCATCTCGATTCGTGGGACCTCGGAACGGGCGCAACGGACAATGGCACGGGATCTGCTGCCGTGCTGGAGGCGGCGCGCGCGCTGCAAAAACTGGGCGTGAAGCCGAAGCGCACGATTCGCTTCGTCCTATTTACGGGCGAAGAACAAGGCTTGAATGGCTCGAAGGCCTACGTAAAAGCGCATCAGCAAGACCTCGGAAAGATTTCCGGGGTGCTGGTGCACGACAGCGGCACCGGCAAAGTGCTTACGGTCGGACTGATGGGAAATTATGCCGTGAGGGAAACGATTGACCGCGCGCTTTATCCGCTGGCGCAGGCGAAGGAGGTGGGTTTGACGGAACCCACGCTGCGCTCGGAAGGCGGGAGCGACCATGTGCCGTTTGATCAAGCAGGAGTGCCGGCATTCTGGTGCGTGCAGGACCCCGTGGATTATGACAAAACGCATCATTCCCAGGCTGACACGCTGGACCGCGTGCGCTGGGACGACCTGATGGAAGGAGCGCAAGTGCTGGCGGTATTTGCCTACAACGTTGCGCAGCTCCCGGAAATGCTGCCGCGCAAGCCAGCGAAGCAGGGAGACGATTGAGCCGCCTGCATGCGCGCAGTGGTTCAGAGAGTTAGCCGTGCGAAGGTTGCCGTCGAAGGACGCGTGACGGGCGAGATTGGCGCGGGGCTGATGATTCTGCTTGGCGTCGGCCGCGACGATACCTCAGCCGTCGCCGCTTCGATGGCGGAAAAATGCGCGAACCTGCGCATCTTTGAAGACGATCAAGGTAAGATGAACCGGTCGCTGCTGGAGATGAAGGGCAGCGCGCTGGTCGTGTCGCAGTTTACGCTCTACGGCGACGCGCGGGGGCAAAGGCGGCCGAGCTTCATCGGCGCGGCACCGCCGGAATTAGCAAAAGCTCTCTACGAGGAATTTTGCGAGGCGCTTCGCAAGCTTGGCGTGACGGTGGCGACTGGAACTTTTCAGGCAATGATGTCTGTGGAGTTGGTCAATGAGGGCCCGGTTACAATTCTCCTCGATTCCAGCAAGACGTTCTAGCCGAGGTTCCAGGAGGGAAGGCAGCCTAAAGATGATGACCCTCAACGACAAAAAGAAAGAGCTGAAGATCCGCCGCGCGAAGACCGGCGATGCAGCGCGGCTCGCGGACCTCAGCGGACAGCTCGGATATCCGACAACGGCAGCGCAGATGCGTGAAAGACTGCGGGGAATCAAGCCCGCGTTTCAACACGCTGTGTTCGTCGCGGAATCCGCAAGTGATGGAGTGATTGGCTGGCTGCACGTGAGCAAAGAGCCGCTTCTCGAAGTGGATCTACGCGCGGAAGTGAACGGGCTCGTCGTCGCGGACGGCCAGCGAAGCCTTGGAGCGGGCGCTCGGCTGCTTGCAACGGCAGAGGAATGGGCCCGCAAACACGGCTGCAAGAACATGTCGGTGCGTTCCAACGTGATCCGCGATCGCGCGCACAGATTTTACGAGCGCCACGGCTACGAACATTACAAAACGCAAAAGTCTTTCCGCAAACCGCTGTAATCCCGCACAGGGATCCACTCCTGATTACTCCTGAGAAGCAGCGCGGACAAGCCGATGGCGGTATATATCGTAATGCGATATACTAGCCGCGTGGCAAAGGAAATCACAACGGCGGAATACCAGGCACTCGCGGAAATGCGGTACCGCATCCGCAAGTTCGTCCGCGAAGGGGACGCGGCGGCGCGCGCCGCGGGACTCGAGCCGCAGCAGTATCTGCTCTTGCTGGCGCTGCGCGGGCTCCCGGAGGGCGAAGAAGCGACGATTCGCACGCTGGCGGACCGGCTAGCACTGAAACATCACAGCGCCGTGGAGCTGATCGACCGAATGGAGGTGCACGGCTACGTGCGCCGGAGCCGCAGCCGGGACGATCGCAGACGCGTCCTGGTGGCGCTGCTGCCGCGAGGAGAGAAGCTGCTCGAGCAAGTGGCGCGAGACCGGATCAGTGAATTGCGCGCGAGCGGCGCGGCACTGGTGAATGCCATCAGCGCTTTACTGGAAAACGGCCGTTCATCGCGAATGGAGAAGGATGCGGCGAACGCCTCCCGGAGAGGATTGGAAAAAAAGCGTGGATAAATTTCACGGAGCCGATTTGCAGGGCAACAGCAAAAACGTCAAAACCACAGGCAATCATTGTGCGACGATAAAACGCCGGGAACCAGGAGTACTGCTGGCGTATGGTGGCCACTTGATTTATGCTGCGCGCGACGGTTACAGCTTCCCTCTAAGCGCCGGCGAAGGCCGGGTCACAGGCAATCACCATGCTTTTCAAGACGCAAAGCGCTGCAGTATACGGCATTGACGCTTACCTTGTTGAGGTCGAGGTGGACGTCGGCTCCGCGCGCATGCAAGACTTCAACGTTGTGGGTCTTCCGGACAACGCGGTAAAGGAGAGCCGCGAACGCATCAAGAGTGCGCTCAGGAATTGCGGGTATGAGTTCCCGTATGGGCAGGGGGTGACGATCAATCTCGCACCGGCCGATGTGCGCAAGGAAGGCTCGGGATTCGATCTGCCCATGGCGCTGGGGCTGGTGGGATGCCAGGGGCAGTTTTTTGGCAAGCAACTCGACAAGATGATGTTTCTGGGAGAACTGTCACTGGATGGGAGCGTGCGGTCCGTACGGGGCGCTCTCTCTGCAGCGCTCGCGGCGCGCGAGTTCGGCCTGCAATCACTGGCCGTTCCGGAAGCCAACGCGAAAGAAGCGGCTGTGGTTGAAGGCGTCAAAGTGTTTGCGCTGAAGTCATTGCCGCAAGCCGTTGATCTGGTGAATTCGCCCGAGTCGTTCACGCCGGTGAAGGTTGACGCGCGACAAATGCTGTCCGAAGCGGCGCAATACTCCGTGGACCTGCGCGACGTGCACGGACAGCAGTCGGCCAAGCGCGCGTTGGAAGTGGCGTGCGCCGGCGGGCACAACATTCTGTTCATCGGGCCACCTGGCGCCGGGAAGACCATGCTGGCGAAGCGTATCCCCACCATCATGCCCCCGATGTCGCTCGAGGAGGCCATTGAAACGACGCGCATTCACAGTGTTGCGGGGACACTGGAGGACAGCCGGGGGCTGATCGGCACGCGCCCGTTCCGTTCTCCGCACCATACCATTAGCGATGCAGGGTTGATCGGTGGCGGCGCGGTTCCTCGGCCGGGCGAAGTCTCTCTGGGGCACAACGGGGTATTGTTCCTCGACGAACTGCCGGAATTTCAAAGAAACGTTCTGGAGGTCATGCGGCAGCCGCTCGAGGACGGCGCTGTGACCATTTCACGTGCGGCCGTATCCGTGACGTTTCCCTCTCGATTCATGCTGGCGGCGGCAATGAATCCCTGCCCTTGCGGGTACTTCGGCGACCCTACGCGTGAGTGCCATTGCACACCGCCGATGATCCAGCGTTACGTTTCGAAAATCTCGGGACCGCTGCTGGATCGCATCGATATTCACATCGAAGTTCCCGCAGTGAAGTACAAAGAACTGCGAGCACCTTCCTCGGCGGAGGATTCCGCTTCGGTAAGGCAACGGGTGATCGCCGCACGCGACCGACAGCTCGAGAGGTTCAACAGCGAGAAGAAGACCTACGCAAACGCGCAAATGATGCCGAAGATGATTCGAAAACACTGCATTATTACGCCCGAGGGCGAAAAGCTGCTGGAAAACGCAATCACTCGCCTCGGGCTTTCGGCGCGGGCGCATGACCGCATCTTGAAGGTCGCTCGGACCATCGCGGACCTGGACGGTGGGTCTGGCATTGAGCCGCGGCACCTCAGCGAAGCCATCCAGTACCGAACCCTGGACCGCACGTATTGGGCCTGAAGCGTTGGCCAGGACCTGGTCACGAGCCCCCGCATTCTCCCGCTTGTCAAATTGGCGCTTGTACCTGTGCTCAGGAGCCTTAGTGTCGAATGCCGAAGTGGCGCCGGGAGCGGGTGCAAACGGGAGAAGATGCGTGGCACATGAATGGAGAAAGGAGGCCATCCTCATCAGCGATGACAAGAGCTTGCTGGATTTGGATGTGATCCATGGTTTTCTTGCGGGGAGCTACTGGTCGGAAGGGATTCCCCGTGAGTTGCTGGAGCGGGCGATCGAGAATTCCATCTCCTTCGGCGTTTACGAGTCAGGCAGGCAAGTCGGTTTCGCACGTGTGGTCACGGACCGGGCGACATTTGCGTATCTCGCGGACGTGTTCGTACTGGAATCCTACCGAGGCCGCGGGCTCAGCAAGCGCTTGATGCAAGTCATCATGTCCCACCCGGAATTGCAGGGCTTGCGCCGCTGGCACCTGGTAACTCGCGATGCGCATGGTCTGTACCGGAGGTTTGGCTTCTGCGATCTGCGAGATGCATCGTGGCATATGGAAATCGTGGTACCTGGCATTTACAAGGGAGGCTAACCCAGAACAGGCCAGATCCCCGCATCTCCCAGGTCCACGTAGTGCTCCATTGACTTCGGTTTAGGCGCTGTGTTACCGATAAGTACGGTCCAGTGGATGGTTTTGCCCGCAGCGGCGGGCTGCGCATGGCGCCAGATAACAAGCACCTTGAAATTACGCTGGAGACCCAGGTCGAGAGCGTCAATCTCGCCGAGGAGATGTGTCTTCGCGTGGCGGAAGCGGCGGGGTTTGGGGAAGACGACTGCTACCGCATCGGTATGAGCGTGCGTGAGGGCGTGATCAACGCCTTTCACTATGGCAACCAGGAGCGCCCCGATAAGAAAATCTACCTCGCAGTCGACCTCACTGCCGAGAAAATGATTATTCATGTGTTGGACGAGGGCACGGGTTTCAATCTTTCCGATATTGCGGACCCACTTGCGGAGGAAAATCTGCTTAGTACCTCCGGGCGTGGAATCTTTCTGATGCGCGCCTTCATGGACGAATTCGACGTGCTCTCGGGGAAGACGGGCGGTGCGGAAATCGTGATGTCAAAAAAACTGCCAGTGCCGGGCGGTGGTTCCCCCAATGGCCAGGGCGGCCAAAACGCGGCGCCCGAGCAGGAAGCGTAGGAATAGAGATGTCATTGCGTGCGACACATCGTGATGCCGGGCAAGTTACGGTCGTAGATTTGAGCGGCCGTATCACTCTAGGCGATGGCAGCGCATTGCTGCGAAAGACCATCCGGGGACTGCTGGACGATCAGAGGAAAAACATTCTCCTGAATCTCGCCGACGTGGACTATATCGACAGCTCGGGAATCGGTGAGCTCGTCCACGGGTTCACGTCGGTAAAGAACCAAAGCGGCGACCTGAAGTTGCTTCACCTCACCAAAAAGGTCCGCGACCTTCTTCAAATCACCAAGCTCTACACTGTGTTTGACGTGTATACGGACGAAAGCACCGCACTTCAAAGCTTCAAATAATCCCACTCAACTGCTTCTATCGAGTGTGAAATGGGAATTTTGTCAGCCGGACAAGCGCGCACACACGCGCCGTTGACTCCGCGTTCTGAGGCTCGCCTGTTTCGCTCGTCTGCGGCACAATCTCCTTGATGGGGCGGCTCGCCGATAGCGTGCGGATCGTTGACCAGGCGAAATTCCTGGGTTTCGAACTCTGCGGCGTAGCCCGGGCGGAACGGTTTCCCGAACTCCATCAAACCTCAGAATGGCTCGCTCGTGGCTATGCCGGAGAAATGAAGTACCTCGCGGATCCCAGGCGCTCCGATCCGCGAAGCGTCCTGCCGGGAATCCAGAGCGTCATCGTCTGCTTGCTCAATTACAATACGGCGCAGCCTCTTTCCACCGCTCCCTCGGTGCTTGGCGCTGATGGTGAGCCCCACGGCTGGATCTCCCGGTACGCGTGGGGAGACGATTATCACGAGGTGTTGCGGGATCGGTTGGACGGGCTCGTTGAATATCTGCGTGAGCGTTTCACGGAACCATTCGAGGCGCGCGCTTACGTGGATACGGGACCAATCCAGGAACGCGTGCTCGCGAAATACGCCGGCTTGGGATGGCTTGGGAAAAACACCCTTCTGCTCAACCAGATGCTCGGCTCGTTCTTTTTTCTGGGCGTTATTCTCACCACGCTCGATCTCGAGCCGACGCTCGGGGCCAATGAATTGCCGCCTCCGGACTTGTGCGGAAGCTGCCGGCGTTGTCTCGATGCTTGTCCGACGCAAGCCTTCGTGGAACCCTACGTGATGGATGCCCGAAAGTGCGTTTCCTATCTCACGATCGAGCTTCGCAGCTCCATTCCCGAGGAGTACCGCGAGGCGATGGGAAATCATGTCTTCGGCTGTGACATCTGTCAGGACGTCTGCCCTTGGAACCGCCGCGCCCCGATTGCCACCATCCCGCAGTTTCAGCCGAAGGTTTTTTCTTCATTTGAGGAGAACCCCGCCGGAACCTCTCTCCCGTCCCAGGACGAATCGCTTTTCCTCCCAAGACTGGAATGGCTGGCGGGACTGAACGAATCTGACTTTCGCGAACTTTTTCGCGGCAGCCCCATCAAGCGCACCAAATGGCGCGGTTTGATGCGCAACACCTGCATCGCCCTCGGGAATTCCGGCGTGCGCCGAGGCACCGCATCTCACGCTCGAATCAGCGCTCTATTGGAGCGGCTCGCGGGTTCGCGCGAGCAGGTCATCGCCGAATCTGCCCGCTGGGCGCTCTCGCGCATCCAATAAATGCGAGAAGGAAAAGTTTGCCGAAGAGAGATACGCCGGCAAGCAGCGCCAGAAAAACCAATGAAACCTGGTGACTGGCGATTCTTTCAGGCGGCGTTACCTTTCTGCGAGCACTGGCGGTATAATCCGGCCCGCACGTCGACTGGCCCTCCGCGCTGCTGAGGTTCCCATGAATCGCCGTAAGTTCTTGTCCAATACAGGTATCGTCGGCGCTGGATTGCTTGGGGCGGGAAACGCCGCTCCTCGTCTTTTGCGCGCCAGCTCCGCGACCAACTCGGATTCAAATCTCACTTTGGAGGATAAACCCGTGGCATTTACCGTCCCCCCGTTGCCTTATTCGTTCGACGCACTGGAGCCCTACATCGACGCCAAAACAATGGAGATCCATCACGACAAACACCATGGCGCTTACGTCACCAACCTGAACAAGGCCCTGGAAGGTCATGCCGATCTGCAAGCCAAGTCTATCGATGACCTTCTCAAAGGTCTCGACTCCGTCCCGGAGAATATCCGCACCGCCGTTCGCAATAACGGCGGCGGTCACTGGAACCACACGCTCTTCTGGACCTTGATGAAGAAGGGTGGTGGCGGAGAACCCAAAGGGAACCTCGCAGCCGCCATCAACTCGACGTTCGGGTCGTTTGCCGGTTTCCAGGAAAAGTTGGCTGCCGCAGGCCTGGGGCGCTTTGGATCAGGCTGGGCTTGGCTTGTTGACAGAGACGGGAAGCTGGCCATCGACTCGACACCGAATCAAGACCCGCCCTATTTGCTTACTGGAGGCGGAAAGGCTGTCTTGGGGTTGGACGTATGGGAGCATGCCTACTATCTCAAGTATCAAAACTTGCGTGGGGATTACATCAAAGCTTGGTGGAACGTTGTGAATTGGGATAAAGCCGCGGCACTCTACGACGCGGCGAAGAAGTAGACTCTCGCAAAAAGTCTGTGGAAAGAGAAGAGGCCCCCAGCGGGTGAGGGCCTCTTCGTTTGCCTCTGAATTAAACTTAAACTAGGCCATCAGTTGCCGCTTTGCCAGCGGAACCACCGCTGCGGCGCGCCGCGGTGCGGAGTAGCTCTTGGCCGGGGCTGCATAGGATTGCCCTTCGCGTGTCGTCACGGGCATAGGCATGACCATAGTTCCCGCGCTCTGTCGCGACGCTTCACGAACCAGCTCCATGCGCCCGCGCACCCGGAATTTCGCGAGCAGCGACGAGACGTGAAATTTTACCGTGCGCTCGGAGAGATTCAGGTTCGCGGCAATCTCCTTGTTCGCGAGGCTGTTCATCAGGCCGGCAAGAACTTCCTCTTCCCGGCGCGTCAACTCGATCTGGCTGTGGACCGATTTCCCAGCCTCCAACAACTTGTCCGCCTTCTCGTTGAGACCTTCCAGAATCTCGTCTTCGGCTTGAACCATCACCACATAGTCACTCGGCGACTGGCCTCGGACCATGCAGTGCATTGCCAGGAGCCCAGCGGCTTGATCCAGGGGAAACCTTCCGTCCGGCCCGGCTTCAACGTGAAAATGGGCTAATCCAGTTTTTTTTTCGTAGAAAAAGAAAACATCGCGAGGAAAACCTGGGCGGGAATTCATCTCTTGTTGCGGATGCTCACTTCTGTGGATCACCTTCACGTGCACCCCCCTCAGAATGCAGCCTCGTGACGGAACCGAAGCCAACGAAGTTTTTGTCTTGCACCCCTCGACGAGGGGCATTCCCCACATTGGGTAGGCAGTTAGGCAAGAAGCCAAGAAAGAGGGCTGAGAACTCGGCCACTGCTACCCCGTGAACGGCGACGAGCAGGCGTCTGCGGGAACTCCCTGAAAGTCCGCCTACGGCGTTCTACCGACCTATTTTTCGCATGCAAGTATTCTTCCGCCCCGCAAAAATATGCAACTCACTCAGAAGTTAGGACTTACGTGTGGGATTCGACCCGGCAGAAATCATTTGCCGGTAGGAATTGCACGATGCACGAAATTTTTCCCTCTATCGTTTACAGAAAATTGAAGGCGAGGAAGAGTTCGCAATGCTAAGGAATTACTCTATGCCTATGCCCTGTGGAAAAGTGCCCATACCCGGCCAACGGGCGATTGCGATTTTCAGAATCGAAGGATCCGCGTCTGTTCCGGGCTGATCAGTTCATAAACCATTCCGCGCCAAACGATCTTGCGTGTCAGGAGGGAGTTCACAAAATTCGCAACGTAGAGGAACGGGATGAATGCCGTCAGCAACACGTAAATCCAGGCTTGCCCAATGAGCAAGGGGCGCCCCGCGGGAATGGCCTCCATCACCCCAATCAGTCGAAGGGACGCTCGGATCGTGGAAAGCAGAAGAGGGAGAAACGTGAGCGTCGCGAGGTGAAAAGCAGGTCTCTGCGCCAGGAGGTCGCCCAAAATCAGGATCACACCCATTACGAGTGTCACACAGTACAGAAGATGAGTGACGGCCGCGGGCCTCCAGATTCTCTGCGCGTAAATGCGAGTGATCAAAATCTGACGGTTCGTGGATTCCAGCAGCCCTTTGAAATCTGTCTCGACGTAAGAAAGCGTCAAGCACTCCGGCACAAAAACAATCGGCCGGTTGTTCCGTTCCAGGACGCGCGTCAGGGAATAATCATCGCTGACGGAGTTCTTCCATTCCTCCAGCACACCGGATTGTTCGAAAATGACCCGGCGGATAGCCGTCCCTCCGCCCCAGCAGAAATTCCTTCCCTTCTCACTGAGCATGGTTGCGACGGGCGCATTCCACGCTGCGAGAAGCGCCGTTGCCAGATCGCTGCGGTTCGGAATCATCCAGCGCACGGCGGTCGTGGCGCCGATCCTTATATCGCTCAGCGGCGCCACCAGGTGATGCAGCCAGGTTCTGCCCGGACGGCAATCGGAATCGGTGAACACGAGCACATCAAATTCCTCCGGCAGTTGTTCGACCGCCACCCGCAGATTATTTACTTTTTCACTGCAGCCGTTAGGCGGCCCGGCAATGACCACACAAGTTTTCACTTTCGAATTTGCGGACACCCGGTCAATGACGCTACGCGCCGGATCCGATGCCGAGGCAAGAATGAAAAAGATTTCGTAATTCTGGCGTTCGAATTCCGTCAGCGAAACAAGATTGCGCTCCAGGCCCGGCTCAATGCCCTTACAGGGACAAAGCACCGCCACCCGCGGCGAGTAGAATCCGGGATCGCGATGCAGGCGGCGCCGCACATACCCGAGCCACTCCACACCTTGCCAGATGAGGTACGCCCCCACAATGATCTGCAAGAACACCAGTAAATAAAAGAGTGTTTCCACCTGCCTGAGAATAGCAGAGGAAGATGGCTCGCAGTCCGCCGTTTCAGCGGTTAGAATCGCACCGGTAAACGTCTGTTCCAAGGAGAATGAAAATGCCACGAGTGGATGCGGGGATGGTGACGTCCGCGGTTGAACTGCCCGGGTATCGGATTGTAAGAAATTTCGGAATCGTCCGTGGAATTGTGGTGCGCTCGCGCAGTGTCATCGGCAATCTTGGCGCGGCGCTCCAGACCATTATCGGCGGAAACATCACCATCCTCACGAACCTCTGCGAGAAGACGCGCGAGGATGCTTTCGAACTTCTTCTGCAACATGCCGCCGAACATGGCGCCAACGCCGTTGTCGGCATGCGCTATGACGCCACCGAAGTCATGCAGGGCGTCACCGAAGTGCTCGCCTACGGCACGGCGGTGCAGGTGGAGCGCATCTCCTGATTCAATCCACGGGCGTTCGCAACGGGCCTTGGACCGGTGATAGAATTCCCGCCTCCCATGTTTTGCCGCCCGCAAGCGTGTTCAGTGGGATCAGCTCTGAAGGACCTGCTTCGCTAAAGTTGCCGCCAATTCTTCAATGCTCGTCAGCGCGCGGGTGGCCGCCAGCCGCGCTTTTTCCATGAAAGGTGAATCCAGCAGAAAGGCGCAGCGGTCGACGAATGGATGGTTGGCCGCTTCAAACGGTTTGCGGTTCCGCCTTGTTGATGCCGTGCGTGCCAGCAGCTCCTCATAGATCTGCAAGTCTCGCTGAAAATCAAGTGCGTCGCCCGCGGTCCAGCCCTGCTGCCGCGTCAAAGACGCCAGAAACTTCCTGCGAAATAACGTAGCCTCCCGGCGCGGCATGGGGCGTGGTTTGCCCCGGCCCGCAGGCTGCGGTTCGGTACAAATAATCTCCAGAGCCCGTACGCTCATGGCCAGGAGCGCTTCGCGTTGCAGAAGCGTGAGAAGATCGCGGTAAAGCGAAGCGTGCACCTGCAGCGCCTGACGCCCGTTTTCGACCACATAGGAATCAACAAAGCGGGGAACGATGCGCTCACGAATCAGCGCCTCCGTAATGTGCTGGGCGAGTTGCGCTGGTGCGTCCGTTGAGGTTTGTCGGCCGCGCGGCATGTTTCGGGAACCATGGTAGCAGGAGTTTGCGTCCGCGCCGTTGTGTGTAGCGGAAAAGAAAAAGCCCCCGACAGAGTCAGGGGCCCAAGACGAGTTCAATTTTCAGGGGCGCAGCACTGTGCGCCCCGATCGCGCAAGAACTAGCGAGCTTTAGTGAATCGCCCTCGGGCTGTCCGGGCCGACGCGCTTCTGCTTTGGTTCCGGTTGCGGCACAATCGGCGGGGCCACCGCTTCTTTCTGCAGCGCGTGCTCGAGCACTTCGTCGAGCGTCCGCACGTAGACGATCTTTATGTCGCCGAGAATTTCCGGCGAAAGATCGGCCACGGCATTCGGCTCGTTGTCCGCGGGCAGCAGCACTTCCTTGATGCCCGCGCGCTTCGCGCCGAGCACTTTTTCCTTCACGCCCCCGATGGGCAGGATCACGCCGGAGAGCGTCATCTCGCCGGTCATCGCCAGCCGGTCTTTCACCGGCCGCCCGGTGAGCAAGCTGACAAGGGCAGTTACCATCGCCGCGCCTGCCGACGGGCCGTCTTTCGGCACCGCCCCTGAAGGCACGTGGATGTGAATGTCGTGCCTCCGGAAAAAGTCCGGATCAATACCGTAGCGCTCGGCGTTCGCGCGTGTCCAGGTCAGTGCGGCAGTCATGGATTCCTGCATCACTTCGCCGAGGTGCCCGGTCATGGTGAACTGCTTGCCGCCGCGCATCCGAGTGGCTTCGATGAAGATGATGTCACCTCCCACCGGCGTCCAGACGAGTCCGACGGCCACGCCGGGCCTCTTGACGCGCTCCTCCACTTCCTTCTCCGTGCGGAACTTCGGCACGCCGAGCAATTCCCGAACGACTTCCGGTGTGACGGTCATCTTGTCCGTCTTGCCTTCCGCGATGCGCCGCGCCTGCTTCCGTGTGATCGTCGCGATTTCACGCTCGAGGTTGCGCACGCCCGCTTCCCGCGTATAGCTGTGGATGATTTCCTGCAGCCCTTCATCCGCGAAGTCGATCTGTTCGCCCACCTTTAGGCCGTGCTCCGCGGCCTGCTTCGGAATCAGGTACTTGTGCGCAATGTGGAGTTTCTCTTCACCCGTGTATCCGGGCAATTCGATGATCTCCATGCGGTCACGCAACGGTTCCGGGATCGGATCCATCCAGTTCGCCGTGGCGATGAACAGCACTTTCGACAAGTCGAACGGCACATCCAGATAGTGGTCGCGGAACGTGTTGTTTTGCTCCGGGTCGAGGACTTCCATCAGCGCCGATGACGGATCGCCGCGGAAATCCCGGCCGAGCTTGTCCACCTCGTCCAGCATGCACACCGGGTCGTTCGTCTCCGCGCGTTTCAGGCCTTGGATAATCTGGCCCGGCAGCGCTCCAATATAAGTGCGCCGGTGGCCGCGGATTTCCGCTTCATCGTGCATGCCGCCCAGCGCGATGCGCACGAATTTGCGCCCCAGCGATCGCGCGATCGACTTGCCCAGCGAAGTCTTGCCCACGCCGGGAGGTCCGACGAAGCAGAGAATCGGCCCCTTCATCCCCGGCTGGAGTTTCTTCACCGCCAGGTAGTCCAGGATGCGCTCCTTCACCTTCTCCAGATCGTAATGATCTTCGTCGAGAATCTGGTGCGCTTTGGGAATATCAATTTCCGCGCTCCGGGAAGATTTGCTCCACGGCAGGGAAGTCATCCATTCCAAGTACGTCCGTGAAACCATGTATTCCGCGGACGCCGGCGTCATCTTCGCCAGGCGCTTCAGCTCGCGCTCGCACTCTTTCTTGGCTTCGGCGGGCATGCCCGCTTCTTCCACTTTCTTGCGAAGCTCATCGATCTCTTGCATCGAATCGTCGGATTCGCCAAGCTCCTTCTGAATCGCTTTCATCTGCTCGCGCAGCAGGTATTCGCGCTGGTTCTGGCTGACCTGTTCCTGCACCTGCTCTTGAATCTTCGAACGGAGTTCCAGCACTTCGAGTTCTTTGGAGAGCTCGCGGATCAGCATATCCAGGCGCTTGCGCACGCTCGGCGTTTCGATCAGCTCCTGGCGCAACAGCGTCGAGAGGGACGGCAGCGTCCCAGCGATGAAATCCGCCAGGCGGCCCGGGTCCTCGATGTTCAGAGCCACGGATTGCAGATCGTCGGAAAGTTGCGGCGAATGGCTCACCACGTCGCGGAACAATTCCTGCGCATTTCGATGCAGCGCTTCCAGTTCGTTATCCGCTTCGCCCGCGATGTCCGGTTGGGCTTCCACGCGCGCCC
>WNFA01002447.1_pt1 | contig 18193 bp, 15 predicted proteins | sample 5400481 | NCBI WGS metagenome assembly WNFA01 (sample SAMN13153340, study PRJNA577476) | soil metagenome | isolation source: 120 cm saprolite under Douglas fir tree site 2 hole 1 replicate 2 | place: USA:California | collected 2015-04-18
GATAATAACAGCCTGCGGCGACAGACATACAACGGCGTCCGCCTGACCACCGGTCTGGTGTTCAACTTTGGCGGAGCTCCCGAACTTCCCGTAGCGGCGGCCTGTTCCGTTGACCACCCCGAAGTCATGGTCGGCGAACCGGTGCACGCGACCGTCGCGGCCAGCAACTTCAACCCCAAGCACACGCTCACCTACACCTGGGCCAGCAACGGAGGCAAGGTCGACGGCAAAGATACCGGCGCCACTATCGACACCAACGGCGTGAGCGGCGGCAGCTACACCGTAACCGCCACGGTCACCGATGCCAGGGCAAAGAAGAACAACACGGCGAGTTGCACCGCCAACTTCGCCGTGAAGGAACCGCCCAAGAACCCGCCCCAGATTTCCTGCTCGGCGAGCCCGTCGACGCTCCAGACTGGCGCTTCGGCAACCATCACCTGCACCTGCACCAGTCCGGATAACGTTCCGGTGACGGTGGGTGGATGGACCACGAGCGGCGGCAGTATTTCCGGCAGCGGAAACTCCGCCACCCTGGACACGACTGGCGCCTCGCCCGGACCAATCACTATCAATGCTACTTGTACCGACTCGCGCGGCTTGACGGCTTCGAGTTCGAGCTCGGTGACGGTTGAAAATCCGCCACCGCCGCCACCGCAGGCCAGCAAGCTGAACGAGTGCCAGTATCCGAACGAAAAGAAGCCGTGGCGCGTCGACAACACCTGCAAGGCTGCGCTGGACGATGTTGCTCTCAAGTTGCAGCAGGATTCAGAGTCCAAGCTGGTCGTCGTCGGGAACGCTGATCCGAAGGAAAAGCGTAAGAACCTGGCGGCCGAGCGAGCGGTCGACGTAAAGGCCTACATCTCGGGAGGCGAGGCGAAACAGAACATCGACCCGAGCCGTATCGAGACCCGCACCGGAAACGCAGGCACGGCGACTTCGGAACATTGGATCGTTCCGGCCGGCGCGACCTTCCCCGGGGCAGGCACAACGACCTCCGTCGATGAGACGAAGGTAAAGGCGATTCCGGATCATCCGAAGCCGGTTGCCAAGAAGAAAGCTGCGAAAAAGGCCGAATAACTGATGTAACAGCACGAAAGGCTGGTGGGGTTTACCCTGCCGGCCTTTCTATTTTTTGACACTTCGGTAACCTTGCCCCATCCGTGCTAGCTTGTCTAATGTGTAGCGAGGCGAACATCTTCGCAGGGGTCAAACTACGGGCATGGATTTCACAGGGAAACGGAACGTTCTCCGCACAAGTTTATTGCTTCTCGCCATCAGTCTTTTGAGCACCGCGCTGCTGGCCTCCGGGCCGTGGCAGGTGTTAGGTCCGGATGGCGGCGATGCGCGCAGCCTGGCTTACGACGCGCACAATCCAGATCACATCCTGCTCGGCACCAGCACCGGCCAGATGTTTGCTTCGAACGATGCCGGACGGACCTGGTCGCGCCTGGCACGCCTGGGCGACGACTACGTGCTCGACCATATCGCCATCGATCCGCAGGATTCCAACCGTATTTATGTGTCGGCGTGGAGCGTATCGAGCCAGCAGGTCGGCGAAATCTTCCGCACGCGCGACGGCGGCCGCAACTGGGAAAACCTGCCTACGATGCACGGCAACTCCATCCGTGCCCTGGCCATGTACAAGGGTAATTCCAAGGTGCTGGTCGCGGGCGCGCTCAATGGCGTGTTCCGCACCAAAGATGGCGGCGATTCCTGGGAGCGTCTGTCGCCCGCGAATTCCTCCGACATTAAGAATATTGAATCGATTGCCGTCGATCCCAAGGATCCCAACACCGTCTATGCCGGAACCTGGCACCTGGCCTGGAAAACATCCGACGGCGGCGCCAACTGGCAACATATTAATAAAGGTATGATCGACGACTCCGACGTGTTCTCAGTCATCGTTGACCATGACAATCCCTCGGTCGTTTTCGCGAGCGCCTGCTCGGGAATCTACAAGAGCGAGACCGCGGGCAATCTGTTTGCAAAGATTCAGGGCATCCCGTTTTCGGCGCGCCGCACCCGCGTGCTCAAACAGGATCCGACCAACGAAAATATCGTTTACGCCGGAACCACCGAAGGCCTCTGGAAAACCACCGATCTGGGCAAGGTGTGGAAGCGTGTGAGCAATCCCGAGGTCGTCGTCAACGACGTGCTCATCGATCCGCGGGATTCCAATCGCGTGCTGCTCGCTACCGACCGCAGCGGCGTGATGGCCTCGACCGATGGCGCTTCCAACTGGACCACTTCCAACAAAGGCTACGCGCATCGCTATGTGTCCGCCATTCTGACCGATAACAAAGACGCCGGCACACTCTACGTTGGCGTTGTCAACGACCGCGAATACGGCGGCGTGTTCTATTCCCACGATGCCGGACAGCACTGGCTGCAGAAAGCGGCCGGCCTCGGCGGAAAAGACGTTTTCGCGCTCAAACAGGCTCCCAGCGGAATGCTGGTTGCCGGCACCAACCACGGTATGTTTTCTCTGGAGCACAATGCCAGCGAATGGCATCCCATGAACGTTGTGGTCGTCGAGCATACCCTGAAGACCGCGGGCAAGGGTAAGGGTTCGCGCAAAGCGGCCACCACGACCACCTTCACGAAGTCGCAACTCGAATCGCGCGTCAACGATCTGGAACTCGGTTCCGGACGCTGGCTGGCGGCAACCACCACTGGCATCTACTCCAGTACCGACCAGGGAAAAACCTGGAAGGGAGGACGGATTCTAGGACAACTGGATTTCGTTTCCGTGCGAGCCGAAGGTTCAACGGTGGTCGCGGCGACGCGTTCCAGTGTCCTGGTCTCGAATGACAGGGGCACGACCTGGAAACAGGGCGGTTTGCCGTCGTATGTGGTCAGCATCCGCAGCGCGGCGATTGCTTCCGACAGCCAGATCGTGATCGCCTCACGCGAAGGCGCGTTCCGCAGCGGAGACGGCGGCGCAACTTGGGAGCATGTCGTCAACGGCCTCCCTGGCAAGGACATCACTTCCGTCAGCTTCGATTCCACGCACAAGCGCATGCTGGCCACCAGCGATGCGACGGGCGTGATCTTCGAAAGCCGCGACGGCGGACGTTCCTGGCAGCGCGGTCCCGACAGCGGATTCCCGCTGCGCCGGGTCAGCGTAATTGGCGGACGCTTCGTAGGCGCGACTCCATTTGATGGCGTCATTCTGCAACCGGAAAACGAATCCATCAGCGCAGCCGTCGAAGCCGGCAGCACCGAGTAAAACCGCATTCAAGCCGAAACACCAACCGGGGAAGCGGAAACGCTTCCCCGGTTTTTTTGGTATGGACGGCGCGCCGACCTTGCGTTCTTTGCACGGGTGGGAAACAATCCTTTTGTCACCGATATGCGACTTGCCTGCGGACTCGCGATTGCGCTATGGCTAAGTTCCCCGAGAATGGCCTCCCGGCAACAGGACCCGGCTGGCTCCGCGAATGGCGTGGGACAAGCTCCGGCTCCGACCGCGGCTCCAGGCGAGCACGCAGACGCGGAGAAGTCGCCGACTCCGACAGGGCCGCGGACGGAGACCGCGCCCGCGGAGCAGGTTCCAGCAGAGACCGCGCCCGCTAATCCGCAGACGCCAGCTGCCGGGAAGACGGCGCCGGAGAGCACGGCGAAGGAAAAGACGGTTGCTGGTTCGGCGAGCGGAGCCGGAAGACGCCGCAAGCGCGCCGCGTCAGCGCCGAATGGTGCTCCCCACAAGATTGTGGTGCGCGAGGGCGGCGCGCGCGAGCCCGCAGCGCAGATTGCGCCCGGCATGACTCCCGCGGAAGCCACCCGCCAGCGCCACAATGCAGAACAGTTGCTGGGCGCTACCGACGACAAACTGAAGCGGTTGGCGGGACGCTCCCTCGATGCAAAACAGCAGGAGACGGTGGGACAGATCCGCAACTATATGGAGGGTGCGCGTTCGGCGTTGAAGGAAGGCGATGTGAGGAGAGCGAATACGCTCGCGCAGAAGGCGCATTTGCTGTCGGAGGATTTGGTGAAGCATTAGGGAAGCCGAGACAGTTTGTGATGCCAGGATGGTTCATATGAAAAAGATGAAAAGCTCAAAATCAACAAGCGCCGGCGTGTCATCGCGCCCCGGCCGTCGGAAGCCGCAAAAAACAATCCCTGATTTCCTGGCACGGGTGCGCAGGATCTACGGCGACAAGGTGCTGGCTGTCAGCGGCGCCGAACTGCTGTCCGCAGATAGGGACCGGTACTGAATATCCGCGTCAATCCAAAAAACGATACCCTGATACGAACCCGAAAATTCACGTAGAGACACGGCTTGCCGCGTCTCCGCCCGCGCCACCGACTCTCGCGCTGGCAGCAAGAGACGCGTCAAGCCGCGTCTCTACTTCCGCCCTTCGCGTTTCTGCGCCACGACCAGCCCGCGCGGCGTCGGCAAGAGCACGACCGAGACCAGGCCGTCTTGTTCAAGTTTGAGCGCAGCCTCGCGGACGATCTTCAAATGCGAACTGGCGTCATGCATGAGGATCAGGCCATAGGGGCTGATCTGCGGCAGAAAGCGGCGAATTTCCTGTTCGCGGATGGGCATGTCGCTGTCGCTGAAAAACAGATCGATGGTGCCCTCGACTTTCATTTCGAGGCTTGATTCATTGCGCAGTTCGATCCACTCGGCGAGTCCGGAAGCCTGGATTCGCGCCTTTGCGTTCTCGTATATCTTGTAGTCGAACTCGCAGGTGATGACGCGCCCGCGGCCGTTGGCTTTCAGTCCCTCGGCGATCCAGAGCGTGCTGATGCCGCTGAAGGTTCCAGTCTCCACTACCAGTTCGGGCTTGATGGTGGTGACGACGGTGCGCAGGAACTCGAGCACCTCGGCCTCGGCGGTCATGGAATCGAACATGCGCCAGCGCTCCGGATGCGGACACTCGGGCGTCGGGCGATGATATTCGGGCTCCAGCCGATCGCCGGTGCGCTCGATCTGTCGCAGGATGCGGCGCTCCTGTTTTTCTTTCTTGAAAAGACGGCGAAGGTTCATAGGAAGGTCTCAGGTCTCAGGAAACTCTCACGGGCATCGGATTTCCATGTTTTTCCTGAGACCTGACACCTGAGACCTGGAACCTTTTTTACTCACTCGTGAAGTAATCCACGGTCACGGGGTTCTCAAACAGGGAGTAATCGCGGGTCACGACCGTGATGCCGCTGTCGGTGACGAAGTAACGCTCGCGGTCGGCTTCGGCATCGTAGCCGATGGTGGTTCCTTCGGGAATGTGCACGTCCCGCTCGACGATGGCTTTGCGGATGCGGCAACTGCGTCCCACGTTTGCGTGCGAAAACAAAATGCTGCTCTCGATTTCTGTGAAGGAGTTCACGCGCACATCCGGAGACACCACGCAATTCTGGACCAAGCCGCCGGAAATGATGGAGCCGGAAGAAATCAGCGAATCGACCGCGTGCCCCATGCGCCCGCTTTCGGCAAATACGAATTTTGCCGGCGGGTATTGCCGCTGGTGGGTGCGGATGGGCCACTGATCATCGTAAAGATTGAAGACAGGCGAGACCGAAACCAGGTCCATGTTGGCTTCGTAATAAGCTTCGAGCGTGCCCACGTCGCGCCAGTAGAGAGCTTCTTTTTTGTTTTCGTCGACAAAATTGAAAGAGAAGACGCGGTAATCTCCCAGCATTTTAGGCAGAATATTCTTGCCGAAATCGTGACTGGAATCTGGATCCTCGGCATCTTTGAGCAGCACGGGAATGAGCACGTCGGTATTGAAGATATAGATGCCCATCGATGCTGAAATCTTTGTCGGATCGTACGGCGATCGAATATCGGTCTGTTTTGGTTTTTCCAGGAAGCCAATGATGCGATGGTCGTGGTCGATATCGACGACGCCAAAATGGCGGCATTCCTCCGGGTCGGTCGTCAATGTAGCGACGGTGACATCGGCGCCGGCGTCCGTGTGCTGCTTGAGCATGCGGCCGTAATTCATTTTGTAGATGTGGTCGCCGGAGAGGATGAGCACGTATTTGGGCTGCTCGGAGCCGATGGAATAGATGTTCTGATAGACCGCGTCGGCCGTCCCCATGTACCAGTTCTCGCTGACCCGCTTCATGGGTGGCAGGATTTCGATGAACTCGCCGATCTCACGGCCGAAAATATTCCAGCCTTCGCGGATCTGACGATTCAGCGAGAGCGCCTTGTATTGCGTGAGGATATAGACGCGCCGCAGGCCGGAGTTGACGCAGTTGGAAAGCGTGATGTCGATGATGCGGTAGATGCCACCGAACGTCACGGCCGGCTTGGCGCGGTCGCGGGTGAGCGGATAGAGGCGCTCACCTGCGCCTCCGGCGAGCAAGATTCCGAGCGTATCTTTCATTGGCACACCGTCATCGGCACACCGCATAAACGCAACGTGCCATGCAAACGCTGCTCCGGCTCAACGCGAAATACTAGCACACGCGGCGATTTAACTGGCGGCTGAAAGCTGAGAGCTGACAGCTGCCTGCTAGCAGTGCACGATCTTGTCGCTCTTGATGCCGCGCGTGGCGTTACGCGAATCCACCACCAGCTTGGCCTCGGTGACAATCTTCTTGTAGTCGTAGTCGGAGTGATCGGTGACGATGAGCACGCAGTCGTACTGGCCAAGATTGTCGAGCGAGGAGCATTTCATCTGCAAGTCATACTTCCGGCCACGGCCAACGAACGGAAAGTACGGGTCGTTATAGCCGACCACCGCGCCCTCTTTTTGCAGCAACTCGATGATGGTAAGAGCGGGCGATTCGCGCAGGTCGTCAATATCTTTTTTGTAGGCAACGCCCAGAACCAGAATCTTCGATCCGTTGATAGGTTTTTTCTGACGGTTGAGGGCGGAGATGGTGGAAGCGATTACGTTGTAGGGCATGGCCACGTTGATTTCGCCGGCCAGTTCGATGAAACGGGTACGAAAATCGAACTCTTTCGCTTTCCAGGAAAGATAGAACGGGTCCACCGGAATGCAGTGTCCGCCCAGACCCGGCCCGGGATAAAACGGATGGAAGCCGAAAGGCTTGGTGGCGGCGGCGTCAATGATCTCCCAGATGTCGAGGTCCATGCGCAGGCAGAGCATCTTCAGTTCGTTGACCAGCGCGATGTTGACGCAGCGGTAGATGTTTTCGAGCAGTTTGGTCATCTCCGCCGCAGCCGGTGACGAGACGGGAACGGTGCGGCGAAAGATGGCGCCATAAAGCGCGGCCGCGATTTCGCTGGCTTGCGGATCGAGTCCGCCAATCACTTTCGGAATATCGTGACGAGCCACCTGGGTGTTGCCGGGATCTTCGCGCTCGGGCGAGAACGCGACCCAGATGTCGTTGTCGCCGGCTATTCCCTTGCGGGAAGCTTTCAGTCCGGCCTTGTTCTCTTGTTCGAGAATCGGGATCAGGACTTCTTCGGTGGTGCCGGGGTATGTTGTGCTCTCGAGGATAACGATCTGACCGGCGCGCAGATAGGGCGCAACCGCGTGAGCGGTGTTGGTGATGTAGCTGAGGTCGGGCTCGTGATATTCGTTGAGGGGCGTGGGGACGCAAATGATGATCGCGTCCATGGCGGTAATCTGCGAATAGTCGGCCGTGGCTTTGAATCCGCTCGACTTGGCCGCCGCAATCTCCTCGGGCGTGATCCGGAAAATATAGGTGCCGCCGCTGGCGAGGGTGTCGATTTTTCTCTGATCGATATCGAAACCGGTGACGGGAAATTTCTGCTCGCTGTACAGCAGCGCCAGAGGCAATCCGACGTAGCCGAGGCCGATGATTCCCACACGGGCCTTGCGCGCCTCGATGCGGCTTTTCAAGTCAGTAAACAGGGAAGAAGCGGTGAGTTGAGTATCCATAATGTGGCAAAAATAATTCTAGCATTGGAAGTTGCGCTTGGCCCGCGGAAGCTGCGGTCGTCATCGATTTTCCCGCGATTTTTACAGGGTGGCTTGCGATCTTGATTACTGCCGTAATCGAATTCGCCCGCGCGGCGGTTTCCTTAGTAATATGCGGGTACAGTAACATGCACCTCACATGCGATTCTTCCGACTGCTGATCGTGTTGTTCTTGCTCGTTATCTTTGCGGTGCTCGCTAGTCAGGCGGCGCGCTTTCTGGTAGTGGACGACCCTGAAAAGTCCGATGCCATCGTGGTGCTGGCCGGGGAGACTAACGTCCGCGCGGCCCGTGCTCTGGAACTGCTGCGCCAGGGAGTAGCGCCGCACGTCTTTCTGGATGCTGAGACGCGAGATGTGATCTACGATCAGAAACTGGGCGAGATTGCGCAGAAGTACGTCAACAGTATTGGGGAAGCAAGCCGCGTCTCGATATGCTCGATCGAAGGATATTCGACCATCACTGAGGCTGACGATGTGAGCCGATGCTTGCAGTCACTGGCCGCACATCGGGTGCTGATCGTGACCTCCGAATATCACACCCGCCGCGCCTTGATGATTTTTCGCCATCGCCTACCGCAATACCAGTTCAACGCGGCCGCGGCTCGCAATCCAGCGCAATTCGGCGAAGCCTGGTGGACGAACCGCGAATGGGCAAAAGTCACTTTTGATGAATGGCTGAAGATGGTGTGGTGGGAAGCGGTGGACCGTTGGCGGAAGTGAGTACCCAGTATCCAGTACCCAGTACCCAGTAAGAGTCGAGAGCGCAGCGGTTCTGGGTACTGGGTACTGGGTACTGGCAACTTCTTCGCTTGTGCGATAGTTTGAAAGGTACTCATCTTCACCGGAGGTTTCATGGCGCAAGTCACGATTACAGTGCGCAATAACGGTCCTTTGCGCATAGACGATCCCAACGGCGTTATCGAGATGGTGGACGCCGATGGCAACAAATACGACCTGACGGGCAAGACGGCGTTTTCCCTTTGCCGCTGCGGCGCCTCCGCCAACAAGCCTTTCTGCGATGGTAGCCACAAGATCGCCTTCCAGGTGCCCGATGCGGCGATCAAGATCGTGTAGCCGACGGATTCGTTGACGGACACCGAACAGCCGAGGGCAGCTGTCCCTACGCGAGTCTGGCGCTAGTGTCTAACTGTAAAACGGTGGAAGCGAAATTACGTGCCCGGGCTTTCCTGTGATCTAGCATGGTCCGTGAATAATTGTTGCTGGAGTCGACGGCACTGGTTTTCAAATCGACGCTTTCGGGCCGAAGAACGTTTTGCCTGCTAACCCTATGGGCCCTTCGGAAAAAACACAGCACGCCATCCGGCGCAGCACGCGGCTGCCACTGGAAGTTCCCGTGCTCGTGACCAGCCTCAACCCCACCGTGACATTTTCCGAGCAGTGCAACACCACCCTGGTGAACGCGCACGGATGTGGGCTGATCGTTCCACGCGAGCTCGCGCATGGCATTCAGGTCCGGTTGGAAATCGTTTCGGCAAAACGGCATACCACGGCGCGAGTGGCGGAGGTGGTTCCGCTGGGCGGCGATCCCGAGACTTGGCTGGTCGGCCTGGAACTCGAGGTCCCCGGCAACTTCTGGGGAATCGAGTATGCGCCTACGGATTGGAGGATCGAAGAGAGCCCTCCGCCTGCCGCGGAGCAGCCACGGTTAGACCACGAGCCGTCTGCAACGGCAAAGCCGGCTCGGTCGCGACGATGGCGCCTGACCGACATCAGCGCGGGCGCATGCTATCTGGAGACGGTCGCGCCATTTCCCGCTGACACCCCGGTGGTGCTGAGTATTCGGGAATCGAACGCGGAATGTCTGTTGGAGGGAGTGGTACGGGTGTCGCATCCGCAAACGGGCATGGGAGTCGAGTTCACGCAGGGGCAAGCGCACGATCAGCGGGCGCGGGTGGGGGAGCTGATCGGCCGGCTGGTGAGCAATCGCGAGGTTCCGCGAATTTTCGTCGGGAGGAAGGAAGGCCGGAAAGAAGTCGAGCCCGCCACGTCGAATCCCGCGCCCGACGCCGTTGGGGATGCCGAATCGCCCGACCCGCTCCTGGAGCTGGTTCGATCTGGAGCGTCGCTGACCGCGGAGCAGTTTCTGAACGACTTGCGCGCACAGAGGCTCGGCAAGCGCCGCGACCCTCGGCTCGATCTGGCGTTGCCAGTGCTGCTTACCGGGACCGACGTCAGCGGTCGTCCTCTGGATCAGAGGGTCATCACCGTCAACATCAGCCGGCGCGGAGCGCTATTGGATGGCATCCACGGAATACTTAAGCCGGGTGACAAGATTTCTCTCGCCCGCTTGCACAAGAAAGAGGAGTTTCGAGTCGCATGGGTAGGGGGCGAGGATACTCCGGCGGCAGGTCAGATCGGGGTGGCCGCGGTCGATCCGAATACTTCGTTTTGGGATGAGGTGCTCGAAGCGACGGCGCAGTCAGGGCTGGAGGCGGCCAGTCTTCGCGGGAACGACGGCGGGAAGGGCGGAGGGAACGGGCATTAGCGGTTGAGGTCATCTGAGCCGCCGATAGGTCGAGCTTCGCTCAGCTGAACGGGCGGGACGCCCGTTCCCACACTAGCAGAGGAGCTAAAGCCCGCGACGGAATGTTACACTGCCTCGCCGGAGGGTTTTGTGTCAGACGAATTTGGGCCATCTGCAAAAAGAGAACGCGACCGAGCACTGGGCATGGGCGCGAGAATCACGCGCCGCGATTTTCTGAACGGGGTGGCACTGACGGTGGGAGCTTCCATCATCCCACCTGAAATGTGGGCTGCCGCAGCCGCCGATCTGGAAGCGCAGGACGCTCCAGGTTACTATCCTTCCGGCAAAACCGGCCTGCGCGGAAGTCATGCCGGGTCGTTCGAAACCATGCACAAAGTCCGCGACGGCGCTTTCTGGGACGATGCTCCCAAGGCCGTGGACACAGGCGAATTGTACGATCTGGTGATCGTAGGCGGAGGCATCAGCGGACTCGCCGCAGCGCACTATTTCCGCAAGGCCGCGGGCGACAAAGCGCGCATCCTGATTCTTGAGAACCACGATGACTTCGGCGGACACGCCAAGCGCAACGAATTCCGCGCGGGCAACCGCACGATTCTGGGATTCGGCGGCACGTATTCCATTGAAAGCCCCTGGCCTTATAGCGCAGTCGCGAAGGCTCTGATCGAAGAGCTCGGTATTGATGTGCCTTCGTATCACAAGTACGTGAGCAAAGATCTCTACCGTTCGTTGAGTCTGAAGCCGCGCATTTTCTTCGATAAGGAAACCTTTGGGACTGACAAGCTGGTCACGAACGGGGTTCATACCGGATGGGATGAGAGTGGCGTCAACGATGTGGGCGGCGAAGCGGGCTTGCGAGAATTTCTGAAAGAAGCTCCGCTTTCGGCGAAGGCCAAGCAGGATTTTCAGCGTCTGCTCACGGAGGAGAAAGACTATTTTCCCGGACTCAGCTCCGACGAAAAGAAGGCGCTCCTGGCTCGCATGAGTTATGCGAAATACCTGACCGACACGGCCGGCGTGAGCGGTGAGATCGTCAAATTGTTCCAGGCCTTCCCGCACCCGCTGTTCGGCGTGGGCATCGATGCGGTTCCCGCACAAGACGCCTGGGGCTTGGAAATGCCGGGATTCAAGGGCCTCAAACTCGATCCCAGGCCGGGCAAGGGGATGAACCGCGACGCCATCCACAGCGACGAAGCGGAGAAATACTTCTTTCACTTTCCCGACGGCAACGCTTCGATCGCCCGGCTGCTGGTGCGCAAACTGATCCCGGCCGCGATTCCAGGAAGCTCGGCCACCGGCGTGGTGCTGGCAAAGGCCGATTACTCGAAACTCGATGTGCCGTCTTCTTCGACGCGTATCCGGCTGAACAGCACGGTGGTCAAGGTGAATCACCGGGGCGATCCGGCGTCAGCGAACGAAGTGGAAGTCAGCTACTTTACCGAAAAGAAGCTCAGGACGGTGCGCGCCGCGAACTGCATTCTGGCCTGCTGGCACGTGGTAATTCCATACATCGCGCAGGAATTGCCTGACTCGCAGAAAGAAGCGCTCGCTTCGGCGCAGAAAGTTCCGCTACTCTACAACAACGTCCTGGTGCGCAACTGGAGCGCCTTCCAGAAGCTGGGCGCGAGTACGATTTATTCGCCCGGCATGTATCACACCAGCGTGAGCCTGGACCTTCCTGTCAGCATCGGCGGCTATGAGTGTACGAAAAAGCCGGACGAGCCGATCGTGGTGCACATGATGAAGGCGGCCTGCAAGCCGGGACGCCCGGCGCGCGAGCAGCATAAGCTGGGGCGCATCCAGCTCTATAGCACGACGTTCGAAACTTACGAGCGCAATATTCGCGAGCAACTGGCGCGGATATTGGGTCCAGGAGGATTCGATCCGGCGCGCGACATTCTGGAAATCACGGTCAACCGCTGGCCACACGGCTACGCGTATGAATACAATTCGCTGGCCGACCAGTTCTGGCTGGAGGGCGGTGAGACGCCATGCGAGGTGGCGCGCAAACCGTTCGGGCGGCTGGCGATCGCGAACTCGGACGCAGGCGCATACGCTTACACCGACAGCGCCATCGATCAAGCTTACCGTGCGGTGCAGGAGTTGAAGGGGTAAGTAGGGAAGCAGTAACATTCTGCCGGATGGAACAGACCAGAGCCCGCCCAGTTAAGTCGAAGGGAACGCCCGCGCGACTTCTAGCTTCGCTTGCCGTGCGCCCGAGGGACTTTGGCTACTAAACGTGTGGAGGCCTGTCATGCTATCAGAACAGTCCAGGGCAATCCGCCATCATGCGATCGTCGGAGCTTCGATTGCCTTCGTCCTGGCTTTGGCCGAGCTGTTGGTGCGCCTTGCGGAAAAGCTGCTGTCTGCGATGATCGACGATTACCCTGTGCGCGCGGCCTTCGTGTGGGTCGCAGTTGCTCTGCTGTTTAGTTGTGCGGCCTATGAAATCGTCGGTAGGTTCATAGAATCTCGCGAGAAACAGTGGAGGGTAAACCGGATTCCCATTGCAGTCCTCGGCAGCCCTGCAGATGGTCGTTGGATTCAGGCAGTCATACAAGCGGGTGAGGTCATAGAGGTAACGGAACTGGAGATCTCGAGCTCGGAGATTAATGGCTTCGCTGTGGAAGGGAAGGCCCACAAGGTCGAAAGTGTTGGGGTCCTCAAGAAACTCAACAACATTCCGCACGGCGCGTTCTCCGGAGAACAAGGGCGACTTTTTGGTCAAAAGGGTTTCGGCTTTGTTTTCGAGGGGAAGCTCGACGGCAAACCAGTTTTCGAAGTGACTTCCTACCAGTTCGAGAAGGGCACGGAACACGAAGGGCTGACTTTCTTGAGCGGCACCTTCCACGAAAGCGTTAGCAACACGGTCTTTGACGTTTGTGGTAGGAGCATAGTCGAGGAACTCCCGAGGTGCGACGTAGAGTCCGCGATGAAAGATTGGATCAATCATGACCGCGTTAACAAAGCCTGCGACAAATCGAAAGAAAGGAAATAAGAAAGAACGTGGCGAGTGCTAGTCGAACATTTGAGTGAACGGGAGTCCTCACCCGCCCGTTCTGCAGTTTGGAGGGTCGAAGCTTATGGCGAAACGTCCTGCGCCGCGATCGTCCCCACGATTATCGTCGCGAGCGTTAAAGAGGTCGGTGACAACTGCAAATCTGCAACCCAAGGCGGACCGTCCGTTTGCGCCCGGCTATGGCATTGTCGGAGCTGAAGACGGTAAGGGCTTGCTCTCGTGGGCTTGGGTTGCCAGGAAAATGAACAACTGCCGGACGTTCTGGCTGGCCACGATTCACGCGGGGCAGGGACGTCCGCATGTAATGCCGATATGGGGAGTGTGGCTCGACGACGCTTTCTTCTTTTCGACCGGACGTAAATCCCGCAAAGGTCAGAACCTCGCTGCCAATCCCGCATGCACCATTACCAACGACGATGGCCAAGAAGCGGTGATCGTTGAGGGTCTGGCGGCTCAGGCCGAGGATGCAGCGGAGCAGGAGCGTGTCGCAATTGCCTACAAGAGGAAATACAAGATGGATCCGAGGAGCATGGGAGAACCGATCTTCCGCGTCGACCCCAGCCGAGTCTTCGGTTTTGTGGAAAGAACCTTTCCTCAATCCGCAACTCGATGGAAACTATGATGGATAGAAGCGGCCCCCACCTTGGTAACGGATTTCGGTGGTTACTGCTAAAACTCGAGAGGCCAAGATTTCGTAGTTGCCGTTCGGCTGCTGATGTGGGAAAATGAGTTCCGTTCAGAAGTATTCCTTCCCCCTTAATCTGTTCTGAGGCCAACCGCACTGATTGCTATTAAAGAGTGCGCTTGCACCTTGAGGAATCTGCTCACTCGGGCCATTTTCCGAAGAGATCTCTATCTGGTGAGGGAATATAATGCCTGGCCGATCTGTCGCTGCCCTGTCGCAAGTTCAGCATGCTGACCCATTGAATCGTCGAAGGGCAATCCGGATACCCCGCCCACAGCCGGTTGCAAAGTTAGCCGTCGTTTTCTGCGTGCTCTGCCTGGGATTTTCCGCGGCTTGGGCACAGAACGATGTTCTCACCCAGCACAACGACAATACGCGGTCGGGCCTGAATGCGAATGAGACTCTGCTGACGCCGGCTAACGTCACCGTGAGTAAATTCGGAAAGCTCTTCACGCACGCTGTCGACGGCATCATCGTCGGGCAGCCGCTTTATGCCAGTAATGTCCTGATGAACGACGGCCAGCTGCACAACGTGGTGTACGTCGCCACGCAGCACAACACCGTATACGCCTTTGATGCCGATGGCACCCAGGGCAATAACGCCTCTCCGCTATGGTCGGTAAGCCTGAATGATGGCGGGACGCCCGATCCCATCGCCGACTATGGCTGTACCGGGACACACTACACCGAAATCGGGATCATGGGCACCCCGGTGATCGATCCGGGCAAGACCACGCTTTACGTCGTGGCCAAGACATTGAACAATTCGATACGCAACTTCAGTCTGCATGCCCTGGACATCACCACCGGCAACGAATTGTTGGGAGGGCCGGTGATCATTACAGGTACGGCGCCGTCCGGCAACGGACGGGGAACTTTCAATCCGATCTTCCAAATGCAGCGTCCCGCGCTGCTGTTGCAAAACGGTGTAGTCTACATTGGATTTGGTGGAAACGGTTGTGACCTATACGCCTACAACGGCTGGTTCTTTGCCTACAACTCGCAAACACTGCAAGAGGAGTTTGCTTTCCTGGTCACTCCCAACGGGAAGCGCGGTTCGATCTGGCAAGGCGGAAGTGGCCCAGCGGCGGATGCGGATGGCTACATTTACGTGGCCACGGCAAACGGGGACTATGACGGGCCCGCGGGAGCCAACGACTTTGGCGACAGTGTGCTCAAGATGGGTTGGAACGGGAATGTTTTTGGCGTGCTGGACTTCTTCACGCCATGGTTGCGGGAGGGAAGGAGGGCACACTCTACCTGATCAATCGCGATGCGATGGGGGAGTTCAATCCGGATAGCGACAACATCACCCAGTCCATTCCCGGCGCAGTAGCGTCGGAACTCGCCGGGGTACCTTCGTACTGGAACAGCAGCTTGTACGTAGGTGGAGACGGCGACTATATCAAGCAGTTCCCTTTGGTCAACGGACTGCTCACCCAACAGCCGGTTTCCCAAACCACGGTCTTCTTTGGCGGCGCAGGGCCGGCTTCGACCTCGATCACTTCAAATGGGAACAGCAGTGGAATCCTTTGGGCGATCCGGCATACCAATCCCGGGCTGTTCGCCTTCGATCCAACCAACCTCGCGAACAAGTTCTACGACAGCACGATAGCGCTGAGTGGGCGGGACAAATTGGTTCCCGTCGCACGCTTCGTAACTCCGACGATCTCGAACGGCAAGGTATATATCGGCGGAAAGGCCGCTCTGGAGGCGTATGGCCTGCTGCCGGGGCTCTCAGTAGTGACGGGCAATCACCAGACAGGTGTGGAAAAGACGGTTTTGCCGGTGGCGTTGAGCGCCGTGGCCACTGATGCCTACGGTTTCGGGCCGCGGGCGGGTGTGGTTGTGACCTGCAGGGACGGGGGAGTGGGCGGGTTGTTCGGAGTCGGAGGAGTATTCTACCCAACCTTTATTCAACTGACGACGGATGCGACAGGGAAAATAACGTTCAATTACCAGCTTCCCCCCAAGCCACGCGCCGTGACGATCACTTGCTCCAGTCTGGGTTTCATCAGTGCCGTGTTCAGCGAAACCAGTGCGGTGGGTCCTCCGGTGAAAATGATCATTGTTTCCGGTAACAATCAAACGGTAGCGCCGAATACGCCGCTGACAGCGCCTTTGGTGGTGAAGGTGGTTGACGCTAACAGTTATGGCGTGCCGGGAGTGACCGTGAACTTCACCGATAACGGCGCGGGCGGGACTTTCGTTGCCACTTCGGTCATCACCAGTTCGACTGGAACTGCCGCCGCGCAGTACACAACCGGCCCAAATGCAGGGACGGTCACCATTACCGCCTTTACGGCGGGGCTCAAGTCGCTGAACTTAAAAGTGACGGTACAGTAGGACCGAAGCAATTCCGAACTAGCGGGCTGCCGAAGAATTCTGAAGTCGACGCGAGCCGTGAAGGGACGTCTGATTTCCTGTAGAGACGCGGCTTGCTGCGTCCCTCTTAGCCCAGCAAATGTTTTCGCGCCGACAGATGAGCTCCCGTCAGCAGCAGCAGCCCTGACAGGAATGCCCAGAACATCAGGCTGACCGAGATGGCGAATGGGCCATACACTTCCGCGAAATTCAGCCGGGGCAGGGCATAGATATACGCGTACTTCAGCGCCTCGGAGAGCAATCCCATGATCACCGCGGCCGGCAGAACTCCTTGGGCTGGCACCTTGCCGTTCGGCAACAGCCAGTAGATGAGGAAGAATATCGCGATGCTGGCGAGGATCGAAAAGATCTTCATGATCACAAAGTCCGCCACTTGCACATACCAGCCGTCATACCCGTGCAGCACATTCTTCAGGATGGCTACGTTTTTGGCGGTCAGTCCTATCGAGAGCAGGGCAAGCGATCCGCAGGCAAACACCAGACCGAGCGACATCAACTGATTTCGCAGGTAGGAGCGGTTGTTGCGAAATCTCCAGACGCGGTTCAGCGCAACTTCGAGCGGCAGAAAAATTCCGGTGGAGGTAATCAGCAGCATGGCCAGCGAGAACACTTCTGCCCGATGGTGCGTCCCAACCAGCGCATTCAGGTTCCGGATCACGAATTCCTGGCCAGTCGGAAGATAGTCGCGCAACAGATTCTCGACAACACCGTACATCACCTGGGAACGAATGACGTATCGGATCAGCGTCATCAGCAACAGCAGGAACGGGAAGAAGGACAGAATGAAGTTGGCGGCGACGGAAAAGGCAAAGGTGTGCACTTCGGTCCGGAGCAGATAGCGCGCGGTGGAGCGCAAGATGCCTTCGGCTGGAGCGGCACGATGCTCGGCTGCGCCTTTCTTGTCGGAAAGCTGAATGGGAGTGATCGAGGACACTGGCTTCTCAATATTATCAAATACTTACGGGTTTCCGTCGAGGCACTCTGGGCTTGGGTCTAAGGTGCTTGGCGATGAATTGAAGCTTGGGGTCATATTCGTTTCCGTGCGTCGTAAGAAATGTCTCAGCATGTCTCGGCAAACTCTCAGCAATTTCGTTCTTGCCAATCGGAATCTTCCTGCTATTATCTGGTGCTTCGTCAACCGGACTTGGTTGGCGATGAGCAAGCAGGATTGACGTTTCCGTGCCAGCAGTGGGATATCGCGCCTTCGTTTTCGCGGCTTCACGGCATTTCGTTGCGGGCAACCGTTCGACGGAATGCAGGGGAGCCGTTTCTGTTGGTGTGTCATTGCTCCGCGCGGCGACGCCGCAAGATTCTTACCGTCGCTTTGAGAGAGTGCGCCCAATAAAGCAGGGCAAACAGAAAAGGGATGGAAGAATAACTCTTAGATGAGGTGAAAGGAGTTTCTTTGTGAGAGAGAAGGGTACTGTGAAGTGGTTCAACGGGGCGAAGGGATACGGATTCATCCAGCGCTCCACCGGCGAGGATGTGTTCGTGCATTTCTCGGCCATCCAGGAGAACGGCTATCGCTCGCTGAACGAAGGCGAGACCGTCGAGTTCGATCTGCTGAAAGGCCCGAAGGGCTTCCAGGCGGGCAACGTCGTGCGCGCCGCATAAATTTCTCCAACCAGTTCGCAAACCCTCTCAGATGTGTGGAGAGGGTTTTTTATTTGGCAGAGAAACTTGCCTCGGAGGGCCTCCGAATTTTTGCGGTTTTGACTCCATTTTCGGATGTTTACTG
>WNFA01001653.1_pt1 | contig 18191 bp, 18 predicted proteins | sample 5400481 | NCBI WGS metagenome assembly WNFA01 (sample SAMN13153340, study PRJNA577476) | soil metagenome | isolation source: 120 cm saprolite under Douglas fir tree site 2 hole 1 replicate 2 | place: USA:California | collected 2015-04-18
TCATCGTGCGCACCGCCGCAGGCGGCGCCACCGATGACGAGATTCGCACCGACATCGAGTTCCTTGGCAAGACCTGGAACGAAATTAAGGAACGCAGCGAGCAGCGCAAGGCTCCCGCCCTGCTCCACCGCGACCTCAACCTCGTCGAGCGCATCCTCCGCGATTACGTCAGCGACGATTTCACCGGCATTTGGATTGACAATGAAGTGGAGTACGGCAAGATCGTTGAGTTCGTCAGCCGTTTCCAGCCCAAGCTCGTTAACAAGGTGAAGCTGTACACCAAGGAAACGCCAATCTTCGAGGAGTTCGGCATCCAGCACGAGCTCGACAAAGCCTTGCGCGCAAAAGTTTGGCTGAAGTCCGGCGGCTACATCGTCATCAACCACACCGAAGCGCTCGTGGCCATCGACGTCAACACCGGAAAATTCGTCGGCAAGGGCTCCACGCGCCTCGAAGACACCATCGTCAAGACCAACCTCGAAGCCGTCAAGGAGATCGTCCGCCAGATTCGCCTGCGCGACCTCGGCGGAATCATCGTCGTCGACTTCATCGACATGGAAGAGCGCCGCAACCGCGAAAGAGTTTTGTCCGCGTTGCAGCAGGCTCTCGAGGAAGACAAGGCTCCGTCAAAAGCACTCTCCTTCAACGAGTTCGGCCTCGTCTGCATCACCCGCAAGCGCACGAAGCAGGCGCTCGAGCGCGTTCTCTGCCAGCCCTGCCCGTATTGCACCGGCTCCGGCATGGTCAAGTCCATCCCCACGCTGTGCTACGAAATCCAGTCCGAAGCGCGCAAGATGGCCACGGCCGATCACGAAGGCCCCAACCTCACGATCCGTGTGAATCCTGAAATCGCCAAAGCTCTGAAGACCCGCGAGTCCATGCTCATCGACGAACTCGAGCAAACCTCGCATAAGCACATCATCATCCAGTCCGACGCCACGTTGCACTGGGAGCAGTACGACATCTACTAATTTTGGTGAAATAGCAACCAATAGGCCCGGGCGCATCGACTGTCCGGGCCTTCTTCTCTTGTATTCCTCTCTGCCTGCCACCAGCTTGAATTTCCTCCCATGAATGGAAAAGGCCGGGAGCTAAAAAAATCTGTAACTATGGGCGTCAAAAACCAGTAAGTAGGTATAGAGAGTGGCAGATGGAATTGCTGGAACGGTTCGCGGCGGGCGACCTGGAAGCCTTTGAAGCGCTGTTTCGAGAGCACCACAAGGAAGTTTACGCCTGGATTGTCCGCATCGTCCGTGACCACGGAATTGCCGAGGATCTCACGGTGGAAACTTTCTGGCGCATTTACCGGGCGCGCGACCGATTCGACCCAGCCGGCAATTTTCGCGCTTGGGCGCGAAGAATCGCTACCAACGCCGCTCTCGACCATCTGAGGACGGCGCGCCGCGAAACCGAACTCCCGGAAGATCTGGCCAGCGCAGGTACCGCGGATCCCGCAGTCCGCCGCGAGGCCTGCGAGCGGATCAGAAAAGCTTTCCAGGAGCTTCCTCCAAAATATCGCCTGGTGGCGACGCTGGCCTTGATCGAAGAGGAACCGTACTACAACATCGCAGAAGCCGCGGGCATCTCCATTGCGCTCGTCAAAGTCCGCGTCTTCCGGGCCGTTCGAATGCTGCGCAAGAAACTCAATTCCCTGGGCGTGGAGGTCAACGCAAAATGAGCAACGCAGAAAATAACAAAGAAATGAAAGAGCTCCTCGGGCAGGCGATCGCGCCCGCACAGGACACCGAACTCCGCCGCGACCTCTGGCCGCAAGTGCTCCGCAAGCTCGAGGAGCAACCCGCCCCTGTGGTCGGTATCCCCTGGTTCGATTGGGCGCTCGCTGCGATTTTGAGCGCGGTCCTCGTTTTCTTTCCCGGTTCTATCCCGGCGTTGCTGTATCACCTGTGAAGCTGGAGGCCTTATGAATCAGCAAATTTATCTTCGCGCGTACATGGCAGGCATAGTTGTCCCCACGATTTTTCTCCTCGTCGTCGCGACCGTCTTCACCATCGCCCGTTACATCTACAATGTCCCCGTTCCCGTCGAGCGCGTGATCGTGTTCCCCATGGCCGTGGTGCCCAACGCCTGGGGCCTTTGGAATGTTCTCTTCGTGGCGCTGCGCTCTCGCCTGCAACTCTCCATCGGCCTCCACGGCGCTCTCTTGCCCATTTTGCTCGCGCCGCTCGGTATCGTTGTCGCGAGTCTTCTGAACTTCCCCATTCCCAGCTTCGCCGCGCACGCCTTCCCGATCGCCGCACCCGTCGCGCTGCTCGTCTACTACTTCGCCTGGAAATACCTGGTCGGCTTCCTCAATGGAGTTCAAGAGATCGCTTGAAGCCTGGAGCGCCTGACCTGTCCGCACGGACAGTGTTTGATCTGCGCAAGCCACTTCCTTTTCGTGGTTGCCTCGCCATGCCCAACGCAACTAAAGTGAATCCATGCCGCTCCCACTCACCCGGAGCCGAATCGACTCTTCTGGATCGAATAATGGAGGAAGTATGTGGACCAAGCAGCAAACGCAAGCCGAACCACCTGCCGCATCGCCGGCGACGAAACCCGCGTCCTCAGCAACACCTTTTGGCGTACCCTCTGGCGCTCGCTCGAGCAGTTCCCCGGCACGCAATCCTGCGCGCCTCGGTTCGAGCTTGCAAATCAAGGGTCATATCACCGGCACCGAAGACTTGCAGATCGACGGCAAGGTGGAGGGTTCGATCACGCTGCGCGGCCATCAATTAACCGTCGGTTCCACCGCCCAGCTCAATTCCGAGATTCACGCCGGCGAAGTAATCGTCTACGGCAAGGTCATCGGCAATGTCCATTCGCGCGACCGCGTCGATGTCAAGACGGATGGCTCGATTACCGGAGATATTTCCACGGCGCGGATTAGCATCGAGGATGGCGCCCATTTCAAGGGCCGTATCGAGATCGACCCGGCCAAGTCCCAAGCCGCCGCTGATTAGAGCTGGTTTCAAAACCCATTTCAGTTCCCTTAGAATCAGCAGCTTATGGGAGCCAAAAAGAGGTTTTGAAATGACTTCTAGTACAGCCTGGTTCGCTCATCCTCGCTGTGGTGGACCTGCGTTCTATCCGGCGTAAATAATGTTTTCCCGGCTTTCTGATGGGTTGACTCAACGGCGCAACGGACCTAACTAATTGTTGCCTTGCCCGGGGTACGTTTGACGTCGTCGCTCAGCACGATCGCCTCGGCGATCTCTTTCATCGATTTGCGCCGTTGGCGGCTTTGCCGTTGCAACGTGATGTAGGCCTCTTGCTCGCTCAGTTGCAAATCCCGCTGCAGAATTCCTTTGGCGCGCTCGATTGCCTTCCGGGTCTCCAATTGTTCGGAAAGCTCTGAGTTCTCTCCCTCGAGTCGGGCCATTTCAATCTCGGCCCCCACCAGAAATCCAATGGTCGAAATCAGATGGATCTCGCGCTGGCTGTAGCTGTGCGGCTGCCGGTGTTGCAGGTTTATGACTCCGACTAGCTTGTCTCGGGACAGTACGGGCACAGACAGGAACGCTTGGTAGAGATCCTCGGGCAGTTCGTTAAACGATCGGAACCGTGGATCCTGGAAAGCATCGTGGGCGACGGCCACCGGTCTTCTGTGCTCGGCGACCCATCCCGTGATGCCTTGTCCTACACAGAGCTTCAATCGATTTACAACTTCTGAGTGCGGATTTTTGGAGGCCCGCAGGACCAGCTCATTCGCCTCAAGGACGTAGACAAAACACGAATCGGTCTCCACCACGGCGGAAATGACTTCTACGACGCGCCCCAGGACTTCGGGCAACGGATCGGCAGCCGCAATGCGGTTGCCAATTTCATGCAACATGTCCAATTCAAGATTTTTCACCGGTAAATGGCCGCTTTCGCAGTTCATAACCTATAACGTACCGGGGCAGAATAGTGGTGTCCAATTGAAATTTTGCAACCGCTGAATCGAAGGGAAAACCCCCGCTGCTGGCGGGCCGTTTGAACGGCCCGCCACACAGGTCGGGAATTTCTCATCAATCGGTTGCCTTGGATCCCGACGCCGGTTCAGGACGTGCCGCCTGGGCAAGTATCTGGGTCTTGTCCTTCGGGCTCCACCAATCGAAATCCAGAACAAGTCCCTGCTTGCCCAGATACATGGAGTGCATGGCAATGCCATTGTTCACAGGAGCTAGAACGAGCTTACTTGCGTCGAGAGCACGGGCACTTCGCGTCGCCATTGCGAAAATAGCGGCAACCGGGCCGGCTTTTGTTTCCGGGCGCACGATGACCTGCACTATCTGGCGCGCACCCTGGATCGAGCTGACGGATTGCAGGATACCCACTGGTTCGATAGAAAATGTGTAGGCTCCTGCTGGAAGAAAGCTCTTCCCCAAGCGTGTACTTTCGGTCAGCGTGAACTTACCGGCGATCGTTTCCTGGCCAAGAAGGGGACTTGCGACCCCGCATAGGGCCATCAGTCCCAGCAGTACGGCTCTTGCAAATTTGCTGCGATAAATCGATTTACTCAGAAGCGTTGCCATTTCGTTCCTCCATCCTAGATTGGGATCGACGCCCAAGCTTTGCCTGGGCGTCAGCTGGGTTGTTTTTGTTTCCGTTTCAGACCACGAGGTCAGAAAACAACCGATGCAACCGAGAGGCTGGACGGGCTTGTAAAGAACTGCGAGGTTCTCGTCGTACGTTGCGGCGTGGCAAACGCGCGAACTCTACAATGTCACTCTTGCAGAATATTCCCGGCGAGTCCAATCGAAAGAATTCATCGCCATGATTCGCCCGGTCAATCGATGCATCCTCCTGCCGCGAAGTGGGATCTGAACGCTTCTTCAAACTCGGAATTTTTCCTCCCACCTCGAATCTCAATCCTCTAACTTTCAGAATACCGCTGCTCTTTCCACGATCGCCGTAGGCGTGGATACCATTCATAGCGTCCACATTTCAAGCCACGCGAAACACAGCCTGGGAATGCTGCGCTGAAATAAGTAGGAAGGCTGAGGGCTCAAAGGCCCCAATGTCAGGGGTCCTGTCTCACCGTTTCAGAGGAAGTTTTCGGGTGGCGTCTCTTCAACAGACTTCGGTGCAGAGATTCGCTGCTTTTCGTCCACCGCGAAGAGTAGATAATTGCTGAAACTGTGGCGCCGGTGAAATCGCCGCCCCTTCCAATCGAAATAAACTTCCGCGGTGCTGGGAAGCCACATATTCACATTCCGTTCGCGGAAATGCACCGGACCGTATTCAATGGCGGTGCGGTCGGCCACGAGACGGATTTCCGGGAGTGGCGCGACCAGGTCTGTCTCCAGCCTCACGATCTGATAGCTCTCTGCGTCGATCCAAGCGCGCCCCTTCAGGGCAACTGGGTGCGATGGGCCTTCGAAGCCCATCCGGTAGCTCCGCATCGTATTGGGCTTGTCGGCTCGTTGCCGGAAATGAACTTGCCACGCGATTCTGCCGCTCCATCGCGCCAGCCCCTCGCAATTCATCTCGAAGCTCCCCACGTTATTAGGATGAAAAATGAGAACCAATGCGGGCAGCCCGTTCGTCTCCAGCCCGTCCGGAAATTCCCCAAAAGCGCTTCCCACTGTCCTGAACTCCTCAACATTGAAAAATCCCGTCTTTACTTTCTGGATGGAAACCATGTAGTCGAACTTCCGCGTTTCCGGACTCGAGGCCAAACCCCATTTGTTGATCGTTTCATGCTTCAGGGATTCGGTCGCCACGAAGCGATCGACGTTGCCGACAAATTCCTCAATCCGCTGGCCTGCCTTCTTCGCGACTTCGTCAAGCGTGCAGACGGCGCCGGGTTCCACAGGAGGCACTTTCTCGTCAATGTCAGGAGGCAACCAACTGGAGAGAAGAGGAAGCGCGGTGACCTCGGCAAGCGTCCCTGGCTGCACCATCTCCGCGCTTGCCGCGTCAGGGGCACCCTGCGCATTCTGCGCCTCCGGCAACTGCAGACTCTTCAATTGTTTCTTCGCGGCCGCGGCCGCGGGATGTTCCTGCACGTAGGCTCGAAGAACGCTAACAGCTTTGTCCTTTTCTCCGCGTTTTGCCAGGGCGGCTGCCAGGAACCGCTGAACAACCGCGGCCTGCCCGCGGCCCAGTTCGAGTGCGCGCTCGGCTTGTTTGACGGCTTCGTCGGGGAATCCTTGACGCAAGTACGCATCCGCATAGATCGCGTGCGCCCGCCAGGAAGATGGCTCGGCTCGAACCGCCCGGTCGAGATACGGCAAGGCTTCACCAGCCTTGTTTTCGTCCAGAAGTGCCTGGCTCAGGGAAAGAAGTGCGCGATAATGTTTGGGATAAAGTTCGAGCGCCTTCGTCCAATAGGACTTGGCCTGAACACGATCGCTCAACTGCAACGAATAAACGCCAAAGAGGTAATTGATTTCCGCGCTCGTCGGCGCAACGCGGTAAGCCGTTTCTAGATGGCTCCGCGCCTCGGCCAGCTTGTTGCTCCGCAGCGCTTCCATCGCCTTGCCCATTGCCTTCTGGGCCTTCGGAGCGAGTGAGGCGATTTCCGCGTCGGTGATGGCGTCCTCCCCCTCCGGCGCTGGCTGCAGTTGAATGGTCACCTTCATTAGCATCGTGCTCTGCGCCTGCGCGTCAACTCGCTTCGTGACTCTTCCGAATCCGGATGCAACCACCAGAACGTTGTACTCGGTTTGCGGCACTTCGTTTAACCTCAGATAGCCGCCTTTGGCCGTTCCTTGGCGATAGAATTGGCCGTTCAGCTTGGTCATCGTAACCACAGCCGTCCCCTCAAAGGGCGCCCCATTTGGTCCTTTGATGAACACGTCCAAGTCGATCCGTTGAACTATTACGGCCAGTCCCGCTGCCCCAGGAAGGTTTCTAACCGTCCCCGATCCCTCGCCTTGAGCTAAGAGCCGCCCGGGTAGGAATGCGGCGCAGCCAACTGCCAGAACAAAAACGGCGGATTTCAAAATGCGGACCACCATGCACGACTCCAAATAGGCGGGGAACCTAGCGACTCCCAGAATCATACGCCTCACGCTCCCGTTTTGCGAGAAACGAAACTCGTACCACCGGCCGTGCTGCGCGTTTTCAAATTCGAATGTGAATCTTCAGCCTCCCGAATACCTCTGCTCTTTCCACGGGTCGCCGTACGCGTGATACCCGTTGCGCTCCCAGAAACCCAGCCGGTCGTGATCCAGCAGCATGAACCCGCGCACCCACTTCACGCTCTTCCACGCGTACAAATGCGGCACGATCAGCCGCAAAGGACCGCCGTGCTCTGCTGTCAGCGGCTCACCGTCATGTTCGAACGTAAACAGCACTTCCGGCCGCAGCAAATCCGCTAGCGGCACATTTGCCGTGTAGCCTTCCTCCGCCAGCACCAGCGCAAACTGCGCCCCAGGCCTCATCTTCACCAGCTTCATCACATCCGTAAACAGCACGCCCTTCCACCGGTTGTCCAGCCGGCTCCAGCGCGTCACGCAATGAAAATCCGACTTCACCTCCGTCTGCGGGAGCGCGCGAAACTCCGCCCATGTCAGCCGCACCGGCTCTTCCACCAGCCCTGATATCTTGAAGTCCCACTTCGCCGCATCGAACACCGGCACGCTGCCATAGTGCAGCACCGGCCACTTCAGCGTCAGTGACTGCCCCGGCGGCAGGCGCCCCTCGGCCTTCGCCTTCTTCTCCAGTTCTCTCCTGTCGCCCAGATCGCCAAACAATGCCATCTCGATCTCCCGCAAAATTAGATACTTAGCCTCGTCAAAAGTTTCCGGTTCAGTTCAACCCGCTCGACACCACAAATTCAATGGCATCTTGACAGTCACTCAAAAATAGCTCTTGACTGTAAATATCGATTAGACTATTTTACTCTAGGCCTTGTCTCAAAGGGTCTCTGACCGTAGGCCTGGCGCAGACTCCCCGCTCATGAAAAAACCCGAGCAACGAGACCTTTTCCCCGGCGCCTTGGAGATGATGATTCTCCGAACGCTGAAGCGCCAGCCCCTGCATGGCTACGCCCTCGTGCAGCACATCAAGCGTACCTCCAACGACTTGCTCCAGATCGAGGAAGGCTCACTCTATCCAGCTCTTCAGCGCCTCCTCAAGGAAGAGTTGGTCAAGGCGGAATGGGCCGTTTCTTCAACCAACCGTCGCGTTCGGACTTACAGGTTAACGGCAGCAGGCGCCAAGCACCTGCACCGGCAGGTCTCGAGCTTCGAAAGAATGCTCGAAGGCATCACTCGCGTCTTGGCGCGGGGTGCATCATGAATTGGTTCAAACAGCTGTTTTCCCGTCCCCGTCTCTACAACGATCTTTCCAAAGAGATTCAGGCCCACCTCGAGCAGAAGATCGAGGAACTCGTTGCCAGCGGCATGCCCAGAAAAGAAGCCGCCGCCGTGGCTCGTCGCGAATTTGGGAATTTAACTCTGGTGCAGGAGGACAGCCGCGCAGTTTGGCAGTGGCCAACCGTCGAGAGTTTTTTCGCTGACATCCGCTACGCCGTTCGCAGTCTTCGCAGAGACCTCCGCTTCGCGCTCATCGCCATCTCTGCCCTCGCTCTCGGCATTGGCGCGTCAACCGTCATATTCAGCATCATTTACAACGGCTTGCTCAATCCTTTCCCTTACAAGGATGCAAACGGAATAAGTATTTTTCAGATTCACGATCTTGATCAGGCCGGTGTCGGCGGGCGAGGAGCGTTCTCAGTACAAGAGTTTCTCGACTACCGTGAGCAAAACCACGTCTTCGAAGATATGGTCGGGACCAGCTACTTGCGTGTCCTGTACACATATCGCGAAGGCGCGATGCAGCTCACCGCCGCCAAGGTGACCTCCAATACGTTTGAATTCCTTGGTGTGATGCCGTTCCTGGGCCGCTGGATTACAACAGAAGACACCCGGGCGGGCGCTCCACCAGTTTTTCTGATGAACTATAAGTTCTGGAAGGAACAATTCAACGGTGACCCGAACGTCATAGGTGCGACGATTATCCTGAACAGCCAGCCAACAACGTTAGTAGGGATCATGCCCCCCCGGTTTCAATACTTCGGCGCCGACATCTGGTTACCCCTCACCCTGAGCCGCATGTCCGCCGGCAACAATGATCCAAGCGGCCAACGGCAATACGTCGTTGCTGAAGAACGCCGCAAACCGGGCCTCAGCCTAGAGGCCGCGGCGGCGGACTTGGATGTCATTTCCCACCGCCTCTCCAAGGTTTACCCGAAAGATTATCCGAAGCGCTTTAACGTGTGGACAGACACACTGGCGAGTGACGTGGTTGGCGGCTTCAAGAGCACGCTCTACATCCTGCTTAGCGCGGTCGGAATGCTGCTCCTCATTGCGTGCAGCAACGTCGCGAATTTGTTGCTCACTCGAGCGACGACCCGGGAGAAAGAGATTGGTATCCGCGCGTCGTTGGGTGCGAGCCGGGGTCGGCTAATCCGCCAACTTCTGGTAGAAAGCTTTGTGCTGGCAACAGCCGGATGCGTCGCCGGCTGCATCTTTGCCTATGGCGGTCTGAAATGGGTGGTGGCTGCGATTCCGCCAAATAATGGGCTTCCCAGCGAAGCCTCTGTGATGCTGAACCTGCCCGCCTTGTTGTTCGCCGTCGCTATCACAATATTGACCACTATGCTCTGCGGCCTTGCGCCTGCGATCCACGCCGTTCACGGCCAGCTGCAAACCAGGCTGGTAGGCAGCGGGAAGGGCGTCAACGCAAACTTCGGACACGGAAGCCTTCGCGCCGGTCTCGTAATCGTGGAAGTGGCACTCTCACTAGTACTCTTGATCGGCGCAGGGCTTATGATGCGCAGTTTTTTAGTGATTACGCACGTGGATCTTGGATTTAATCCCCAAAATGTACTCGTCGCCGGTTTATCGACACCTAAAGGTAGCTACGACACTCCTCAAAAGATAAAACTGTTGTACCAACAGGTCTTGCAGCGGGTGGCGGCATTGCCGGGTGTGCTGGCTGTCAGTGAGAGCTTCGGCGTGCCGCCATATGACTTTGCGGAAAGCGACGTAACCGTGCCTGGAAAGTCGCACTCCGAAGCATGGCGATCCGCACTGGAGCTGTGCAGTGAGGGGTACTTCCAGACGCTGGGATTTCACGCGACGCGGGGCAGATTGCTATCGGAAACTGACATCGATTCGGCGCGACACGTAGCTGTGATAAATGAAACCCTCGCCCGAAAATACTTCGGGAAAGAAGAACCCATCGGGCGGACCATCAAGTTCGACATTTTCGATCAGCTACCGGGTGGCCCTAAAAACACCTATTTCGAGATTGTCGGAGTCGTTCGTGATTTTAGGAACATGGGTCTAAAGGATCCACCGATGCCGCAGGCCTTCATCCCCTACACCATTACTGGATTCCGAGACCGCGCCATGCTGGTGAGGACGTCGGCTAACCCGCTCTCCATGATCAAGAGCATTAGTCAGGAGATCTGGGCGGTAGACCACAACATCGCATTAGCGCAAACCGGATCCCTTGAATCCATCTTGTACCGATTTTCTTACGCCCGCCCCGAGTTCGGTCTGAAAACACTCGGAGCATTCGCTGGCATTGGCCTGTTGCTAGTCATCATCGGGGTCTTCAGCGTGATGGCCTACACCGTGTCACTCCAGACTCACGAGATCGGGATCCGTCTGGCACTCGGCGCACAGCAATCCAGCATTTTGACGATGATCCTCACTAAGGGCATGCGCCTCATGGCAGCTGGCGTTCTCATCGGGCTACTTGCGAGTTACTACCTCACGCGCTTCATTGCCAGTCAGATCTGGGGCGTTTCCACCACGGATCCTTTGACCTTCGCTGTGGTCGTCATCGTCGTCGTGGCGGTGGGGCTCACGGCTTGTCTAATGCCTGCTCGTCGCGCCACCAGAGTCGATCCACTCGTCGCACTGCGCTACGAATGACGGCTCTGAACGAACACCGGATGCCAACGTCTCCGTTCTTGCAAGTGGCTGCTGGATACCTCTTTCCTACGATTTCGGCGCCTGCCCCGGCCTTCTTGAGAGTGCCTCTGTGTCTCTGCCCGGACGTAAGCCCCTAGACGATTTTGCGTGCCCCGTCCTCGATGTTGGAGGGCGGGGCTTTTTGACTTTGCTTTTTTCTCGTTCGTCTCACCACACAAACCATTCACCCGCCCTAATAACCGTTCAACCCTCGAATTCCCACCGCATCAACCAGCCGCCACCTTTTCCAGCCGCTCCAGTGTATCTGGATACTTGCGCACCAGCAGCACCAGTGCCGCCGCCTGCGGATTCGGCTTGGCCCGCCCCTGCTCCCACTTCTCCAGCGTTCTCACATTAATCCGCAGTTTCCGCGCAAAGACCGCCCGCGAACACCGCATCCTCTTCCGAGTCTCGCGAATAAACTCGGAATCCACAGCCGGCAGCGGCGTTACTTCTTCCTTATAGCTCCGCAGCGTCAGTTTTCCTTCGCGAAGCTTCTTCATCACGCCTACGCCTTCGATCAGCTCGTCGAAAATCTTCCTCTTTGCCATCACCGTTTCCCCTTGGCAGTCTCGCGGGCTTTGCTTTCGCTTTCGATTGCCGCTTTCAGCGCCTTCTTTTCTCCCGGGGTGAGGTCCGCCGCTTCATTCTTGCCGTACAATGTCATCAGCCAAATCTGATGATCCGCGGCCAAGTGGTAATAGATCACCCGCAGCCCGCCTCGCCGTCCCTTACCGCGCCTCTTGTCCGCCCAGCGTATTTTTCGGAATCCTCCCGTCCCGGGCATCAAATCCCCCGTGTCCGACCCCAGTCCGAGCTGTTTCTGGAGCGCCCGGTATTCGTCGTCACCCAGATAATCGGGTAGCGGGTGAACGCCGGAGCTTCGATGAATTCCACTCACACATCCATCCTAGTCAAATTCCCGCAATCTGATTCCTGCTCTTCCATATTTCAATCTGCCATCGTCTCGACACTTTACTATTCCATTCGAATGATATCTATAATATACATTAACAAATAATCTATCTTATGCTATTCTCCTTCGTGTTTGTTTTCACTGAGCCTCGATCGAAGATTCCGACCTTGCCGGAGAGAGTCGCATATCATCCCGCCCCGCTCGTCTCTCTCCAGTTCACTTTTCTTGTTTTTCTCCTCACTGACCACTGTCCGCTGATCAGTGCCCACTATTGCTTTAAGTCCTTTAGCTGCAACACTAATGAGTCTCCCCGCAAGTGTTGTAAACAAAAGACTTACGGCTTGGGTAAGCCCTTTAGATGCAACACTTACAAAAAACAGGAGGGCACATCCCTCAAGCCAAAAGTTCTTCTCTGTGCTCCACTCTCCTGACGTTTCGTCGCTCCCCATCCGCCAAAGGCAGCACGCATCCCCGTGCTATCATCGGCGTTGCTGCCTGCGATTCAGCCAAGAAAGCGAGCCAGGAATGACCGCACGCACCCTGGATGGCCAGAAGCTCCGCGACCAGATCTTCGCCGAATTGAGCGACGAAGTCCGGTTGCTCACCGCGGCCGGCGTTCGCCCAGGCCTCGCGGCAGCACTCGTCGGAGAAAATCCTGCCTCGCAGCTCTACGTTAAGAGCAAAATCGCGGCCTGCCAACAGCTCGGCCTATCCAGCGCGCTACTCACTCCGCCGGCGACCGTCACCACCCTCGATCTGCTCGCCGTCGTTGAAGACCTCAATCGCGACAACGACGTCGACGGCATTCTTGTTCAGCTTCCGCTCCCCCCGCAGGTCGATACCAAGCGCATTCTGGAAGCCGTCGATCCCGCCAAAGACGTGGACGGTTTTCATCCCGTCAATCTCGGCAGCCTCGTCAGCGGACGCCCCGGCCTAGTTGCTTGCACTCCTGCCGGCTGCATGGAAATTCTTCGCCGCAACGAAATCAAAATCGAAGGCGCCAACGCCGTGGTCCTCGGCCGCAGCGACATCGTCGGCAAGCCCATGGCCCTCCTCCTCATGCATGCCAACGCCACCGTCACTATTTGCCATTCCAAAACGCGCGACCTGCCCGATGTTCTCCGCCGCGCCGATATCATCGTCGCCGCCATGGGCAAAGCCGGCTACGTGGAAGCGGATTGGATCAAGCCCGGCGCCACAGTGATCGATGTCGGCACCAACCGCGTTACGGACCTCAAAGAAGCTGAGCGGCTATTTCTCAACTTTCCAGACCGTCTCGAAAAATTCCGCGCGAAAGGAAGCGCTCTCGTCGGCGACGTCCATCCCGGCGCCGTCAACATTGCCGGAGCGCTCACGCCCGTGCCCGGCGGCGTCGGCCCCATGACCATCGCCATGCTCATGAGCAACACCGTCAAAGCCGCGCGCCTCCGCCGCGCCTCGCCTAAATTTTCGGCAACGCAATCAACCGCTAGCGCGCGCTAATTCACGATCATGCTCCGACTCGGACTCACCGGCGGCATCGCCAGCGGCAAAAGCGCCGTCGCTGCCATGCTCCGCGAAATGGGCTTCGCCGTCCTCGACGCCGACTCCCTCGCCCACCGCCTCATCGGGCCCGGCCAGCCCGCCTACGCCGAGGTCCTCCAGGAATTCGGACAGGCGTTGCTCGCCCCCGATGGCCGCGTTGACCGCGCAAAGCTCAGCGCCATCGTCTTTGCCGATTGCGCCAGACTCGACCGTCTCAACGCCATCGTTCATCCTCGCGTCGCCGAAGTCGTCTTCCGTCAATTCGAGGAATGGCAGCGTGGCGGCACGCGCGATGCCGCCTTTGTGGAAGCCGCGCTTCTGATCGAATCCGGCATCCACAAGAAGTTGGATGGCCTCGTGGTTGCCTGGTGCGAGCCTGAACAGCAACTCGAGCGCCTCCTCGCCCGCGGCCTCAGCGAAGCCGAAGCACGCCGCCGCATCTCCGCCCAGCTTCCCGTCGAGGAAAAACTGCGTCTCGCCACCGAAAAAATCGACTGTTCCGGCTCTCTCGAGGAAACTCGCCGCCAGGTCGCAGCTCTCGCAGCCAGGCTCCGCCGCAGCCGGGCGGAGCGGTGACCCGTCTCGAGATTTTCCTTATACTATTGGCATCGGTAAATCAGAAGGGACGACATCCATGACCGCAGTAAATTCATCCAACCGCGCACGCATCACTCTTGCCGCGCTCGTTCTTCTCCTCGGCGCCTACTGGGCCGGCGCGCGATTCGGTTCCCGCCAGCCCACCGACGTCGAAGCCTTGCCTCTCGCCGGTTCGAGTTCTCCCACCGCGATCGCGCAGCGCGATGCTTCCCTGACCGGCGATGAATCTATCAACGTGCGCGTCTACCGGGAGGCGTCCCCGGCCGTGGCCAACATTCTCACCAAGGCAACGGAATATGATTTCTTCATGGACCCTGTCCCCGTCGAAGGCGCCGGCTCCGGTTTTGTGATTGATGCCCGCGGCTACATCCTCACCAATTTCCACGTCGTCGAAGGCGCCCAGTCCATCGAAGTTGTGCTTGGCGATCAATCCCACTACCCTGCAAAATTCGTCGGCGCCGACCAGCGCAACGACGTCGCTCTCTTGAAAATCGAGCCCAAGGGAAAGCACCTCGCGGCGCTGTCGTTGGGAGATTCCGGAGCGCTCCAGGTGGGCCAAAAAGTTCTCGCCATCGGTAATCCTTTCGGCTTCCAGTCCACGCTCACCACCGGCGTAGTCAGCGCCCTCGGACGCACCGTGCAGACCAGCCAAACCACTTTCATTGATGAAGCCATTCAGACCGACGCCGCCATCAACCGCGGCAATTCCGGCGGCCCGCTCATCAATTCGCACGGTGAAGTCATTGGCATCAACTCGGCGATTTACACCCCCAGCGGCACCACCGCCGGCATCGGCTTCGCCATTCCCATCAACACCGCAAAGAACATTGCCAACGATCTCATGACCGACGGCCGCGTGCACCGCGCATTTCTCGGCGTGGAAACGCTGCCCATCGGTGGCTGGCTAGGCGAAGCGCTGGATCTGCCCGTGAAAGAGGGCTTGCTTGTGACGAGAGCCACGAAGGGCGCTCCGGCCGCAGCCGCCGGCATTCAAGGTGGCAATCGTGTCGTGGAAGCAGGCATGCGCAAGATCGCCATCGGAGGCGACGTCATCGTGGCCATCGACAGCCAGAAAGTCGTTAGTCAACTCGACGTCAACCTGGTCCTCAACCACAAGCGCCCCGGCGACAACGTGACGGTGACGCTCTATCGTGGAGGCAAGAAGATGGACGTTCCGGTTAAGCTCGGCGAACGCACCGGCAACTGAATCAGTTTTCAGTTTTCAGTCTTTGGTTTTTGGTTTTTGACTTCGAATTCTGGTTTCAGTTTTTGGTTCATAGTTTTCGGTCTTCAATTCACGGTCTTGCGCAGGAACGAACCGCTCATGTTTGAGGGTTTGAACGGTTGAATTCGGCGCGATGTTCGGCGCGCGCTTCATCGCTCAGCGAAAACCAGGACTCGGCGATATCGCGGACGCGCTCCAACTCCCACTGCATTTCGGCGTGCTTGGTCTCCATCAGTTCTGCGCTGGCATCTTTCGGTACATAGATTGGCGGAGCGAATAGCATGAGCGTGCGAGAGAACGGTTTCGGCATCAGAAAATGGTCCCACGTTTTCTCAAACGTCTTCCCCCGTTCGACCCCCACGTGAAACACGAGGATCGGACATCCCGTTTTCCGCGCCAGCATCACCGGTCCCGGCTTGGCCACATACCGCGGCCCGCGTGGTCCGTCAATCGTAAACGCGCAATCGACGCCTTCTTCCAAACGCCGCGCCATCACCGCCAGTCCGCGCAGTCCCCCGCGCGAAGAGCTTCCTTGCGCCGTCCCGTATCCCAGCCACTCGATCACTTTGCGCGTCCACTGCCCGTCGAACGCCGTCGTATTCATCACCACCACGCCGTGGTTTCGATACCACCACACCACTGGGATAATCACGCGGTGCCAGAACGCCCAGATGCATTGCTTCCTTGTCGCGTACACGCGCTCGGCATGCTGCCAGCCCAGCACTTCGTAGCGCAGTGTCGGACCCAGCATTCGAATCACGCTGTAAACCGCCGCGGCGATAATCGGAATCTGCACGCGCCGCGACCATGGCAGATCAGGCGGCCGTATGTCGTAGTGCACATTCACGGGTTCCTCGCCTGATTTCTTTGTGGCCTCGACGGCTGCGTCGGGTGTCGTCATCAATCCTCTGCGTGCGGGTGCAAGGCCGCCGAAGTATAGTATAGGCGAGACTTTCTGGCTCCGTGACGGGGAGTATTACCGAGTGACGGCCTTCTCCAACTCGTTCGAATGCCGACGCCGGGCCGCAGTTCCTGCGGCCTGCATGGCCATCCTCTGCGCTGCGCTGCTCGCCGCAACCGCCACGCGCCCCGATGAACCGCCTTCCGACTCCGTGGGCGTCATCGACGGCGAAGCCATCGCCGTCAACGGACCCATGAGCGTCGAGGTCGTCCACGGCCAGGCGAAAACCGTCCTGCGCAGCGGCAGCGACGTGCGCGTCAAATCCGGCGCCGCACGCATCGATCTTGTGGAAGGCGGCCAGATCAGCATTTGCGGTCCGGCGCATCTGTCGGTCCTCAAATCCGGTGGTTCGCTGACGATCGCCCTCGATACCGGCTCGATTCACGCGCACATCGAGCGCGAGCTCTCCTTGACCATCTACACTCCTCAAATCCAGGCGCAAGCCGTCGCCATTGGCGATGGCCCGCAAGACCTCCTGCTTGGTTTCGACACCGCGGGCGCCATGTGCATCCGTGCGAATCGCGGCGCCGTCCGCCTGGAGCAGCAGTTGACCGGGCAGAGCGTGCTCGTCCCCCAGGCTGGCGACGTTCTCCTCCTCAACGGGCAGCTCGGCAGCCTTCGCACCAGCGCCGGCCACTGCGCCTGCGATCTACAAGCAGCAAAAGCAACTCCTCCACCGCAGCCCGAGGTCGGGCAGCTCGCGACCACCGAGGACGCGCGCAAGAGAGCCCCAGACGCAAGGCCGAACGCCCAGCCCGCAACTGTCGAAACGTCCCCCGCCCGGGAAGAGCCCGTCTATCAGGTTTTTATGCCGCCGCTGATCTACGACGCCAGCGCCAAAGTCCAGCCGGAGATCGATCCGAGGATGATCGTTCTGGTGCGGCGCGTGCGCGTACGGCCCACGCTCATTTTCCAAGGCCGCGTGGAAGGCGTGGCCGTCGCCGTCACGCCAGTGCCCTCGCCCACGTCCACACCGGCCGCCGGGGCCAATGCCCCGAAGCCTGAAGTCCCTGTCAGCGTTTCCTTTGTCGATCGTGTTCGTAATCTCGTCCGCAAACTGTGGCCGAGTGGCTCCTAACCGGCTCTCTTGGCCATGGCGGGATTGCCTTCCTCGCGCGGCAGAATCTCAAGCCACTGTCCTATAGAACAGTAGAACAGTCGGGCACCCACCCCTGCGTCATCTGCCGGCGCCGCATAATCTGTGCTACTTTTTTCTTAAGGGGAAGCGTCTCTTTCGCAAGAGGCACTTCCTGGCATCTTTGCAGCAAATCAAAATCAAGTGGAGTTGACGCACGTGAAGCGAGTTCTCGGGAATCGCGCCGTCTCCGGATCTTCTTGCGCTGTGATTTGCGCACTGTGCCTCTCCTTTGTGGTAACCGGCTGTAAATCTGGCTCCTACGCTCCGCCGCCAGATACCATCGCGCCGACCGCGCCGGCGAGCCTGACTGCCACCGTCGCCTCGGACACGCAAATCAATCTTGCCTGGATGGCTTCGACCGATAACGTCGGCGTCACCGGCTACACGGTCGAGCGCTGCACGGACGCGGCCTGCTCGAACTTCGCGCAAATATCCGCACCAACAGCCACCACCTTCAGCGACGCTGGCCTGACCGCTTCCACCTCCTATTCCTACCGCGTGCGCGCCACCGACGCCGCCAACAACTTGAGCGCCTACTCCAGCACGGCCAGCGCCAGCACTCCTGCTCCGCCGGACACCACCCCGCCCACAGCACCCGCAAACTTGACGGCAACTGCCGCTTCAGTATCGCAGATAAACCTGGCGTGGACCGCTTCGACCGACAACGTTGGCGTGACCGGCTACCGGATCGAGCGCTGCCAAGGCGCAGGATGCTCGAACTTCGTGCAAATATCCGCACCAACAACCACCACCTTCAGCGACATGGGCCTGGCCGCTTCCACCTCCTATTCCTATCGCGTGCGCGCCACCGACGCCGCGAACAACTTGAGCGCCTACTCCAGCACGGCCAGCGCTAGCACTCCTGCTCCGCCGGACACCACGCCACCGGCTGCACCAACAAACCTGACCGTCAG
>WNFA01005206.1_pt1 | contig 18190 bp, 17 predicted proteins | sample 5400481 | NCBI WGS metagenome assembly WNFA01 (sample SAMN13153340, study PRJNA577476) | soil metagenome | isolation source: 120 cm saprolite under Douglas fir tree site 2 hole 1 replicate 2 | place: USA:California | collected 2015-04-18
CCGCCCCGTCGCGGCCGCAGTGAGCGCTCCGGACGGGCGGCTTCCTCGGCCGGCGTCCGCGGCTGCAACGGCGGCACCGACGGCTCGAACCCCGGAATCACCTCGCGCGGAAACGTCTGCCCGATCAGTCGCTCGACATCGGCCATGAGCAGCCATTCGTCGGGCGAGATGAGGGTCAGAGCGAGCCCGCGCGCGCCCGCGCGAGCGGTGCGGCCCACGCGGTGGACGTAGACCTCGGCATCCTGCGGCACGTCGTAGTTCACCACCATCCGGATCCCTTCGACGTCGATACCGCGCGCGGCGATATCGGTCGCCACGAGGTTCTCGGCCGCCCCGGAGCGGAACTGGTCGAGCGTCCGCTGGCGATGGCTCTGCGCCTTGTCGCCGTGCAGCGCGTTCGCCGCGATGCCTTCGCGCTTGAGGAACGTGACGAGCTTGTCCGCCCCGTACTTGGTCCGCGTGAAGATCAGCGTCTGACCGGCCGGTTTGGCTTTGAGAATCGAGGCGAGCGCGCCTTTCTTCTGCAGTTTGTCCACGGCGACGATCACGTGCTCGATGCCCTCGGCGGCCTGGGCGCGGCGGCCGATTTCGACCGAGGCGTGGCCGTTCAGGGCGCGCCGCGCGAGCGCGTCGACTTCCGGCGAGATCGTGGCGGAAAAGAGCATCGTCTGCCGCTGTTCCGGCAACTTGCTCAGAATGCGCTTCACGTCGGGCGCGAATCCCATGTCCAGCATGCGATCGGCCTCGTCCAGGACGAGCACTTCCAGCTGGGAGAAATCGACGTGGCCTCGCTCCATGTGATCCAGCAAACGGCCCGGCGTGGCGACGACGATGTCGGCGCCGTGCTTCAGCGCGCGGGTCTGCGGTTCCATCCCGACGCCGCCGTACACGGCGGCCCCCTTGAGATGGGTGTGACGCCCATACGCCTTGACGCTGCTGGCGACCTGCTCCGCCAGCTCGCGCGTCGGCACGAGAATCAGCGCGCGGAGCGTGCCGCGCTTCCCGGCGGACAACCGCTGCAGGATCGGCAACATGAATGCGGCCGTCTTGCCGGTACCGGTTTGGGCGGAGCCGATGAGATCGCGGCCCGCGAGGGCCAGCGGAATCGCTTCGGACTGGATAGGGGTGGGGTGCGCGTAGCCTTCATCGGCGACGGCGCGCACGAGCTCGGGCGCTAGGCCCAATGCTGCAAATGGCATACATCTCCTAGACGCCTAGACGCTTAGACGCCTAGGCAAATCACACGCGCGCCGCGAGATGACCCAATGTCACCCCGACATCAGCGCTGCTTCAGTTTTTGAACCTGGGGGTGTGACCGTGCGTGTGTTCAGCGACGGGGTCCCTGAGCGGGACTGTCCAAGAGAGGATGCCAGCTCGCGGTTCTTTACGCGAAGCAACATAACTACTTAGGACCTGAAAAGGAAGGCTTTAGGCAGTCGCCGAGATGCCGAGACGCCTATAGGCGTCTCGGCCTATAGGCGTCTCGGCCTCTAGGCGTCTACCTGAGCGTCTCAGTCCTCGCTGCTGGTTCGGTGCCCCACCACCACATCCGTGGCAACGTGCGCTGCCGAGGCCAGACTTCATTCAACGTATCGCCCTCGTACAGCCTGCCGTTCTTCATGACGTATCGGACCGTGTTCGTGTTGTGGATATCCTCGAGCGGATTGGCATCCAACACGATCAAGTCCGCGAGCTTGCCGGGCTCCAGCGATCCCAGATCCTGCTCGAATCCGATGGCGTGCGCGCCATCCCACGTCGCAACGCGCAGCACCTCCATCGGTGTCATCCCGCCCGCGGCCATCGCCCACATTTCCCAGTGGCAGCCGAGTCCGTCCAGCTGGCCGTGACATCCCAGGCCCACGAATCCGCCGGCCCGCAGAATGGCGGCCGCGGACGAGGCGATGCGAGGGAAGACGTACTGATTGTCCCGGAACCAATCGCGCCGCTCGGCGCGCTGATCGATCTCCTCGTGTGGAATGAACCGCCGAATCTTCGCGTTGTCATGAATATCGAAGCGCTCGTAGAAGTAATTCTCCGAGAACGGACCCCCGTATGAAACGAGCAGCGTGGGGGTGTAGTTGATGCCCGACTGCGCGATGAGCTGCACCGCATCCTTGTAAAGCGGCATGATCGGGTAGGCGTGCTCGTGCCCCGGATATCCGTCGAGCGCCTCGGTGAGGTTCATCTTGAAGTCGAGACCGCCTTCGGTCGTCGGCATCAGATTCAGCTCGCGCGCCGCCATGATGACCCATTGGCGCTGCTTGCGATTACCGGTCATGTACTCCTTGATGGTGTGCACGCCGTAGAACTCGCTGTAGCGGCGCAGCGCATTCCGCGCGTCGTCCAGACTCTGGAAGTTCTCATCCCAGAAGACGCCCGGGCCGGTGTGGTAGATCCGCGGTCCGAGCAGCTCTCCGGTTTCCACCTGGTCGGCGTACGTGAGCACATCGGTGGTCGCCGTCTGCGGGTCGCGGGTCGTCGTGATGCCGTAGGCGAGGTTCGCGAGGTACTGCCACACTTGCGACTCGTGAATGCCCCACGCACCGATAGGCCACGGGTGGGCATGCACGTCGATCAACCCGGGAATGATCGTCTTGCCGCTGACATCGATGACCTGGGCGCCCGCGGGAGCCGGCCCGCGCGGGACGTCGCGCGCTGCGCGAATCGTCACATCCACGCGCTGGCCCTCGTACGCGGGCAGCTTGGCGAGTGAGTCGGAACGCGCCTTCAGCCGCTTCTGCACCGAGTCGGGAAAGGCCTTTCCGGTATCGCTCTTTAATGAGTCGGCGCGCAGCGAGTCCGTCCGGGCCTTGAGCTTGCCGAGTGAATCGGCCGCGGCGGGGTCATAGCGGAAGAAGCTGCGGCCAATCGACCAGTACACCGACTTGGCGTCCGGCATCCAGCCGAGAAAATCTCCGCCGATGCGCGTCAAGCGGTGGATCGGAAATGCCGCGTTTGCCGTGTCGGATATGCTGATCGTCGGCGTCGGCCCCCCGACGAGCGGCAACGTCACGAGGTAGACGTTGTTGCCGGCCTGCGCGAGCACCTGATCGCTGTCGGGGCTGATCAGAATCTCATTCGCGGGACTGGGCTCGGCGCCCGGGCCCGGATAGGTGTAGCCCGTGACCTTGAGATACGCGCGCCGGTCGGTGCCGTCGTAGCGAATCGAGACCAGCCCCTCGGGGCCGGCGTAGTAGTAAATCCGACTCGGATCCCTCGTGAAGTGCGGTCGTCCCCATCCATCGTATGGCGCGATGCGCGTGGTCGCTCCACCGGCCGCCGGCAGCCACACGAGCTCGTATCCCGGTCCGAAATGCGCCGAGAGTCGCTGGCTGCGGGGTCCTTTTACCGCCACAATCCGTTGCCCATCGGGCGACCAAATCGGCGTGTCGTAGAACGCGGGGTCCGTGGTGAGACGCACCGGCGCCCCACCGGCCACCCGTACCTTGTTGATCGAGCCCCCGGCATTGCTCCACGTGACGTATGCCAGCCATAGACCATCAGGTGACCACACGGGCACCTGCTCGTGTACCGTGTCCGTGGTGAGCCGGCGCGGAGCCCCATTCGGCAGGTCCATCACATAGAGCCGATCGAGCGCGCTGAACGCGAGCCGTTTGCCGTCGGGCGACGGCGAGGCATCTCGGATCTGACGCATTAGCACGGTGCCGGTGTCCACGCGATAGGCGAAGCGGACCAGTGGTCCGAGTTGCTGATCGACCTTCGCGGTGAACGGAATGTCGGTCACTTGTCCCGAGGGGACCGTGACGCGGTGGATCTTGCCGCCGTAGGAGACGATGATCGCCTGGTTGTCGGGTGTGAACGAGAAGCCGGGATAGAGATCACGGGTGAAGCGGGACTCTTCATCGTCGCGGGTCACCGGATAGACCAGCCACTGCTCGTCGCCCGTTTGCAGATTGCGCAAGCGCAATCCGGTCTCGGCATCGTAGCGCGTGGCATAGACCAGCCATTTCCCGTCCGTGGACAACACCGGCCGCATGGCGCTGCCATACAAATCGGTCTGCAGGAAGGTCCGCCCCTGCTGCCGGTCATAGATCGCCAGCTGCCACAGCGGATATTGGAGATCGTAGCCGAACCCGCCACGGTGACGCGACACCCAGATGTAGCGCGGATCCTTCCCGAAGGCCGCGCCGAGCGTGTTCATCGGCGGCGGCATATTGGGACCTGCTTGCACGCGCAGCATCGCCGCGCCGGCCCCACCGTCCTTGTGAATCAGCCACAGCTCGTAGACGCTGCCCAGCACGCCGCTCGTCCGCGAAACGACGATGTAATTGCCGTCCGGGGTCCATTCCGGAGACGCGTACAGGTTGTTCGTGCCCTTGGTGAGCGCCTTGGTATGCGAGCCATCGGGGTCGCATAACCACACGTTCTCAGCGCCGCTGCGATCGGAGAGAAAGACCAGACGCTTGCCGTCCGGTGACCAGCGCGGCTGCGAATCGAACGCGGGACCGGAGGTAATGCGCGTCGCCGCGCCGCCGGTCACCGGCATCGAGTAGAGGTCGCCCAACAGCTCGAACACGATCGTCTTGCCGTCGGGCGAGACGTCGAGCGAGATCCACGTACCGTCCGACGTCTCGAAGCTCACGGTGCGAGCCGTTTTGAGCGGCAGCGAGTCGAGTTTGACCTTCGTGGTATCGCGCTTTGTGGTGTCTTGCGCCGGCGGAGGAGGAGGTTGCTGTACAGCCAGAGTCGCTGCGACAAGCAGGGAAAGCATGGAGTCTCCGGATGGAAGAACGACGGCGTGGGGGAACGGCTTGAAACTAAAGACGACGGTGAGGGACGGTAAGGGACAGGAAAAAAAGTAGGGGCGCAGCCTGCTGCGCCCCTACATGATCTCTGCCGTCTGCGTTACCGTCAGATACTCAACGCTCGAACCTGTCGCGGAGCGGGATCCTGCGACCGCAGGACAATCCGCATGGCGTGGGTATCGAAATCGATATCCCAGCCGGCGATGCGCGGCCGGACGAATTCCTCGCCGTCCTCCGGCGTGAGCCCCTCGGGCGTCGCATCGAGAAACTCCATCAACTTCATGCGCATCTCGAGGTACGTGCAGCCGTCGCGGCTCGCGGCGATGCGGATACCGACATCGTCATCGAGCTGGCGGCGGACGAATCCCTGGGCGACTTCGAGCAACCGGCCGACAATGACGCGCTCGAGCATCACGCCATCCTTGCGGCCGAGGCGCCGCGCCAGCACCCGGGCCCGGGCCGGATCGAGGCACAGGGCGAGGAACTGGCGCCGAATCTCGGGATGGGGCCGGCGCTTGCTCTTCGTCTCGCCGTCCCGCTCCGCTTTGGCGCAGGTGGGCAGGTCGTTCCGGTGCAGCTTGAGGAACTTGGTCATCGGGGCGTAGACGTCCATCCGGCCCGGGGCCGGGGGACGCCGCCGTCCGGCGACGAGGTCAGCGATGTAGATTTCGGACACCTGAACCGCATCCGCCAGCTCGCGCGGGCTGCGCTTCAGCTCGCGCAACCGGCGCCGTACGAGTTCTCCGACCTTGACGGGGCGCTTCAGGGGGAGGGCTGCCGCCATGTAGGCTCCTTTGTTGCCGTGTTGTGGGGTCGGACAATATCGCTAAATGCAGGCAAAAACGGTAGTTCCTACCGGCCGGCCGGTGACCAGGCCTTGCCAGGTGGCGCATGGCGCTGATACAATTGTATCACAGCATGGGTACACTTGTGACTCGACTCTGGCGGGCCCTCGTTGCCCCTCGCAATCCGGTCGCGATCCCTCCCGGCGGCGTCCACGTTTTGCCCGCGTACGCCGCGCTCGCCCGTCATCGGACGAGCAGTACGGACCTCGACGTGCGACTGCGCATGCTCGTGACGCAGCTCGCCGCCGAACGCAGCCGCTGTCGGTGGTGCATCGAACGCGGTCGCCATCTCTGGCGCGAGGCGCAGTTGCCCGCGGATGCGCTGCGCGCGCTGCTGAGTTACGAGACCAGTGCGGTGTTCTCGAATCGCGAGCGGGCGGCGCTGCGATTCACCGACGCGGTGACGCGGTACAGCGAGGCCGATGGCGGGATGCCGCTCGAACCGCTCATGCGGGCGCGCCAGCATCTGAGCGAACCCGAAATTGTCACCGTCACGGCGTTGGTCGCCGCCCAGCATTTCTTTAACCCCATCACCGGAGCACTCGGCGCCGATGTGGCACCGTGGGGCGCGCCGGTCGGCTCGTCGATCCGGAACTTCTGGCTGTGAAAGAAGGCCGCTGGCTGCTGCTGATTCATCAGCTCCCGCCGAAGCCCGATTATTTCCGGGTCAAGATCTGGCGGCGCCTGCAGGGACTCGGCGCCGTCGCGATCAAGAATTCCGTCTACGCCCTGCCTTTCAGCGCGCAGGCGAGCGAAGACTTCCAGTGGCTGCGCAAGGAAATCACGGCGGGCGGGGGCGAGGCGTCGGTCTGCCGGGCGACATTCGTCGATGGACTTGCGGATCCGCAGATCGAGACGCTGTTCCGGACTACGCGCGATACGGAATACGCGGAGGTGACCCGCGCTGCCGAGCGAGTCGAGTCGACGGCGGAGATCGCGCGACTCGAGCGCCGGCTGCGGGACATCACGGCACTCGACCACTTCGGGGCCGCAGGACGAAAAGCAGCGGAGACAGCAATGGCCAAACTGAAGACACAGAGCAACACCCGGAGCACGCGTGAGCGGCCCCGGACCCGGCGCGGCGCCACCTGGATAACACGGCCGGATGTGCACGTCGACCGTATCGCGAGCGCGTGGCTCATCAAGCGCTTCATCGATCCCAAAGCGCGCTTCGCCTTCGGCGAGGCGCGTGACGGAGCGGTCAGCTTCGACATGTTCGACGGCGATTACACCCACGAGGGCGACCGGTGCACGTTCGAAACCCTGCTGCACCGCTTCGGGCTGGAGCAAGACGGCGCCCTTCGCGCCATCGCGGAGATGGTGCACGACGTGGACGTGAAGGATGGGAAGTTCGGGAGAGACGAGACGCCGGGTTTCGAGCGGTTGATCGCCGGTATCGTGAAGCGCCATACGCGCGACGAGGCGCGCATCGAGCGCGGTGCCGAGGTGCTTAACGACCTTTACGAATCAATACAGCCGTCCCCACCAGCGCGATGAGCGCAAAGCTGAACCACTGAATCGCGTAGGAGAGGTGCGGCCCATCGTCGAACGCCGGTGGGGGCCAGCGCCGCGGCAGCCCCCGCTTCGGGGGTGGCTCCGGCGTTTCGAGTTGAATGACGAAGGGGAGGAAACCCGCCACATCGACGTCGCCTCGACCGCGCGGCGGAATCAAGGCTATGCCCGTCACGGTCGCGGTATCGGGTTCCCGATAGAGCGCATGATCGACGTGGAAGGCATCGGGGGAAGGCACCCAACCGCGGTCGACGAGCACGACTGAGCCGTCGGCTAGACGGAGCGGCGTGACGAGCGCCACGCCCGGCGTGCCTTGAAAACTCCGTCCCGGCCAGGTGCGCTCCGCGGAGAAATCGTAGACCCCGTACGTCACCACGCGGCGCTGTCGAGCACTGTCCGCGCCGATATCGCGACGCACGGTGAGCGGCGGCAACGCCAAGCGTGCAGCGAGGACGCTGTTGCTGGCCCGGCGCTGCGTGAGACGATTGAGCTGCCATCTCCCCAGGAGCACGCACACCGTCGCCACCAGGATCGCCACCACTCCGAGCCTTACGTCCCTGCGCTGCACAGTGCCAACTTTTCGACGCGGGAGAGACGCCGGATGGCGGCCTCACGCTTCAGTGCACTGCCCCGATCGGACACGACTTCCTGATAGGCGAGTGCCACCGGACGGCGCGCCCGCGTGTACGCGCTCGCCGTACCGCGGCGATGCGACTCGAGGCGCTGCGGCAGATCGTTGGTGATCCCGGTGTACAGCGAGCCGTCGCGGCAGCGGAGGAGGTAGACCATCCAACGCTTACGCGCTGTCAGGCGAGCTTTGCATCCATCGTAATCTCGACGTTGCCCTGAATCGCCTTCGACATCGGGCAGTTTTTCTTAGCCGCCTCGGCAGCCTGACGAAAAGCGGCCTCGTCGATGCCGGGGACCTTCCCCCGCACGTCCAAGGCGCTGCGCGTGACCTTGGGCGCCCCATCCACGGTTTCGATCGTGACGGCCGCGCGCGTTTCGATGCGCTCCGCGGGATGACCTGCTTTCTCGAGACCGGACGAAAGCGCCATGCTGAAGCAGCCCGCGTGGGCGGCCGCGAGCAGCTCTTCGGGGTTCGACCCTTTCTTGCCCTCGAAGCGCGTGCCGAAGCTGAACGAGCCGCTGAACGCGCCGCTTTGCGCTTTGAAGCTGCCTTTGCCGTCTCTCAGCTTGCCTTCCCAAACCGCGACGGCGTTGCTGGTCGCCATGATCGATTGCTCCGATGGTTACAGGGGAACGGGGAATCTGGCGAGACGCGGGGCGGTTCGCTACGCTTTGAGACCCTTAAGGAGCACACTCTGATGGCGACCAAGAAGGCGGCCAAGAAGCGGGCCCGTTCCAAGGCGACAGCGAAGGTCCGACCGGGAGCCCGGCGACAGCCGGAAACGCTGCGCCTGCGCGACATCTCACCCACGTTTACCGCGACCGACCTGCCACGCAGCATCGCCTTCTATCGCGACGTGCTGGGCTTCGTCGTGGGCGAGGAGTGGCGCGACAACGGCACGCTGGAGGGCTGCGAGATGCGCGCCGGGTCGGTGACGTTCTATCTCACCCAGGACGATTTCGCCAAGGGTCGGGACCGCAAGAAGGGGATCGGCTCGCGGCTGACCTGCTCGACCGCACAAGACCTCGACCGGTTCGCCGCCGAGGTCAAAGCACGCGGGGGCGCGCTCGACCAGGAGCCGATGGACATGCCGTGGGGCGAGCGCCTGTTCATGATCACCGATCCGGACGGGTTTAAGCTGACGTTCGTCCAAACGCGTTGAGTCTCTCACCCGCTGCGCGGAACGTCCTGCGATCGGTCGCAGCGACGCTCGTTCCGGACGGCGCGGCGGACCTCGACGAGCACGTGGCGCGGAAGATTGCATCGCTGCCGCGCGCCGCCGATCGCACCGAACTGGATCTGTTGCTCCGCCTGCTCGACTATCGCGCCGTGAATTTGGTCCTCAGCGGCATTCCTCATCCCTTCACGCGGATGTCGCTCGCGCAGCGCGAACGCTGCCTGCGCGGCTGGGCGACGAGCCGCCTGCCGCAGCGTCGCAAAGCATTTCAGGCGCTGAAGCGCCTGACCACCGTCACCCACTACACCACGCCGGGCGTTGCCCGCGCAATCGGATACCCTGGACCCCTCGGGCCGCCGCCCGCGACGCCGAAACCGATTCGCCCCGTCGCCATCGAGCGCGACACCACGGTCACCTGCGACGTCGTCATCGTCGGCTCCGGCGCCGGTGGAGGCGTCGTTGCGGCCGAGCTCGCGGCCGCCGGGAAAGACGTCGTCGTGTTGGAGAAAGGCGGCTATCGGAACGAAGCGGACTTCACGCACCTGGAGGGGGACGCGCTCGAAACGATGTACGATGCGGGTGGCTTGCTCGCGACGAGCGACCTCGGATTAGTCGTGCTACAAGGCGCGACGCTCGGCGGCGGCACCGTGATCAATTACACGACCAGTTTCCCGACACCAGAACCCGTGCGCCGGCAATGGGCCAAGGAACACAACCTGCCGCACTTCGAGAGCGCGGAATTCACGCGCTCGCTCGACGCCGTGGCGCGCCGGATCGGCGTCAACACCGATCACGCGAAGCCATCGGGGCGGGACCAGGTGCTCATCCGCGGCCTCGAGCAGCTGGGATGGCATCACGGATTGCTGCCGCGCGACGTACGCAACTGCCCGCAGGACGATGCCTGTGGCTACTGCGGCATGGGATGTCGCCGGGGCGCGAAGCAATCGACGCTGATCACCTACCTGCAGGATGCGGCACAGCGCGGCGTGCGCATGGTCGTGAATTGCGACGCCCGTCGAGTCGTCCTCGAACGAAGCGCCGCGACCGGCGTCGAGGCGCGCGTCGGCAACTTTACCGTTACGGTGCGTGCCAAAGCCGTAGTTGTCGCCGCGGGCTCGGTGCACTCGCCCGCGCTGCTGCTGCGCTCCGGCGTCACGCTCCCCGCGCTCGGCCGCAATCTCGCGCTGCATCCCGCGACCGCGGTCCTCGGGGATATGGAGCAGGACGTGCGACCCTGGACCGGGACGGTGCAAGCCCATTATTCCGATCAATTCGCCGATCTCGACTCGGGCTATGGATTCAAATTCGAGACCGCTCCAATCCATCCGTCGCTCCAGGCGCTGGCGGCCCCGTGGGAATCGGCTGCCGGGCACCGCGACCGGATGGCCAAGCTGCCGCGGACCGCGGTCGTCGGCATCCTGCTGCGCGATCGCTTTGGCGGGCGTGTGCGCGTGGATCGCGAGGGCGCCGCGGTCGTCGATTACCGGCTCTCGCGCTACGACCGCGCCCATCTGCGACAGGCCATCGCGCCCGCCGCCGAGGTGCTCGAAGCCGCGGGCGCACGCGAGATCTGGCTGCCCCTCGCCCGCGACGTCAGCTATCGGCCGGGCGGAACAGAGGCACGTCAGGACTGGCTCGGGCGCGTGGACGCGGCGGGTTGGGGACCGAACGAGCTCTTGCTCGTCACGTTCCATCAGATGGCATCGTGTCGCATGGGGACCAACTCGGCCGCGTCGGTCGTGGATCCGGAGCATCGGGTGTGGGGAACCCGAGGCTTGTACGTGGCGGATGCGAGTACTTTCCCCAGTGCGTCCGGAGTCAACCCGATGCTTACCGTGATGGCGATGGCGCATCGCGCCGCCGCCGTCATGGTGACTCACTAGGAGAGCTACATGCTCGCGTTGCTGCTTGTGTTGCAACAATCCGTCGCCGACTCCTCGCCATTCCGCGCCCTGGCGCTTCCTCCCCCAACGCCGGCGCGCACTGTCGCGGGAGCGCCGGGGCCGCGCTACTGGCAGCAGCGCGCCGACTATACACTCGAGGCGACGCTCGACACGGCGACGAACATCCTGCGCGGCAGGGGCCGCGTCTACTACGTCAACCGCTCGCCTGATGCCCTCGACCATGTCTGGGTGCAGCTCGATCAGAACCTGTTCGCTTCCGGTTCGACATCCACCGTGTTGAATCAGCCGCCGCTCCTGTTCGCCGGCGGGGTCGTCTTCGACTTCAGCGCGAAGGGATTCGTCGGCGGCATCACCGTCGATCGCTTCGCGGCGGCGGGGCGCCCGCTCACGACGAAGGTGTTCGGCACCATGATGCGGGTCGAGCTGCCGCGGCCGCTCGCGCCCAATCTCAGCATCACCTTCGACATTGCCTGGCACTTCCCGATTCCGCCGTATGGCGGCGGCCGCATGGGTCGCGTGGGCTCGCGCTTCTACGAGCTCGGCCAGTGGTATCCGCGCATGGCTGTCTACGACGACGTGCACGGCTGGAACACGCTGCCATTTCTGGGCGCGGGCGAGTTCTATCTCGAATTCGGCGACTTCGATGTGAGTCTCACCGTTCCGGCCGGATTCATGGTCACCGCGACAGGCGCGCTCGCCAATCCCACCGTCATTCGGACACCGCAGGAGCGGGCTCGGCTCGCGCGAGCGTTCACCTCTCCTGGGCAAGTCGTGCAGGTCATCACGCGGCAGGAAGCGAGCGCCGGCGCCACACGACCCGTGCCCGGGACCCGCACGTGGCGGTTCACCGCAAGCGGCGTACGCGACTTCGCCTGGGCCGCCGGCTCGGGGCTGCGCTGGGATGCGAGTACGTGGGACGGGATCCTGATCCAGACGTTCTATCATCCCGACGCCGCGCCGTGGGAAGAAGCCAACACCATGCTCCGCTTTGCAGTCAAGCATTTTTCCGGCGCACTGGGCCAGTATCCGTGGCCGCAGATCTCGGCGGTCGAGGGGCTGATCGAGGGGATGGAGTACCCGATGGTGATCTACTGCCCCTCGCTGCAAAAGCGTGAAGACCAGTACTGGGTGCTCATGCACGAGCTCGGCCATCAATGGTTTCCGATGCAGGTCGGCTCGGACGAGCGGCGCTATCCGTGGATGGACGAGGGCTTGAATACGTTCGCCGACTACGACGCCGCCGAGGCGTTCTTCAAGGGCACGACCTACGGCGATACTGTTCGGCGCGAGCTGCTCAGCGCGTATGCGGCCACGGCGATCCCGGGCAGCGAACAGCCGATGATCACCAAGCCGGACGAGGTGCGGCAGCTGTACTGGACGGCGTACCAGAAGCCGGCGCTGATGCTGTCGATCCTGCGGGACGCGGTCGTGGGCCGCGCAGAGTTCGATCGCGCGTTTCGCGAGTACGCGCGCCGCTGGAAGGGCAAGCATCCCCAACCCGCGGATTTCTTCCGAACGATGAGCGATCTGACAGGACGTGATCTCGACTGGTTCTGGCGCAACTGGATTTACACGACGGCACGGTTGGATCAGGCCGTGGATTCGGTGCGCGCCAGGGACGACTCCACGTTCCTTTATTTATCGAATCGCGCCCAGATGGTCCTGCCGGTCACGCTGGAGCTGCGCTACGCCGACGGGACGACGGAGACGCGCAACCTGCCGGTCGAGATGTGGTACCTGGGGAGCCGCTTCACCTATCGGACAACGACGGCGAAGCGGCTCACCGGAGTGGTTATCGATCCAAAACGGATCTATCCTGACATTGCGCGCGACAATAACGCGTGGACGCGGTGACTATTTGATCGGGCGGTTCTCGTCGTCGATTAACTCGGTGTTCGTGACGTTCCCCGCCCCCGGGCCGAAGCCAGTTTTGCCCGTCCGGTCGGGGATCGTGATCAGCACCTCGGCCACGTTGTTGGTGAAGTTGCTTTCGGGGAGCTGGTGGCAGAACCCACTCAGGTCCGCGTGGGGACACGGCTCACCTGCCGCGGCCGAGAACGGTGGATTGACGGTGATGCGGATGATGTACTGTCCCGGCGGAATAGGCGCCTGTCCGTCGCCACCATCAAGCACGAAGTACTGCCCGCCGAGGAACTTGAAGTACGTATCGGCATAGCCGACGCTGATCCCTTGGTTGCCTGGGATTCCCACCCTCCCGCAGCTGCGGTAGACCCACGACCCTACGCCCCCATCGCTTTGCCATGGCGTCACATCGATCATGCAGAAGCCCCGCTTGGCGGAGCGCCAAATGTGACCATCGTTCGCCGAGATGAGCTGGTAGGTGGCGTAGTGCCGGAAGTGGTAATGGTTATGGCAGGTTGCGAATTCGAACAGCCCGTCGTTGGCGGCGACGTGCACGTTGGGATCGCCGATGAAGATATCGGCGTCGCCGATGTTGGGCGTGGTGACGGTGAACCGCAGCACGCGGTGCTCGCCAGGCTGCACGCCTCCCTCGACAACGCTGCAGGCGCTGGGATCGAAGGTCTGGTCGTAAATGACCCAGCTGTCCGCCAGCCGCCAAGAGTAGGAAGCAGTGAACCTGGACTGCGGCCCGGGAAGTGGCAAGTGCGAATAAACTCTAATCGCCACTGCATAGAATTTCAGTGAATGCCGCCGCCTCCGAATTGTTTGACGAGATCGCCCAGCACAGCTTTCGCATCACCAAAAAGCATCCAGGTGTTGTCCTGCACGTATAGCTCATTGTCGATCCCCGCAAATCCAGGGTTTTTGCTGCGCTTCACGGCCAGCACCGTCTTCGCTTTATCGGCATCGATAATCGGCATCCCATAGATGGGGGTGGCCTTCGCGTAGCGCGCTGCCGGATTGACGACGTCGTTGGCGCCAACCACCAAGGCGACGTCGGTCTGCGGCATCTCGGGATTGATCTCATCCATCTCGACCAGCGCCGAGTAAGGGATGTTCGCTTCGGCGAGCAGCACGTTCATGTGTCCCGGCATCCGGCCGGCCACGGGATGAATGGCGAATTTGACGGTGACGCCGCGTTTGGTCAGCGCGTCGTAGAGCTCGCGCACCTTGTGCTGCGCCTGGGCCACCGCCATGCCGTATCCCGGGATGATGACGACGTTGCGCGCCTGCTCGAGCAGCTGGGCCGCGCCTTCGACGGTCTCCTGCTTCCACTCTTTCTGCTCGCCCTTGAGGGCCGCCGGCTGCGCTTTCCCGAACGCACCGAATAGCACGTTCGTGAAGGAGCGGTTCATGGCGCGGCACATGATGATCGACAGGATCAATCCGCTCGAACCGTCCAGCGCTCCGGCCGTCACGAGCAGTTTGTTGTTGAGCACAAAGCCCATCGCCACCGCGGCAAGGCCGGCGTAGGCATTCAAGATTGAGATCACCGTCGGCATGTCGGCCCCGCCGATCGGGATGATTAGCAGGACCCCGAAGATCAGCGCCAACGCGGCGATCGCGATGAAGGCCTGTCCCGCCCAGGGCGCGCCCGGGTTCAGCACGAGCATCACGCCGAGGGCGACGGCGATCAGAAGAACGCCGATGTTGGCGACGTTCTGGCCCGGGTAGGTGACCGGCCGCTGCGGGATCCAGCGCACCTCCTGCAACTTGCCGGCCGCCATCAGGCTTCCCGTGAATGTCAGGAAGCCCAGGATCACCTCGGCGACGAGCGCGCTCATCCGGAACGGCGTCAGCTGCACGGCCGCCTTCGCGGGCTCGCCCAGCGACAGGAAGAATTCCGCGGTTCCGACGAGGCCCGCGGCGAGACCACCGAAGGCGTGGGAGAGCGCGGTCCGCTGGGGCACGGCGGTGAGGGGCACCTGGGACAGCGGGACGCCGACGACGAATCCCATGACGATGGCGCCGACGATCCAGCCATGATGGATGATTTCGGGCTGGATCCAGGTCGCGACGACCGCGACGGTCATGCCCGTAACCCCGGCGGTCACCCCGCGGCGCGCCGTTTTCGGATCGTTCATCCAATACAGGGCGAAGATGAACAGCGCCGTGGCGAGGACGGCGGACAGCTCGCCGATCAGAGGCATCACTGCTTCTTGAACATCTTGAGCATGCGGTCGGTGATCAGAAACCCGCTCACGATGTTGGTCATCGAGGCAACCAGCGCCACCGCACCGAGACTGCGGATCGGGAGCGGATGATCGGCGCCCGTCACGACGATCGAGCCGACGACGGCGATCGCCGAGATGGCATTGGTGAGCGACATCAGCGGCGTGTACAGCAGCCGGGAGACTCGGCGGATCACGCCGAGCCCGATGAACGTCGCGAGCACGAACACGAACAGCATCGATCCGAAGTCGGTCATGATTTGCGTACCTCGCCGGCGTACGTCACGCAGGTGTCGCGGATGATTTGGTCTTCGAAGTCCAGGCGCAGCTTTCCGTCCTGCACGATGTGACCGAGGAATGCCGCCACGTTTTTCGCGTACATCTGGCTCGCGTGGAGCGGCACGCTGCTGGGGAGATTGAGCGGGCCGAGAATCGAAACGCCGTTGCGCACGATCTCGGAGCCGGGCTGGGTCAGCTCGCAGTTGCCGCCCGTTTCGGCGGCGAGATCGACGATCACCGATCCCGGCTTCATCCCCTGCACCGCCGCCGCGGTGAGGAGAATCGGCGCCTTCTTGCCGGGAATCGCCGCGGTCGAGATCACGATGTCGGCATCCTTCGCGGCCCCCGCCAAAAACGCGAGCTCCTTGCGGTGCGTCTCCTCCGACAGCTCCTTCGCATAGCCGCCCGTGGTCTCGGCGTGCTCTTCGATCGCCATCTCGAGGAATACCGCGCCCAGGCTCTGGACCTGCTCTTTCACGGCCGGCCGCACATCAAAGGCCGAGACGATTGCGCCGAGCCGGCGCGCCGTCGCGATTGCCTGCAGTCCGGCGACGCCGGCGCCGAGTACGAGGACCCGGGCGGCGGACAGCGTGCCGGCGGCGGTGACGAGCATCGGGAGGACACGGCCCGTGGCCGACGCCGCCAGCAGCACGGCCTTGTAGCCGGCGACCGTCGCCTGCGATGACAGCACGTCCATCGGCTGGGCTCGCGTAATCCGTGGTAGGAGCACCAGACTGAAAGCGGTGAGCTTGCGCTGCGCCAGCTGTCGGAGGAGTTCGGCGGCCGGCTGGAAGAAGGCGACGAGCGCGCTGCCTTCGCGATACTGCGTCAGCTCGCCGGCAGCGGGCGCCTGAACCTGCAGCACGACATCGGACTGACCGATGAGGGATGACCGATCACTGACTGTGGCGCCGGCGGCAGCGTAGGCTTCATCCGGAAAAAACGCGGCCGATCCCGCGCCGCGCTCGATGAAGACCTCGAAGCCGCCTTTCGTCAGGCGGCCGGCGACGTCGGGCGTGAGGGCCACGCGTCGCTCGTTGGGAGCGATTTCCTTCGGCACACCGATGCGCATGGGCTTTATGATCCGCGAGGAAGCTGGGGTTTGGGAGCCTCGCGGTGTTGTGCCAGCATCCGCTCCGCGAAGTCCACCCGCTCCGCCAGGTCATTGAACTGCTGGCGCAACCCGTCGAACTGCTCTTCGAGCTCGTTCACACGCTGCTCGGCGCGTCCCACGAGCCGGTTCTGCGCGAACGACGATTCCGAGACGCCCCAGTTCCGCAGGGGCAGATCGTCGCTGTCGCGGAATTCGCCCGCAGCCAGCAGCACGAGGTCGTAGAGCCACCAAATGAAGCAGCCGCCCGCCGTGAAGAGCATCGCGATGGCGGTTTTCGGCTTCTCCACGTAGAAGCGATGCAGCCCGAAGATTCCACCGAAAGCACACAACCCCAGGGCCACGCCGCGCGAGCGCTTGGAGATCGGCTCCTGCGGGGACGCCTCGTCGGCGTCGGCGTCGTCGTAAGCGTCGGGACGCGTCATGCCCGATACTACCGGGGCCCTTCAGAGGGGGCAAGCAAGTGGCGCAGCGCGGGCTCGAGCGTGTCGAAGCGGAACTGGAACCCGGACGCTTGTAGACAACCCGGCAGCACGCGTTGCCCGCCCTGTAACATCGCCGCGCCCTCCGTACCGAACGCGATGCGCAGTGCGAACGTCGGAACGGTCAGGACCGTGGGCCGGCGAAGGACCTGGCCCAACGCCCGCGTGAACTCGCGATTCGTCACGGGATTCGGCGCCGTCAGGTTCACCGGCCCCACGAGTCTGGGCGTCGCCAGCACGTGCACGATGGCATTGAGTGTGTCGTCGAGCGTGATCCAGCTCAGATACTGATTGCCGCTTCCTACCCGTCCGCCCAACCCGAAACGGAACGCCGGGAGCATCTTGGCGAGCGCTCCACCCGCCGCCGCGAGCACCACCCCAAATCGCATGTTGACGACCCGAATGCCCGCGCGCGCCGCGGCGGTGGTGGCCCCTTCCCAATCACGCGACACATACGCGAGGAAGTCCTCGCCCGGCGCGCTCCATTCACTGACGGCCTCGTCCCCGCGGTCGCCGTAATAGCCGATCGCCGATGCGGCGAGCAGCGTCTTGGGCGGGCGGGTCAATCCCGCGAGCGCATCGCTGAGCAACCGCGTTCCTTGCACGCGGCTCTCGCGAATGCGCCGTTTCTTGGCGGGCGACCAACGACCAAATACGCTCTCGCCGGCGAGGTGAATCGCCACGTCGATCCCTTCCAGTCCGTCGCAATCGATCATGCCGCGCTCCGGATCCCACGCGAGCACCCGCTCACCCGCCGCCGGCCGGCGTCGGACCAGGGGCATGACGTCGTGGCCCAGCGAGGCGAGCACCGGCGTCAGCGCTGAGCCGACGAGTCCCGTCGACCCGCTCACAACGATTTTCATTCGGGGAGAATCGCTTCAGCCTCTATTTCGACCAGCATGGTAGGATCGACGAGCTGCTTCACTGCCACGAGCGTGGACGCGGGGCGAATGTCCCCAAAGACCTCGCCGTGCGCCCGCCCGACATCCTGCCAATGTGCGATGTCCGTCAGGTACATGCGCGTGCGCACGACGTCCGCGAACCCGCTTCCGGCCTGCTCAAGTGCTCGGCCGATGTTCCGGAGCGCCTGGACGGCCTGCGCGTAGGGATCACCCGCGCCCACGATCTTGCCGCTCGGGTCGGTCGCGGTCGTACCCGACACGTGAATCACTCGACCCACGCGTACCGCGCGCGAGTACCCCACGATCGGCTCCCACGGCGCCCCGCTCGAAATGTTGCGACGCGGCGAAGTCATCGACCTTCGAGACCGGGAGAAGGCGCCGCGTTCCAGGTGATGTGCGAGGGTACCCCCGTCGACTTGGCCTCGGCAATGCGCTCATCGGTGGCCCGGACGATTTCCTCCACCGCGTGCGGCGGATTGAGGAATGT
>WNFA01001654.1_pt1 | contig 18187 bp, 12 predicted proteins | sample 5400481 | NCBI WGS metagenome assembly WNFA01 (sample SAMN13153340, study PRJNA577476) | soil metagenome | isolation source: 120 cm saprolite under Douglas fir tree site 2 hole 1 replicate 2 | place: USA:California | collected 2015-04-18
TCGATCACAAGGAACGATTCTTGCGGGTGGTGTTCACGCCGCAAAGTAAATCGTGGCTGGCGCGGGGCGCGTTTATTCTGATCGCATACAGCGCGTTGTGTGGCGTGTTCTGGTTGGGTGCGGTTGCGGGATTCTCCGTCGCTACTTTTGTTTTGTTATGGCCGACAGTGCTCGTAGGATTTTGCGCGGCGGCCTATACCGCGTTTCTCTTCGGACAATGCGAAGGGCGCGATTTGTGGCAGACACCGCTCCTGCCGGTGCATTTGATCGTTCAAGCATTGCTCTGCGGATCGGCTGTGCTGGCGCTGCTTCCGGAGGCACTCGGTGGTTCGACGCAAGCGCTGGCGTTTGCAATTCCCACGCTGGTAGTCAGTTTAGTCTTGCACTTGCTCATGCTGCTTGGCGAGGTTGCGATGCCGCACACGACCGACAATGCGCGGTACGGGGCTCGACTGATGACGCACGGACCGTTTGCGCGCGCGTTCTGGGGCGGGGCAGTTGTGCTGGGCGGAATTGTTCCGCTGGTGCTTTTGTTGGTTGGGGGGCCCGGTCATATCGCGGCCGGACTGTCGAGCGTGCTGGTTCTGGCCGGACTTCTGATTTTCGAATGGTGCTTTGTGATGGCGGGGCAGAGCGTTCCGAACAGCTAGCTGGGCGTGATGGCGTGAGTACGGTTCGTGTCAGGCCATACCTTCAGGCGTGCCGAAAGCGCTGCGTTAATACAAGCGCCTTCAGGCGCTGAGGCTGCTAGCCCAGCCCCTAAAGGGGCATCGGATTTTCGAGAATTATCGGCATCGCTAAAGCGATGCCCTGATACGAATCTCGAGGTTTCAGCAGTCGGCTAAAGCTTGGAAGGCTTAGGGAGATTCCGCAATGACCGAATTCAAACGCGACGGCAGCCATCTTTCGTCTTACCCGCCGGTGGAGAAGTGGGATGACTGGGTTGAACTCGATCCTGAAGCTTGGCCTCGCCGCGTTGAAAAACATTACCAGCTTGTTCCCACGGTCTGCTTCAACTGTGAATCGGCTTGCGGACTTCTTGCCTATGTCGATAAGGCAACGGGGCAGGTCACGAAGTTTGAGGGTAACCCGAAGCATCCGGCGAGCCGCGGACGCCTGTGTGCGAAAGGGCCGGCCACGATCACTCAGATTCACGATCCCGATCGCATTCTTTATCCGATGAAGCGCTCGGGGCCGCGCGGCGGGGGGAAATGGGCGCGGACTTCGTGGGACGAAGTGCTGGAGACTTTTGGCGCGCGCATCCGCAAAGCGTTTCAGGAAAATCGTGGCGAAGAAGTCATGTACCACGTGGGACGCCCCGGACAAGACCACTTTATGGATCGCACCACGCAGGCGTGGGGCATTGACGGCCACAACTCGCACACGAACGTTTGTTCGTCATCGGCGCGGTTTGGCTATCTGCTGTGGCACTATACCGACCGCCCGTCGCCCGACCACGCCAACGCGCGCTTCATTCTTCTGCTCTCCGCACATCTCGAGTCCGGGCACTATTTCAATCCGCATGCCCAGCGCATCATTGAAGGAAAAATGGCGGGAGCGAAACTCGCCGTCATGGATCCGCGCCTTTCCAATACGGCGAGCATGGCCGATTACTGGATGCCAAGTTATCCGGGTACTGAAGCGGCGGTGCTGCTGGCAATGGCGATGGTCATCCTGGGCGAAAATCGTTTCGACGCGACGTTCGTGAAGAACTGGACCAATTGGGAAGAGCTCGAAGTCGACGGATTTTCTGCCAAGGGCCAAAGTTTCGAAGCCCTGATCGAAGCACTCAAGCGGCACTATGCGAAATTCACTCCCGAGTTTGCGGAGAAAGAAAGCGGAGTGAAGGCGGAAGTCATCGTTAAAACGGCGCGCGAGATCGCGACCGCGGGAAGCCGCTTCGCGTCGCATCTATGGCGGGGCAGCTCCTCCGGCAATCTGGGCGGATGGCAAACGGCGCGCGCCTTGATGCTTCTGCATGTACTGACTGGTTCGGTTGGAACTCCGGGCGGACACAGTTTGAGTGCATGGAACAAGTTTGTGCCGCAGCCGTTCAGCGATCCGCCGCCCCAGAAACGCTGGAACGAGCTGCTGTACCCGCTGGAGTGGCCGCTGTGCACACATGAAATGTCGCCCCTTCTGCCGCATTTCCTCAAGGAAGGCCGCGGCCGCCTTGAGGCTTATTTCACGCGCGTCTTTAATCCCGTGTGGACCTATCCGGATGGATTTTCCTGGATCGAGATGTTGCGCGACGAGGAAAGAGTCGGCTTGCACGCCGCGCTGACTCCGACCTGGAGCGAGACGGCTTGGTTTGCGGATTACGTTTTGCCGATGGGCTTCAGTTCCGAACGTCACGACCTGATGAGCCAGGAATCGTACGCCGGCCGGTGGATCGGCTTTCGCCAGCCCGTGTTGCGCGTTCTACAGGAACGGGAAGGAAAGAAGTTCGATTACACCTATCAGGCGAATCCCGGAGAAGTATGGGAAGAGGATGAATTCTGGATCAACCTTTCGTGGGCGATCGATCCCGATGGTTCGATGGGAATCCGGCAGTGGTTCGAATCTCCGTATCATCCCGGACGGAAACTCACACTCGACGAATATTACGGTTGGATGTTTGAAAATTCAGTTCCGGGATTGCCCGAAGCCGCGGCCAAAGAGGGATTGAAGCCGCTCGAATACATGCGTAAATACGGCGCTTACGAAGTGACCACGGATGTTTATAAGTTGAACGAGAAGCCGGTGGCGCCCGCCGCTCTCTCCGGATCGAAAGTAGAAGCGAACGGCGTGATCACGAAAGAAGGCAAAGCCGTAGGCGTCATGGTCGGTGGCGAGCCGGTCGTCGGCTATAACACTCCGTCACGGAAACTGGAGTTGTTTTCGAAAACGATGGCGGATTGGCAATGGCCGGAATTCGCGCTTCCGGAATACTATCGCAGCCACATTCATCACTCCGCGCAAACGGCTTCGATGGGGAAGACTGGCGCAGACATCGATCAAGACTTCGATGCCCGATACATGCCGCTGGTGGAGTGGCCAAAGGACTCAAGTGGCGAGGTCTACACGCTGCTGCCAATCTTCAGGTTGCCGCATCTTATCCACACGCGATCGGGAAACTCGAAATTTCTTTACGAGATTGCGCACAAGAATCCGCTGTGGCTGAATCCGGTGGACGCCAAGAAGTTAGGCGGCATTCGTACCGGCGATTTGCTAAAAGTCCACACCGAAATCGGTTTTTTCGTGTTGCATGCCTGGGTGACCGAGGGTTTGACCCCAGGCGTGGTGGCCTGCTCTCACCACATGGGACGCTGGCGTCTCAATAAAGAAGATCAGCTTGAACGCATGTCGAGCGCATGGGTCAATCTGCAAGAGGTCGGCAAGGGACAATGGAAGATGAGGCAGATTTCGGGAGTGGAGCCCTACGAAACGTCCGATCCCGATACGAAGCGGGTGTGGTGGAGCGATGCTGGCGTGCATCAGAACCTTACATTCCCCGTGCATCCCGACCCCATCACCGGCATGCACTGCTGGCACCAGATGGTGCGTGTGGAGCGGGCGGGCGCCGACGACCGCTATGGCGATATCTTCGTCGATACGAATCTTTCCTTTGCGGTTTATCAGCGGTGGAAGGCGCTGACTCGTCCTGCTCCGGGGCCTGGGGGACTGCGGCGCCCGCTGTGGATACCGCGGATGAGACGACCGGAGGGAGCGGCGTTCTATGTCTCTAAGAAAGCCTGAGCCTGCGGCTTGACGTTGTAAAATGGAGACATGCCGCTACAACCAGGAAATCCCGCATTTAACAAGAAGCGCACTCCGCCTCCGGACGAAACTTTTGAAGAAGCGGCTTATCTGAAGGCGCTGGGGGAAAAGCAGAAGGTCGTGAGCCTGAAACTGGCCGACGGCGAAGTGGTCCGCGGCTGGATTGAGTACTACGACAAGAACATGGTGCGAGTGACGCGCGAGGATGGGCCGAATCTGTTCATCTTCAAGCACGAGATTGTTTATATCGCGGAAGACGGGAAGAAGAAGTAGACAGCATTCAGCACTCAGCACTCAGTAACCATCCCAGAAGATGAAAGTCTCGACGTCGCGATGACATCCGCTCAATCTTTGGACCTGATTTCTCCGATGCAGGCTATGGCTCGTGAGGCGGGCAGCCTGGTGATGGGCTATTTTCGGCAGCATGTAAAGATTGAATATAAGGGTGCCGTGGACCTGGTCACAGTCGCCGATCGAAAGTCGGAAGAGCTGATTCTGGAGCGGATTCGCAAACAGTTTCCGACACATGACGTGATGGGTGAAGAGGGTGCGCGGATCGAGACTGGAAGCGACTACAAGTGGTACGTTGATCCGCTGGATGGGACAACGAACTTTGCGCATGGCTATCCTGTGTTCTGCGTGTCGCTTGCGGTGGAGCGCCTGGGCCGACGGATCGCGGGAGTGATTTATGATCCGACTCGCGATGAGATGTTTGCCGCCGAACTGGGTAGTGGCGCACGACTGAACGACAGCGCGATCAGCGTGTCGGCTACGGCGACATTGGGAGAGTCCCTGGTCGCCACCGGTTTCCCCAGCCAAAAGCGGCATAAGAATCCGAATATTTATTTCTATCACCAGCTCACTTTGCACACACACGGGGTGAGGCGGGCGGGGTCGGCGGCGCTTGATCTGTGCAATGTTGCGTCGGGCCGGTTTGATGGCTTCTGGGAATTTAATCTCAATCCCTGGGATACGGCGGCGGGCGTGCTGATCGTCGAGGAGGCTGGCGGGAAGGTCACGGACTTTTCGGGCGGTGAATTCCAAATCGCAAGCCGCGAGACGCTGGCGTCGAATGGGTTGGTGCACGACGCGCTGATACATGAATTTCAGGAGATCCTCGCAGGCCGGGGGCTGGAAGAGTTGCCCAGTCCGGTTGTCTACGCGAGGGATCGAAGACTCTAGCGAGGGTCGGGCGTCCCCGCCCGACCGCCCAACCGCACTAGGACGGGCGAGGCGCCCGTCTCTCCACCGTCGTGGTGCAAGCGGTACAATTACTTACGTGATTTCGTCTCTGCTTGAACGCAAGATCGAAAAACGTCCTGAAAAGGTGCGGCTGCAGGGGCGCATTCTATTTCTCACCGAAGACCCGCAGTTGATCAAGAAGCAGCTGGCGGGCTCGGATCTTCCTTGGGACACGAAGAATCCCGCCAACAATCCCAAACTCCGCGACGACATTTCGACTGACGAGATCACCCCCGCGCACTGCTGTTTCTACTTTGATCGGACGCTCGGAGAGATCCCCTATGTGGGCTTGAGGTGCGGCGATGCGCTGCCGATTGGGCGCGGCGATGTGAAGAAGGGCGGCTTCGTGTGTTCGGTGAGCGGCAAGCGGCGGGGCAAGGGATCGAGTCGTGAGCAGTCGCCTTATGCGGAGATGTCCGCCGGTATTCAAGTCGCGATTGCGGAGAACATTGAGCGCATCTACAAGCAGAATTGCCAGAACCTCGGGTTGCTGACTTCGACTAACTTTTCCTTGATCGATCGAATTCGCGCCGGGGAAGAAATCGCGCTCAGTGAATTTACTGCCGGGGAAGATGAGATCACGCGGCAGGTGATTGAGTATGGGGGATTGTTTCCGTTCAATGTTGCGCGGATGCAGGGGAAGGTGTTTCTGCCGCCGATTAGGACTCCGGCGCGGGCGATGACTTTGGCGGAGAAGATTTTTGCGGCGCACATGTTGCCGGCAGCATCGGGGACTGCCGAGCTTCGCTCGGCTGGACAGCCGGGGGCGGCTGTCCCTACGGGTGCGGTTAAGCCGGGTGACACTGGGTTCACTCGCGTTGATCTGCGGTTCAGCCACGAGTACGTCACGCCTATGGCTTCCATTTTTTACGAGCAGAACGTTGGTAAGAACGTTCCCGTGAACGATGCCTCTAGCATCCGATTCTTTCGTGATCATCTTACTTTCCTCGACGAAGTGATCTCCGATGAAAAGAAAAAGATGGGGCTGCTCGACTTGGCCACGCAACTCAAGCTGAAGCAGGAGGATTTCGCGAAACAACAGGGAATCAAGCTGCACGGCGAACTTGCCGACCGTAAGGGCTCGGAGGGCATCTGCCACTCGGTGATGCTGGAGACCTATGCGCTGCCGGGGCAGGTGAACGTTGGGTCGGATTCGCACACGCCGCACGTCGGCGCCATCGGATGCATCGCCTTCGGCATCGGAACGACGGATGTGTTTAATTCCTGGATTACGAAAGACGTTCGCGTCAAGGTGCCGGAGTCGGTGAAGATCGTGATTCGGGGCAAGCGCCATCCGAACGTCACAGCGAAAGATTTCATCCTGAAGATTCTTTCGCTCGATTACGTGCGCAGCGGCAAGGCGTTGGCGAAAGTGATGGAGTACGCGGGGGAAGCGGTGGAGGCGCTCTCCGTGGACGAGCGGGCCACCATGACGAATATGGCGGCCGAAATTGGAGGCTTTACGGGCATTGTGGCTCCGGATGAGAAGGTGGTCGAATTTCTGATCGAGCGCCGGGGCATGAAGCGTGCGGAAATCGAGAAGATGATCGAAGGCCTGGAGAGCGATCCGAACGCCGAATACGCGCAGGTGATCGAACTGGACGCGGCTGAGATCACGCCTATGGTCGCGACCCCGGGCGATCCGGGCAATGGCAAGTACATCCGCGAACTCAACGCTCGCGTGCCGATTGAAATCGCTTATGGTGGAACCTGCACGGCGGGGAAGAACGAAGACATGGACATGTACGCGTCGGTTCTCGCTGATGCGCTGAAGCAAGGCAGACGAGTTTCGAAAAATGTCGAGTTCTGGATCCAGTTCGGTTCCCAAGAAACGCGCGAGTATTCGAAGCGCCGAGGCTACATCGAGATTTTCGAGAAGGCCGGCGCACACGTGATCGAGCCTAGTTGTGGGGCGTGCATCAATGCGGGGCCGGGAGTTTCGACGCGTCCCGAGCAGATTGTGATCAGCGCTCAGAACCGAAATTTCCCCGGACGCAGCGGGCCGGGGCAGCTCTATTTGGCGTCGCCGCTGACCGTGGCAGCTAGCGCGGTGGCTGGGTACATTGTCGAGTATGAGCCCTCGAACCCGAGCGCCGAGTCTTAAATTCCAAATTTAGTTCAGTACCTGCCTTACGCCACCAAAAAATCATCACATCCAGCATGTACGGGCATCACTGCATGAATGCAGAGAGTGTGAGATTCGTAGAATGCCATCGATGCGCCGCTACGAATCAACATTGGTATCATGGGGGGCCTACCGATCCGGGTGTACAATGTACGCTAGGGTACATTCAAACGAACGCTTCCAACCTTATAGGCGTCAGGTGAACTCGCCGCCTTGGCGTTGTCCATTGCGTTGCTCTTCCAAGCACGCGGCAAAACCGCGCTCTGCCGAATCACGAAAAATAAAACCATGAAAATTCTTCTCTATAACCCCGACAACGGTGTGACCCGTAATTTCATGCCACATCTGTGGATGTTTCTGCTGCAGGCGCTCACTCCCTCTGGCCATGAAGTGCTGCTGGTGGATGGCAACGCGCAACCCATGGACGAGGCGGGGATCGCGAAGTTTGTGCGCGACAACAATATCGGATTGGTCGGCATCGGCGCCATGACCAGAATGATTGCCAAGGCGTATCGCATGGCGGATGCGGTTCGGGCCACGGGAGTTCCGGTGGTGATGGGCGGACCGCACGTGACCGAGATGGCCGACGAGGCGCTCGGTCGAGATGGCGGGCCGCGCCACGCCGATGCGGTTGCCCTGGGGGAAGCCGATGCGACCTGGCCGCGGATTGTCGAAGACGCGGCCCGTGGCCAGCTTAAGGATGTGTATGCACCGGTGGATGCCTTTGGTCAGGAGAGCAAGCCTTCGCTGAAGGAATATCCGGTGATTCCTTGGCAGTCGATCGATCTCAAGCAGTTCAACCTGGTGCCTAAGGCGGCGACCGGATTGTTGCAGAAAATCGGAGAAGGCTGGGGATCGTTTCGAATTATTCCGGTTGAATCGGGACGAGGATGCCCGTACGGCTGCGAGTTCTGCACCGTAACTGGATTCTTTGGTGACTCGATTCGCTTCCGCACGAATGAGAGCGTCGTCAATGAACTCCTGTTGCTGAAGGCGCGCGCCCGTACCGAAAAGGGGCAGATGGCGGTCTTCTTTATCGACGATAATTTCGCCATCAATATCAAACGGACGAAGTCGCTGCTGCGCGACATTATTGCGGCCGGCGCGCAGTGCCACTGGGTGGCGCAGATCTCCGCTAATTTATTGCGCGACGAGGAACTGGTGGATTTGATTGCGGCTTCGGGAGGCAAGTGGATCTTTATCGGCATGGAGTCCATCGACCCGGCCAATCTGAAGGACGTGAATAAAGGATTCAACAAGCCGGGCGAGTATGCGGCGGTGCTGGAGCGGCTGGCGCAACGCAATGTGTACGCCATCACGTCATTTATTTTTGGCATGGACAATGATACGGTCGGAGCCGCCGAGCGAACTCTCGAACAAGTTCGGACCTGGCCGCCGGGGCTGCCGATCTTTGGCCTACTGACTCCTTTGCCCGCAACGCCGCTGTACAAGCGGCTGGAGAAGGCTGGGCGGCTGACGCGGCCCAAGCACTGGCAGGAATTCATCCCGTTCGCCATGGCCCACACGCCCTTGAAGATGACCATCGAAGAAGCTCATGCCGAGGTGAATTACGGGTGGGCCCAGTCTTATAGTCCGGAGGCACTGGCGCATGCGGTTGAGTCGCTGAACGACCAGCCCCTGGGTTATCGCGTCAACATCTTCCTTGCGCGAATCTGTTTCCGCGGCATCTATTTCCCCATGATGGGGAAAATGGCGTGGGTGAAGGTGATTGCGCAGAATCGGCGAACCATCTTCAAGCTTGTAAGGGAAGGGTTCAAGGCTGGTGCCTGGCAGGGCGCGCCCGCGCGGATTCCTGCCATCCCCGTGCCGCAGGTGGAGGCGGTCGAACCGATCACCCAAGGGGCGGAGGGCTAGCTGTCAATTGTTGGCACGGACCGCGCATCCATATACTGTGAATCTGGATACGAGGTCACCGATGATAGCTTCTCCTCTTTCCGGGAACACCCTTGGTTCAGTTGGGGACGCTTTTGTTATCGCCGAGTGGCAGGACGCAGGCGGTCCCGCCGAACCACCCCGGCTTATCGCACCCCTGCATGTGCACCATCGCGACGACGAAGCATGGTATGTGCTTGAAGGAACGCTGCGCGTTCTGGTCGGAAAGGACGAGGTCGAGGCTCACGCCGGCTCGGGTGTGTTCGTACCGCGGGGAACGGCGCACACCTATTGGAATCCGGGGCCTGGACCAGTCCTGTATCTGCTCATCATGACCTCGAATATTTACTCCTTGATTAAGGAAATCCACGCGATGGAAAGCCGAACTCCCGTGGCCCTTCGAGCGGTGTTTGGGAAATACGATTCCGATCTTCTGGACCAGTAACGCTCAAACTGCACGACCGCTCCCGGGGCGGCAGCAGACGGGCGATCGCGTTGCCCGTCAATCGAAAGTCGCTTATACTCTTTTCGACCGTGGAAAGCTGCGGCTCAGCGCTGCTGCCTGTACCGAGAGCTGGGTTCTTGCTAAAATAAGTTGTATCACCACCACCCTTCGTGCGCCCGAGGAGCATGAGACTTTATGACCTACGTGATTGCCGAGCCCTGCATTGGAACCAAAGATACTGCCTGCGTTGACTCCTGTCCGGTGGATTGCATTCATCCCAAGAAGGACTCGGAGAAGTTCGGGACCGAGGAGATGCTGTATATCGATCCGGTGGAGTGCATCGACTGCGGCGCCTGCGTTCCGGTGTGTCCGGTCTCGGCCATCTTCGCCCTCGACGACCTTCCGGAAAAGTGGAAAGAGTATACCGAGCGGAATGCGAAGTACTTCGGGCGGTGAGGCAGTTGTCAGCCATCAGCCGTCAGCCTTCAGCAAAACCGCTTCCGCGGTCAACATCAAAGCTGGATGAGGCGCACGCCGCTAAGGCCTGCGCCTTTTTCTTCGTGCCGCCCATAGAGTTTAAGGATATCCGATTCTAACTGATGGCTGATGGCTGATGGCTGATGGCTGAAGGCTGACGGCTGACAGCTCCTTCCATTACAATCATTTATTAACCTGTTGACCCTCCATGGCGCTGAAGGAGTCGGAAGCGATCGTTCTGCGCACGTATCCGCTGCGTGAGTCGGACCTGCTGGTTACGCTCTTTACCCGCATGGAAGGCAAGGTGAAAGGCGTGGCGCGCGCGGCGATGAAGTCGAGACGCCGCTTTGGAGGCGCGCTTGAGCCGCTCACGTATGTGCGGGCGTTTTACGACGACCGCGAGCGGCAGGAACTGGCGCGGCTTGATTCTTGTGAAGTGATCGAGTCGCCGATGTCAGGCGAGGTTGGTTATCCGCGGGCGGTGGCTCTCGCACATGTTGGTGAGTTGCTGGATGAATTGATGCCCGACCGCGAGGCGAGCGACGCGGTTTTTCGGTTGAGTCTGGCGGTTTTGCAGGAGCTGCGCGGCCCGGTGTTGTGGATGCCGCTGACGTATTTTGAGTTGTGGATGACGCGGCTCATGGGATTTCTGCCGGAGTTTTCGGAGTGCGTTATCTGTGGACGGTCATTCGATGACAGTCGCGACCGCAGCCGGGCGTTCTATCACGCGCTCGCTGACGGCTTGATGTGCCTGGACGACAAGCGCGTGGCGTCGTCGGAACTGTCGTCCGAGTCGAGAAAGATTGCGGCCCAGATGCTGCGGTCGCGCGTTTCGGAGTTTTCCGGGATTGATTGGCCGAAAGCGGTGTGTGCGGACTTGCGCAAGTTTCTTCTCCAGATTCTGGAGCGGCACATCGAGAAGAAGCTGGTGACGGCGGGAATGCTGGAGAAAATCGGCGGTTAGCTGTTAGCAATTAGCTTTTAGCTTGTGGCATGACGGTTTTGAGCTACAGGATAGCGGCTAAGAGTACGAGACAATCTTGTTATGAATTGTCATCCCGCGCGAAGCGAGGGATCTGCCGTTCGCCGCGAAATGCAGATCCCTCGCTTCGCTCGGGATGACAAAATCTGGTGAGTTGAAAGAACCGGATTCATTGCGTGAACTCATCCAAATCCAATTCGCTGACTTTCCAGCAGCTCATCCTTAGGCTCCAGGATTTCTACGCTGAGCGCGGGGCGGTCATTCAGCAGCCTTACGATGTTGAAGTTGGCGCCGGGACTATGGCACCGGAGACGTTCCTGCGGGTGCTCGGGCCGAATCCTTATAAGGTTGCTTACGTTCAGCCTTCGCGACGGCCGGCTGATGGGCGTTACGGGGAGAATCCCAACCGGCTGTTCAAGCACTTGCAGTTGCAGGTGATCCTGAAGCCGCCGCCGGAGAATGTGCAGGAGCTTTATCTTGAATCGCTCGGTGCGATCGGTATTGATCTGCGGCAGCACGACATTAAGTTCGAAGAAGATAACTGGGAGTCTCCGACGCTGGGCGCTTGGGGCATCGGGTGGCAGGTCATGCTCGATGGACTCGAGGTTACGCAGTTCACTTATTTCCAGCAGTGTGGCGGCGTCGACCTCGACCCGATTTCTGCCGAACTCACCTACGGTCTGGAGCGGCTGTGCGCTTTCCTGCAAGATGTCGATTCGATCTACGACATCGTGTGGGCGCGCGACCCCGAGACGGGCAGGGAAGTGAAGTATGGAGACGTGCGTCTGGCTGATGAGCAGCAATTCTCGGTGTACAACTTCGAACGGGCAGACATCGAGAGCACGCGGCGACACTTTGAGCTTGCGGAGCTCGAATGCCAACGGCTGATTGCCGGATATTGGATGGCGAAGAAGGAGCACGCCGATCAAATGGTTCGTATAGGTCTCAAGGACCTTGTGGACGAAACGGGACGGACGAATCCTTCCCGATATCCCCTGTTGGGTGCTTACGATCTGTGCCTGAAATGTTCGCACTATTTCAACATTCTCGATGCCCGGGGCGCGATTTCGGTGACTGAGCGCGTGGGTGTGATTGCGCGGGTGCGAACACTGGCGGTTGGCATCGCCAACGCATGGGTTGACCAGCAGGGTTGGGCTGCTGAGAAAAAAAGTGAGAAGAATGATGGGGTCGCCAGATCGAGTACAAGAGGGAAAAAAGGCGATCCGACACCCGTGTTGACGTAGACGAATTGTGTATGCCTGATTTTTTGCTTGAGATCGGATGCGAAGAAATCCCGGCCCAGATGATTGAGACTGGAGCGAAGGAGTTTGCCCACAATATCGTATTGGCCGTGCAACAGCCTCCTCCTTACCCGCTGATCGAAAGTACGTCATTCTGGTGGACTCCACGCAGGCTCGCGGTCTGTTTGCATGACCTTCCGCTAAGGGAGCCGGACATTGAGTGCAACGAGGTGGGCCCTTCATGGAAGGTCGCGTTCAAGAACGGGGAACCCACAGCCGCAGCACAAGCGTTCGCCAAGAAGCATGGCGTGCCTATCTCGGACCTGAAGAGGGTCGCTACTCCGAAAGGAGACTATGTTGGCGTCCAAGTTGTTCGCAAGGGACGCGCGACTCTCGCGGTAGTTAAGGATGTCGTCCAGATAGAATTGGAGAACATTTCATGGCCGAAAACCATGTACTGGCGCGGGAAAACCAAGGAACGCTTTGTGCGACCGGTGCGGTGGGTTGTCGCGCTTTTCGGCAACGAGGTTGTTCCGGTTGAGTTCGCTGGCGTCGTGGCGTCCCGAACGTCTCGTGGCCATCGGCTCCTCGGGAAGCCCCAGGTCCAGATTGAAAATCCGGATACGTATGTGGAGACGCTCCGCTCCGCCGGAGTCATCCTCAATCCTCTTGAGCGGGAGAAAGTGATCCGCAAAGCGCTGGATGCGGCCACTCGCACTATAACCGGAGCGCGCTGGCGCGAAGATAAGCCGCTCGTCGCGACCGTCGTGAACCTGACGGAATTTCCATCCGTTATTCTCGGCAGCTTCGATCCCGAGTTTCTCGATCTGCCGGAAGAGGTGTTGGTCACGGTGATGCGCGACCACCAGAAATATTTCGCCATCGAAGATGCGAATGGAAAACTGCTGCCATATTTCCTGGCGGTGCTGAACACGGCTAGCGACACGGACGGATTGATCCGCCACGGCAACGAACGAGTTTTGCGCGCCCGCTTCAACGATGCCCGCTTCTTCTGGCAGACGGATCAGAAGCAGACCCTCCGCCAGCGCGTCGAATTGTTGCGCAACGTTATGTTTCAAAAGGATCTGGGCAGCTACTACGACAAAACGCTGCGCGTGCAACGCATGGCGAGTTGGCTAGCCGAGACGGTGAAACAGAACGGCATGGCGGTTCGACCCGGCGTAGTCCACAAAGCCGCGCTGCTGGCCAAGACCGATCTGACCACGGAACTGGTCAAGGAATTCACCGAACTGCAGGGAATTGTCGGCGGTCTTTATGCTCGAGTGCAGCAACTCGACGAAGACATGAAGCCTGATGTGCAGCTGGAAGTTTCGCGGGCCATCTACGATCATTACAAGCCCGAGTCGATGGAGGACAGCGCTCCCGCGACGGTTGAGGGAGCAGTGCTCTCGATCGCCGATAAGGCCGATTCGATTGCCGGAATGTTCGCGCTCGGTCTCATCCCCAGCGGATCGAAGGATCCGTTCGCGCTGCGCCGCCAGGCGAACGGGATTGTGAAGACGATCGCCGAGCATAGACTGCCGTTCCGTCTCTCGGAGCTGATGGCCGATGCGCGCACCCGCTATCACGGGTCCGAGGCGGAGAAGAAGTTCTCCAATGCCGCGTACGCCGAATCGGTGCGCAGCTTCTTCCGCGAGCGCCTCGAGTTTTACTTGAAGGACGCGCGCGGCTACGCGTATGACGTCGTCAGTGCCGTGCTCGCTGTCGATTCCGACGATGTGGTGGACGCCGCCGCCCGTGCCGAGGCCGTGAGCAAAGTGCGGGGCTCGGCGGATTTCGAGTCGATTTCGAGCGCCTTCAAGCGTATGAAGAATATTCTTCGCCAAGCGGCTGAAAAGACTAAAGTTATCGCCATGCGTGTCGATCCTGCTGGGCTGCAGGAAGAGTCGGAGAAAGAGCTGGCCGCGTTGATCCCGCAGACCGTGGCGACCGTTGAGAAATTGCGTGCGGCGCGCAGCTATGAGGGGGCGTTGCTCGAGATCGCAAAGCTGCGTCCCGCAATTGATAAGTTTTTCGACAAGGTCATGGTCATGGTTGACGATGAGCATCTTCGAGCCAATCGCCTGGCTCTGTTGCAGACCGTGGTCAAGGAATTCTCGACGATCGCGGACTTTTCCGAGATCGTGACCGAAGGCAAGGAATCTACGAAATAGCATCTACCAAATAATAAGGATAAGGAACCCAATGGCAACGACGACTCTCCCTGATACCGGCATCATCGAAGCGAAATCCGCCGAAGCGAAACCCGCGATCACGAAACCTGCAACCACACAATATGTGTACTTCTTCGGCGGTGGCAAGGCCGACGGCAACGGGAAGATGAAGGACGTTCTCGGAGGCAAAGGCGCTGGGCTCGCGGAGATGACGAATGCCGGGCTCCCGGTGCCTCCGGGCTTCACCATCCAGACCGAGGCTTGTCGCGAATACATGCGCCACAATGCGGTGTCGAAGGAAGTGGACCGCCAGATGGAAGAAGCGCTGGCCAAGCTGGAGAGTCTTCAGGGGCAGAAGCTCGGCAAGGGCGAGAACCCTCTGCTGGTAAGCGTGCGCTCGGGCGGGAAGTTCTCGATGCCCGGCATGATGGACACGATCCTCAACCTCGGCCTGAACGACCAGAGCGTCGAAGCGCTCGCCCGCCGCACGAACAATCCACGCTTTGCTTATGACTCTTATCGCCGCCTAATTCAGATGTTCGGCAATGTCGTGCTCGACATCGAGAAACCGGTGTTCGACGAAATTTTCGACGCCAAGAAAAAACAGAAGAAAACAAAGTTCGATACGGGCCTCGATGCCAAGGCGCTTCAAGAAGTCATCGCGGAGTATAAGAAGGCCGTCAAGAAGCACGCCCATCGCGATTTCCCGCAGGACGCCCACGAACAGCTGGTGATGGCGCGCGATGCCGTGTTCCGCTCGTGGCAGAACGATCGCGCGAAGACCTATCGCCGCCTCAACAACATCGATGACATGCTCGGCACAGCCGTCAACGTGCAGGCCATGGTCTTTGGCAACCTCGGTGAGACCAGCGGCACGGGCGTCGGCTTCACGCGTAACCCGTCAACTGGCGCGAAAGAGTTCTACGGAGAATTTCTGCTGAACGCGCAAGGCGAGGACGTGGTCTCGGGCGTGCGTACTCCGGTTGAAATCCGCGAACTCGAAAAGATCATGCCCGATGTCTTCAAGCAACTCCGCAAAATCACCACTCGGCTGGAAAACCATTACAAAGACATGCAGGACTTCGAGTTCACGATTCAGGACCGCAAACTCTACATGTTGCAAACGCGCAACGGCAAACGCGCCGGCCTGGCGGCAGTGCGAATCGCCATCGAGATGGTGGAAGAGGGCCTGATCACGAAAGAAGAAGCGATTTTCCGGCCGGAACCTGACCAGCTTGTTTATTTTGTGGTTCCGCGGTTGGATGAGAAAGATGTGAAACTTGAGAACGTGCTGGCGAAAGGGTTGCCTGCGTCTCCGGGTGGCGCGGTGGGCCAGATCGCTTTTACCGCAGAGGATGCGGTGAAGATGGCGGGCCACGGCACCGAGAAGAATCCGGTGATTCTAGTGCGCGCGGAAACCTCGCCGGAAGATATTGAAGGCATGGTATCGGCCGCCGGAATTCTGACGTCTCGTGGCGGAATGACGAGCCACGCAGCAGTGGTCACGCGGGGCATGGGGAAGTCTTGCGTTGCAGGCGCGCAGGAAATTGATGTGGACGAGAAGAAGAGCGAGATGCGCGTGAAAGGGCAGGTTTTCAAGGAGGGCGACTGGATTTCGCTTGATGGATCCACTGGGCGCGTGATCAAGGGCAAAGTCAAAACAGTTCCGCCCGATCCGAATGATCTGAAGTTGCTCGATAAATTTATGAGTTGGGCGGAACCCTACCGCACGATGAAGGTCCGTGCCAATGCCGACATTCCGCGCGATGCGCTCAATGCGCGGAAGTTCGGCGCCGAAGGGATCGGCCTCTGCCGCACCGAGCACATGTTTTTCGGCGAAGAGAAAATCGCGCACATGCGCGCCATGATTCTTGCCGATAACGAAAAAGACCGCCGAGCCGCACTCAAGAAACTGCTGCCGATGCAGCGCAAGGATTTTGACGGAGTATTCCGGGCAATGAACGGATTTCCCGTGACCATCCGCACGCTGGATCCGCCGCTGCACGAATTTCTGCCGCCTCGCGAAGAACTGATGGTCAATCTCGCGACCCTCCCGTACGCGGACGCGAAACAGAAAAAATCGCTGATGTCGAAGTACCGCGACTACGGAGTGAAAGCGGCCAATGATTTGAGGAAGGTTTTGCCGCTGCTCCTGAAGCGCGTCGAGCAACTCCACGAGGTCAATCCCATGCTCGGACACCGTGGCTGCCGGCTCGGTATTACTTATCCGGAGATTACCGAGATGCAGGCGCGCGCCATCTTCGAAGCGGCAGTTGCCGTCGCCAAAGACGGCGTCAAGGTCTATCCCGAAGTGATGATTCCGCTCACCGCGACGCTGAATGAAATGGCGAACCAGGCAGCGATCGTTCACCGGGTGGCGAAAGAAGTCTTCAAAGAAAGAGGAAGTACCGTTGAATATCTCGTCGGCACCATGATCGAACTGCCGCGCGCCGCTCTGATCGCCGGTGACATCGCCAAGGAGGCGCAGTTCTTTTCCTTCGGTACCAACGATCTCACGCAGACCACCTGGGGCTTCTCGCGCGACGACGTCAACAAAATCCTGCCTACCTACCTCGCAGAGGGAATCATCAAGCAGGATCCGTTTGCCGTTCTTGATCGCGAAGGTGTAGGTCAGTTGGTCAAGATGGCGACCGAGCGGGGACGCAAGACGAATCCGAACCTGAAGGTTGGTATCTGCGGCGAGCACGGCGGAGAACCATCGTCGGTCGAGTTCTGCTATCAGACCGGGCTCAACTACGTTTCCTGCTCACCGTTCCGCGTACTGACCGCGCGCCTGGCGGCGGCCCAGGCGGCAGCCGGCGAAAAGCTGCAAAGCGACGCTGGACGAACAAAATAAACGGCGAGTCCAGAATGGCTTTGACCACAAGCAACTGCCGAGCGGCGCGGGGGTTGGACGGGCGAGGACGCCCGTCTCTCCACTGAGTTAAATAACTCTTCACGCGGACGACGACCGGCATCTTGATCTTGCGCAGAAATAGCCGCCGTAGAGATGATGCAAAGGGCGGCGTTCGCGCAGGTCTTTGACGCCTTTACTGCACTCTCTGCAGGCGGGCGATCAGTTTCTGTGCCAGATTCTCCTCCGACTCGGACCACAGCAACCGCCCCGTTGCTCCCGCGTTCTTTTCCACTTTGGCAGTAAACTCCACCAGTTTTTGTACGTTGCTTCGGACGTTCCGCTCCGCCTCGGAAGTAAACTCGATCTCTTCGTGCAAGAAAGGCGTGTCCAAACCAAAATCAATTTGAATGTGCCCAGTCTCTTCTGCTGCGTGCTCTTCAAATTCCATCCCTTGAGCAATCAGACGCACCAGCGACGGCTCCAGCACCCATTTCTCCGCGCCCTCGGGAGGAGTCCACAGATCCCAATAAGCCTCGAAGACATACGCATAGTCGTCGTGGAGAAGTTCCGCGACCACCTCGGCCGCCTCTTCCGGCGCAACGCCAGGACGGAATCGGCGCTCGAGAATAGTCGGCTCACTCCACGAGACCGGCTGAATCGCCGCGTAGGTCACCCCATCCCTAGCCGCAGAAAACGGAAGTTGCCGGAGCACGCTGACGGTTCGCGGCAGAATGTCGGACTGATCAAAACGGGGAAACCACAGGCTCAAATAAAGCGAATCGCCCATGGTTGTATTCTAAATCGCAGGTGCATTTGGTTCGAGGGTGAAGTTTGTGGGGCGTCCAGTTTTGACGCGCGAAAACCGCCCTGTTACTATGAATTCCGGCGGCAAAGAACCATCTCATCCACCAGAGTCCCCGTCGTCTAGCCTGGCCTAGGACATCGCCCTTTCACGGCGGTAACACGGGTTCAAATCCCGTCGGGGACGCCAA
>WNFA01003604.1_pt1 | contig 18166 bp, 15 predicted proteins | sample 5400481 | NCBI WGS metagenome assembly WNFA01 (sample SAMN13153340, study PRJNA577476) | soil metagenome | isolation source: 120 cm saprolite under Douglas fir tree site 2 hole 1 replicate 2 | place: USA:California | collected 2015-04-18
ACCGTCATCGGCGTGCTGCCTGCCGGTTTTCGATTGCCGAATCTCAATGGCGGCGGCACGCGTTTTCGTCCTTCGGTCTGGCTGCCTTTTGATACCGGCCTGACCGCTTCGCCGGACAAGCTGGTTTCCAGAATGGTCAACGTGGTCGGCAAGTTAAAACCCGGAGTGGGACTTGAGCAGGCCCGTTCAGAACTGAACGTAATGAGCCAAAGCTTCGGAAAATCTGACCCCAAAGGTCTGCCGCATGTTACGGGAGCAAGCGTCCTCTCGCTTGAAACTGAAGACAGGTCTCCGGAGATGCCACGCATCCTGAGCCTGTTTCAATTCGCGGTTGGCTTCGTCCTGCTGATTGCCTGTGCCAACATCGCCAACCTGATGCTGGCGCGCTCCTCGCAACGCAAAAAAGAAATCGTCATTCGCCTGGCGATAGGCGCAAGCCGCCTCATGACGCACTGCTGCAGACCGGGCGTACTCTGGCTGAACACGGCAGCAAATCACGTTCCGTGCTGGTGGTTGTGGAACTTGCCTTGGCACTGGTACTGCTTGTTGGCGCGGGATTGATGATACGAACTTTGTGGGTGGTTTCCCATGTGCAACCCGGTTTCCGGATCGATCAACTCCTCACGGCCACGATCAGCCTGCCTATGTCCCGCTACCATGACTATGATTCCATCTCCGGCTTTGATAACCAGTTGTTGGAGAAGGTGAGGGCACTGCCCGGCGTGGAATCTGCCACCATTTCCGGCTCTCTTCCCATGGACATGATAGAAATTTCAACCTTCAAAGCCGAAGGTGAGCGGGGACAAGAAACCCAGAGCGCGGATGCGAGCTCGATCAGGGAAGACTACTTCCGCACCATGGGAATCCGCATTGTTGCCGGCCGCGACTTTACTCCTCAAGAGATCAGCAGGACGTCCCACGTAGTTGTGGTCAGCGAAGGGCTTGCGCATAAACTCTGGCCTGAACAAAATCCGTTGGGCCGGAGAATGATGTTTGAGGGTGACAAGAAAACGACCGGTGGGAATGGCGATTACCATGTGATTGGCGTCGCGCAGGATACGCGTGACTTTGGACTGGATTCTGAGCCGTCAACCAACCTTTACTGCGCATCGCAAGTCAGCCGCCCGATCCTGATGATGCACACCAGCCTGGAACAGCGCCGCTTCCAGATGTGGCTGTTCATCGCTTTCTCAGGACTGGCGATTGCTCTTGCCGGTGTAGGGCTCTACGGCGTGCTGGCTTATGTGGTGAGCATGCGCACGCGCGAGATTGGCATCCGCATGGCGCTTGGCGCTCAGGTCAGGGACGTCATACAGCTGGTGGTTCGCCATGGCTTCGGATTGGCGTTGGTGGGATTGGGAATAGGCTTAGCTGCTTCATTAGCCTTATCACGGCTGATGGCGAGCCTGGTGTACGGCGTAAAAACGTTTGATCCGCTCACCTTTGCTGCTACAGCGATATTGCTGTTGCTGGTGGCCATTGCTGCCTGTTATCTTCCGGCACGCCGCGCAGCGCAGGTTGACCCCATGGTGGCCTTGCGGTACGAATGAGAGAATAATGAAACAGTGGCAATAGAAGGAATCGAATGATTCAACTTCGTAACATCGAAAAGACCATTAAGAGCCCGGCCGGGACCATGTGGCTGCTGCGCCGCATCAATCTGCACATCCGTGAAGGCGAGTTTGTCACCATCATGGGGCCCTCCGGCGCCGGAAAAACTACGTTGTTAAGCATCGTAGGTATGCTGGATGATGGCTGGGCCGGAGAGTACGTCTTCGCTGACCATCAGGTCCACAAGCTCGATCGCAAGAAGCGCGCCGAACTGAATCGCAAGTCCATCGGCTTCGTCTTTCAGAGCTACCATCTCCTCGACAATCTAACGGTCCAGGAAAATATCGATGTTCCTCTCTCATACCGCGATATTGCCCGTGCCCAGCGTGCTTCCATGGTGGCTGACATCTTGGACCGTTTTCAGATCGTGGGCAAGAAAGACCTCTACCCCAATCAGCTCTCGGGCGGGCAGCAGCAACTTGTGGGCGTGGCGCGGGCAGTCGCCGGCAATCCTAAATTGATTCTGGCCGATGAGCCCACCGGCAATCTGCATTCTGCGCAAGCTCGCGAGATCATGGAATTGTTCAAGCGTTTGAATGATCAGGGAACCACCATCATCCAGGTGACGCACTCTGAAGCCAACGCAGCTTTTGGTAATCGAGTGATTCAACTGAAAGACGGATGGGTGGTGGAAGATACGGCGCCGGTGCAGGATACCGCCACCGCCTGAGCTTGGTTGGTGCTTTGTAGATTTGGGAACGCGGATTTAGACATCAGGGAGAATTATTCGTGGCGATTAGAGCAGAAGAAATAGGACGCGTTGTGAGCCCAGGCTTGCCTAGAGTTGAGCAAGCCCGCGTTCTGATCGCCGACGACCAGGCGGATGTTCGCGAAGCCCTGCGTCTACTGCTCAAAGCCGAAGGCTACGTCACGGAAGCAGTCAGCAGTCCGGCTGCGGCCCTGGAAGCCGTGCAGAGCAATGAGTTTGACGTGATGCTGATGGATCTGAACTATCAGCGTGACACCACCTCCGGTCAGGAAGGCATGGAATTGCTTTCCCGCGTTCAGTCCGCGGACAGCCGCCTACCGGTAGTTGTTATGACGGCCTGGGGCAGTGTAGAGCTGGCCGTGGAAGCCATGCGGCGCGGCGCCCGCGACTTTGTACAAAAGCCCTGGGACAATCCGCGTCTCTTGAGCATTGTTCGCACGCAGGTTGATTTGTATCGCACCATGCGACGGGCAGAACGCCTGGAAGCAGAGAACAGCCTCCTGCGCGCCCAAAATCGTCCCACGTTCATCGCCGAATCCAAGGCCATGCAACCCCTGCTTACGCTCCTGAGTCGCATTGGTCCCAGTGATGCCAACGTTCTCATCACGGGCGAGCACGGGACCGGCAAGGAAGTGGTTGCGCAGACTTTGCATGTGCTTTCGTCGCGCACTGGCCGTCCCATGGTTACGGTAAATACCGGCGGGCTGCCGGAAGGCACCTTTGAAAGCGAACTCTTTGGTCACGTGAAGGGCGCGTTTACTGACGCGCGCATGGACCGCGTTGGCCGCTTCGAACTGGCCGACAAAGGCACGCTCTTTCTCGACGAAATTGCCAATGTGCCCATCAAGCAGCAGGCAAAACTTCTGCGTGTGCTTGAAACCGGTGAGATGGAACGCGTGGGCTCGTCCAAAACCACCAGGGTTGACGTGCGCGTGCTCTCTGCCACCAACGCTGACCTGAAGCTGGAATGTGCTGAAAGCCGCTTCCGCTCTGATTTGCTCTTCCGGCTCAACACCGTGGAACTGCACATTCCACCACTGCGTGATCGCAAGGAAGACGTGCCTCTGCTCGCAGCGCATTTCCTTAAAGTTTATTCACAGCGCTATCGCAAGGCGATGAAGGGATTCGAGCCCCTGGCCATGCAGAAAATGCTTGAGCACCCGTGGCCGGGGAACGTCCGTGAACTCGATCATGCCATTGAGCGTTCAGTGCTGGTGAGCACTGCTGATTACGTGCAACCCGCCGATCTTGGCCTGGAAGCCGAGCGCGCCAGCTCTGCCAAAATAGAGGACATGAGCCTGGAAGAAGTAGAATACCTGCTCATCAAGAAAGCGCTGTCCCGCCACTCCGGAAACATCAGCCATGCCGCGGAAGCACTGGGGTTGAGTCGCAGCGCTCTCTACAGGCGCATGCAAAAATATGGCCTCTGATCCGCTCTTCCAGTCCGTACTGTCGCCGGAAAGAGAGCCATCGAACACCTCACGTCGAAGGATCAACTTCGATACGCGCATGATTCTGATGAGTCTTCTCATCAGCGCGCCGGGCGTCCTGGTGGCAGAACTCCTTCTCTGGTTCAGCGCTCATTCCGGCGAGTTCAAGTGGACCATCACCGTGTTCCTGGTTTTGGCCTGGATGTTCGGTACCTCGGCTCTGCACACGCAGATTCTGCGGCCGCTGCAAACACTTTCCAACATGGTGGCGGCAATCCGTGAAGATGACTTTTCCTTTCGTCTCCGCGGAGGCAGCCGCGAAGATTCTCTGGCTGACTTGATTTTCGAAATCAACGCTCTTGCCACCCGGCTTCAGCACCAGAAAGTCAACGCCATGGAAGCCTCGGCCCTGCTAAAGAAAGTGATGATGGAGATTGACGTGGCCGTCTTCACCTTTGACCAGCAGCAGCGGTTGAGCATTGTCAACCGTGCAGGTGAGCAGTTGATGGGACGAATCGGGCACCGGATGCTTGGGCTCACCGCCGCGGAACTCGGCCTGGCTGATCTGCTCCAGGCGCCCCAATCCCAGAACGTGCAGATGACCTTCCCTGGCAAGCATGGACGCTGGGCCGTAAGCCACACCAGCTTCCGTGAAAATGGTGTGCCGCACCAGCTTCTCATTATTTCGGACCTGAGCCGCGCGCTGCGGGAAGAGGAGCGCCAGGCCTGGCAGAGACTGATTCGCGTTCTTGGTCACGAATTAAACAACTCACTCGCGCCCATCAAATCCATTGCGGGTACGCTCTCCGCACTGACCTCACGCGTGCTGTTGCCGGCGGACGTAAATCAGGACATGCAGCAGGGACTGCGCGTGATTGAGAATCGAGTAGAGTCACTGGGCCGGTTCATGCAGGCCTATACGCAGCTGGCGCGGATGCCTGCACCCTCGCGAGCGCGCATTGAAGTAGAGCCGCTGGTCCAGCGCGCTGCTTCACTGGAACGGCGTCTAGTGGTAAAAGTGGTCCCCGGCCCTTCCGTGACCATTGATGCCGATGCCGATCAGCTCGAACAAGTCCTCATCAATCTGATCCGCAATGCCGTGGATGCTTATATCCGTGATCAGGGCCATGGGCTCCTTAACAGTGACAATCTTTTCGTGCCGTTCTTTACCACCAAGCACGGCGGCAGCGGCATCGGCCTGATTCTCAGCCGGCAAGTTGCTGAGGCCCACGGAGGTGTGTTGCTTCTGGCCAATCGCGATGACCGCACCGGTTGTGAAGCCACGGTGTCACTGCCCATGATCTACGACGGCGATGCCTCTGATTAGTAGCGATTTGCTCCTTTATCCCAAGCAAAGCGAGGGATTGCTCGACAAGGGCTCGCGCCGTCCACGCGCGTCGAGCCCGCTGCAACAGGAGCGTGGCTATGCAACCAGGAAAATTGCACTTAAGGCGGTTTGGAGCGAAGCGACAAGAAGATGAAGCCGCTCGCGCCGTCCACGCGCGTCGAGCCCGCTGCGATAGGAGCCTGGCTTACCCTACCAGGAGAATTGCACTTAAGGCGGTTTGGAGCGTAGCGACAAGGTTTCTGAAACTAAGGGCTCGCGCCGTCCACGCGCGTCGAGCCCGCTGCAACAGGAGCCTGGCTTACCCTACCAGGAGAATTGCACTTAAGGCGGTTTGGAGCGTAGCGACAAGATTTCTGAAACTTCATTGAAGGCCATGGTTTGCGCCGCTTCAATGCTTACGTGAGTGACGAGGTGGCTAACGTGCCGTGGTCTGCCGATGAAGACCACCCGGACGCATGGAAGGATTTTGTGGAGCTGGCCAAGGCCAGCGGCGTAAGTTTTGTGACCATGAATTTCGTCCATCTGGACCGTGAAGATGTGGATCTGCTGCTCAACCGGCTCACCGAAATCGACTACATGAACGAAGAGGATGTGGAGGAAGCTCGCTGGCTGAACAACTTCGTTGGCAAGGTCGGCTTTGTTCAACTGGGTTTTCCCTGCCAGGGCGTGGTGTTCACCTATGAAGTTTCCACGGAATGGTATGAAGCGTATCAGCGTCTAGAAACCGCCGCCGACGATTACGACGGCATTCTCATTGACGACTCCGATCTGGAAGAAGAATAAACGCATTGAAGCGCTGGATTTACGCTGCGCCTGACGCCGGCATCGTCAAAAAGCTGAGTACGGAAGGTGGGTTCTCGCCCACCATCGCGCATCTTCTCGCAACACGCGGCATCCTTACAGCAGAAGCCGGAAAGGCTTTTCTTTCGCCGACCCTTGAGCAACTCTACTCGCCTTATCTCATGCGTGGGATGAAAGAGGCAGTTGAGCGCATCAGCTCCGCCATCGCCAACCACGAAAACATTCTCATTTACGGCGACTATGATGTGGACGGCACTTCCGCCGTCGTCATCCTCAAAACAGCTATTGAGCTTTGTGGCGGCGTCAGTGACTTCCACGTGCCGCACCGGATCAAAGAAGGTTACGGCATCAAGGACGATGTGATTGAACGGGCTGCGGCGGGCGGCGTCAAGCTGGTGATCAGCGTTGATACCGGCATACGTGCATTCCAGGCCGCTGAAACCGCGCGCCGCGTTGGCCTGGACCTGATCGTCACCGACCATCATCTGCCTGAAGCCACTGAAGGAGTGCCGAACGCGCTGGCGGTGTTAAATCCCAACCAGCAGGGCTGCGACTATCCATGCAAAGCGCTGTGCGGAGCCGGTGTTGCGTTCAAGATCGCCCAGGCACTGTTTGCCAAATTCAAAGACGCTGGCGATCAGGCACGGCTCATTCCGTCGTTCTTAAAAATGGTGGCCATGGCCACCATCGCCGATGCCGTGCCGCTGGTGGATGAAAATCGCGTGATGGCCAAGCTGGGATTGGAAGGTCTGCGGCGTCCGGTCAACGGCGGTCTAAAAGCTTTGATGGAAGTCTCCGGGCTGGCCAACGTGGGTCGTGCGCTGGCTGCAGGCGATGTCGGCTTTCGTCTGGGCCCTCGCATCAATGCCGCAGGCCGCATGGATGTGGCGCGCGATGTGATCGAACTCTTTACCTGCAAAGATCCTGAGCGCTGTCGTGAGATTGCCTTGAAGCTTGATCAGCTCAACACTGAGCGTCAGGTTGAAGAACAGAGAATCGTGGCCGAGATTGAAAAGCAGCTCACCGGCGCTCCCGACCTTTCCGACCAATTCTGCATGGTCTTTGATGGCGATGGCTGGCACCGCGGTGTGGTAGGCATTGTTGCTTCGCGCGTGGTGGAGAAGACAGGTCGCCCGGCGCTGGTGGTTGCCAAAGATGGCGAAGAGGCGCACGGCTCCGGCCGCTCAATCACCGCGCTTCACCTTCTGGACGCTCTGGAATCATGCCGCGATCTGTTTACCCGCTTTGGTGGACACTCCCATGCCGTGGGTTTTGCAATCCAGAGCGCGCACCTTCCCGAATTGAAGCGTCGGTTGAATTTGTTTGCCCGGGAACGCCTGCAGCCCGACGATTTCTTCCCGGAAATTAAGATCGATCTGGACCTGCCCCTCAACTCGGCCACTCCACAACTCCTGCAAAGCATTCGCGCGCTGGAGCCGTTTGGACAGGGGAATCGTGAGCCGGTGTTCTCGTCGGGTGGGGTGAGCTTGCTGATGCCGCCCAAGATCATCAAGGAGAAGCACATCAAACTTCGCGTTAACCAGAAGATCGATAGCCGTAAAAACAGCTTCAACTATGAAGCCATGGGCTGGCGGATGGCGGAACGCATGAACGCTGATCCACTGGCGCCTGGTGACAGGCTCGATATCGCCTACACACTCACCATGAATGAGCATCCGGAGTACGGCGGGTTGGAATTAACGCTGGAAGACTTCAAGAGATCTGCCCTGGTCGCCGTTGCTGTTTACAGCTAGTGCCAGCAGCGTTATAGTCGCCACATATGGCTGATACTGTGTATTGCTCTCAATGCGGCGCTCCCACCACCGCCGGCGCGGTTTTCTGCCAGCGCTGCGGCTCCAGAATGACCGTGGCTCCGCAATCGATGACTGCGTCACATGGCGTAGCCGTGGCCCAGGCCCCCGCAATTCCAGTGATGCCGGAAAGTTATTACGGCGGGTTCTGGATCCGGTTGGCGGCACACCTGATTGACCATGCCGTGTTTGGCGTCCTTTTTGTGCCGGCGTTCTTCATCTTTGTTTTCCCGGCTTTCATCGCTGCCTACCACGGAGGATTTGATCAGCCGGGTCCACCTCCACCGGAACTGGTCGGGTCGATTGCGGCATTTATCGTTGTCGCAATGTGTTCACGATTGCTTTATGAGGTTCTGCTGACCAGCTCAACCTGGCAGGGCACCATTGGTAAAAAGCTCCTTCGTCTGAAAGTGACGGATGATTTCGGGAATCGCATATCCCTTGGCAGATCAATCGGTCGATTCTTTGCCAAGATTCTGTCCGGGGCGGCGTCTTACATCGGCTTCATCATGATCGCCTTCATGGATCGCAAGCGCGGATTGCATGACGTGATTGCTAAAACGCAGGTGGTCCGCTATTAGCGCGATTTGCAAATCGTCCTGTTGAGCGCGTACCGTGGAACTAATGGTGACGTCAGAAAAGCGGACCGCTAAAAAGAAAACGGTCGAGAAGGGAATTGCTGCTAAGCGGACCTCCGGAAATGGCCGCCTCACCGACCGGCAATTTGCCCGCATTGCCCGCGCGCTGGCCGAGCCTCGCCGCTATCAAATACTCAAACAGATCGGCTCCTGCAATCAGGCCACGCCCTGCACCCAGCTCCAGAAATCGCATCAGATAAGCGCCCCCACTCTGTCCCACCACATGAAAGAGCTGGAGACGGCAGGATTGATCGAAATTGTACGCGAGGGCAAGTTTGCCCATATGGTTCTTAAACGCGACGTATTAGGTGCGTACCTGGACCGCCTGGCCAGGATTTAGTCCAGACCACGTAAATTTTTTACGAATCTTCCTCCATCGTTGCACATCTGATCGTTTAGACATTTAGACATGTATCTAAATGACACTGATCTAATTGGCGACGAACGTCGCAAGAGAGAGGGGCATTAAAATGGCAGACTTAAAAGGTAAAGTGGCAGTGGTTACAGGAGCTTCCAAGGGGATTGGCGCAAGCATCGCCAGGGGCCTGGCCGCAGCCGGAGCGGCTGTGGTGGTGAACTATTCATCCAGTAAAGAAGGCGCGGAGAAGGTTGTTGCGGAGATCACCGGCAAAGGCGGCAAGGCAATCGCTGTCCAGGGAGACGTTTCCAAAACCGCGGACGTAAAGCGCCTTTTCAAAGAAACCCAAAAGGCCTTCGGATCGTTGGACATTCTGGTGAACAACGCCGGAGTTTACAAGTTCGAGCCACTTGAGGCCGTGACTGAAGCTGAGTTCCACCGCACGTTCAACACAAACGTGCTCGGACTGATTATGGCCACACAGGAAGCGGCGAAGAATTTCGGCCCGCAGGGTGGCAGCGTGATCAACGTGGGTTCGGTGGCGAGCAGGAAGACACCCCCTACATCGGTTGTATATTCCGCGACGAAAGGCGCAGTGGATGCGGTCACCGGCGTCCTTGCCCAGGAACTGGGGCCACGCAAGATCCGGGTCAACTCAATTAACCCTGGCGGAGTAGAGACGGAAGGCTTCGTTAGCGCTGGCTTATCCGGCAGTGATTTCGAAAAGCGATTGACTGCGGAAACTCCTCTTGGCCGCTTTGGCCAGCCCGATGATATCGCACCAGTCGCGGTATTCCTGGCTTCGCCCGACTCTGCCTGGATTACTGGCGAGACTTTAATCGTCTCCGGCGGGTTGCGCTAAACCGTTGCGCCCCCTGGTTGCGCCCCCTGGTGGTGGCCAGGGGGCGGCACAGTGGCAAGAGCATCCTCTCATCTGTGGCAAAAGGGGGTTTGCTGTCAGCTTGTGCATTGCCGGCACTGGAATCAGGTAAGCTGTTGCGGTGTGCAGGAGGAACGCGTCCAGGTGATCAAAAACATTCTTGTGGTGCTGTTGCTCTCAATCTCATTGCTTTCGATTTCGGCTTCGCCAGGATTTGCACAAGGAGCGCCACCGCAGGGCGCGGCCGACCAGCCTTACGTGATGGAGTACTACTACAAAGTCCAGTGGGGCCATCAGCAGGAGTTCCTGCAGCTCTTCCTCAAGAACCATTACCCGTTGCTCAAGAGGGAGATTGATTCGGGGCGCATGCTGTCAGTGAAGATTGAGACCCCCGCCAATCACATGACTGAGGACGCGCGCTGGGACTATCGCGTGACCATCCGCTTCAAGAACTCAACCGTCGCTACAACGGGTAATCCTAATGAAGAGCAGATGATCAAACAGCTTTGGCCGGATCAGGAGACTTACAAGAAAGAGGAGCAGAGGCGCTTCGAAATTCTGCTGGCCCATTGGGACATTCCTGTAAGCGACGTGACGCCCAAAAAATAGTCGCTCCTGATGTGTGAAGATCACTTACTTGGCCATGTCTAGAGATGACGTAGTTGGCCACGAAAACACGTAACAGGGCCTGACTTCAGTCAGGCCGCAGAAACCAAAAATAATTGGCCCCGCAGGCCCTGCGCTCTTTTATACGTTGCGAATGACTGTCCCCTTGTCACTTATTACTCTCCCTTGTCAGGTCACTCGTTCTTTATTCCAAAATCTTGCAAATGCAATCGTCGGCTCGCCCCCAATCGTCTTAAACAGATCAGCGCATCAGTGGGTAAATAAACGCGCAAGTGATTGAATCTTCGGGTAAAAGAGAGTCAACGACCGGGAAGAGCGGGAGACGCAAAATATTTTGTCCGCTCATCCGTCTATAAGCGTGTGAGCATGGAAATTGAGATCACTCACGAGATGGCTTTTGATCAGGAGCGTCGGATCAATGAGGCGATCCAGCAGGAGCGTCCCCGGCTGCGCAATTTCATTCGCCGTCGTGTAGCCGACGAAGGTGACGCCGAAGACATTCTGCAGGACGTTTTCTACGAACTGGTCCAGGCTTATCGCATGATGAAGCCGATTGAGCAGGTAGGCGCATGGCTTTATCGCGTGGCCAGAAACCGCATCATCGATATGTTTCGCCGTGCGCGTCCGCAGCAGTCACTGGCTGAGCCGGTTGTGAATGAGGATGGCGGGAGTGATATCACGCTGGAAGATCTGCTGCCCTCGCCTGATGAAGGTCCCGAAGCTGCCTTCGCCAGAGGTGTGTTAGTGGACGAATTGGCGGCCGCGATTGAAGAACTCCCGCCGGAGCAGCGGCTGGTCTTTGTGGCCCATGAGATTGAGGGCAGAAGTTTCAAGGACCTTGCCGCGGAAACCGGCGTGAGCGTGAATACATTGCTCTCGCGCAAGCGCTACGCCGTCATGCATTTGCGCAAGCGATTGCAGAGCATACATGAAGAGTTCATACGTGAGTAAACGCATGCTCTTCGAAAGAATTTAGAAAGATATGAAGGATTAGACAGATGAAAAGATTTATAGCTGGTCGAATAGTGAAATTTACTGTGTTCGCGATTCTGGGTGTGCTGGTATTCGGCTTTGTTGTCATGAATCTGTGGAACTGGCTGATGCCGGCCTTATTTGGCCTGCACGCCATCAGCTTTGCCCAGGCGCTGGGACTGCTCATTCTTGGCAAGATTCTGTTTGGCGGATTCCACCGTGGTGGAGGCCGCGGCAGATGGCGCTCCGGCATGCGTGAACGCTGGGCGCAAATGACCCCGGAGCAGCGCGAGAAGTTTCGCGCCGGCATGTATCGCTGCGGGCGCAGCGTTCCTCAAACAGACGTACCTCCATCAGGTACTTCTCAATCCGGAGCCAAAATCTGAAGCTGAAATTTGTGGATGACGATCAGGTCTCAGTCTATTAACCAGATCCTAATAAACCGGGTGCCGTTGTTGGCGCCATAATTATTCCCTTTTGCATCAGGAACCAAAATTACAAGACAAAGGACCATGCCGAGCCAGGAATTCTACGCCATACTAGAGATGATCATATATCCCGACGTTATTGAGCCTAATGCTATTGAGTCTGACGTTCTGCGAGATGACCCGGATGCTTCTAACCAGTCCAGAGCAAGCGCTTCATGTAAAGCCTTGCCGTTTGTAAACATCAGCCCTAACTAACACGTAAAAACATTGCGGACGGCGCTTTCTCCCGCAAACCGTTTTTCACCAAAGCCGGTGTTCACGCGAACCGGTGTTCACGGAAGCGGGTACCGGGTCCGCGACAAATAATTGCGTTGCAGTAGCCTGAGCCCTTCGATACCAGGTATTGTGCTGCGATTGCTGTATCCAACCACCTGAGTTGCTCTTGCTTCTAAATTGGTTCGGGCGCGAACCGGGGCAAGCTGCATGCAACTCCTTCATTTATCAGAAACTGGTAAGTCTCTGGGTGAGGTCGCCAGGCTTTCTCTGGCTGACAAGGTTCGCCGCATTGTGCCCGGAATCATTGCCGGAGCGGCTGATCTTGATCCAGCCGCCGTGCTCACCGCTACGGTGGCAGGCGCCAGCTTTGGTGTGTCCCTCGGCTGGGTCGTGCTGCTCTGTATTCCTGTACTGTTCAGTGTCTTTGCTGTTTCCTCGCGCCTGGGCCAACAAACCGGCAAAGGACTGGTAGAACTTATTCGTGAAAACCATGGCAAGAAAGTCGCCATGGGCATCGCTCTGCTGATCGTGGCCGTAAACCTGGCCATGATCGTTGGCGATATCGTGGCGGTAAGTGACGGCATTTCCCTCATCACATCAACTCCGCGCGTCTTCTTTCTTACCATTGTCGGGTTCGCCATCTGGTACGTCTTGATTCTCGGCAACTACCGGAAGACCACCAAAGCTCTGGGATCGCTTACGCTGATTCTGATCGCATACGTGATTGCGGCGATTCACGTCACCGATTCTTTTCCGTCGCTCGCCGTGAATGTCCTTCTTCCGCGGATCCAGGGTAATAGCGATTACATGATGGCGGTGGTGGCCGTATTCGGCTCATTGCTTACGCCGGACGTAATCGTCTGGCAGACCAGTTCCAAGCGCGGACTGCCGCAAGGCCTGGCGCAGGCGCACGTCAGCGAATCGCATGCTGGCACGCTGGTCGCTTGCCTGATAGCGTTGTGCGCCATGATCGCGGCTTCGCATTTGCACGTGGCCGACGCTTCCAACATGACCACGCGTACCGCATCTGAAGCGCTGGGCACATTCGGCTTTGCCGGCCCGCTGCTGTTCTCGCTCGGCATCATTGGATCTGGTCTGGTGGCCCTTCCCATCCTTGTGGCCTCACTCTGCTTCAGCGTTGCTGAGGCCTTTGGATGGAAATCAAGTCTTGCCATTGAACCCTGGGAAGCCCGGCTGTTCTACGTGATGATCTCGGCCACGGTTTTTCTCGCCGTGTTCATCGATTTCTTTGGCGTCAACACTGTGAAGGTACTTTACTGGTCACAGGTGCTCGCAGGGATTGTTCTTGTCCCCATTTTTGTCTATATTCTGCTGCTCTCCAACAATGCCCGGGTCATGCAGACCACGAACTCTCGCTTTGAGAATTTCTGGCTCGGCTGCGCCGCCATGGGCATGTTTGTGTCTAATATCCTGTTCTTCTTTACTCTGTGATCTTTAACTTCTAAATGGAACTGCTCCGGCGGTTTAGGCGTATCCTTGTTCACGGCTAAGTGTATAAGCCTGACTGACAGGAGTTTTCATGGACGCCCTCTTACAAGACATTCGATACGGCATCAGGCAGCTCCGTAAATCGCCGGGCTTCGCCGGCCTTGCGATCATGACTCTTGCTTTAGGCATTGGCGCCAATACCGCCATGTTCACTGTGGTTGAGAGTGTCTTGTTGCGGCCGTTGCCGTATGCGCACGCTGACCGCCTTGTGTCCATTGGTCCGGCTGGCCCAGCAGGAGTTGATGGCCGTCCCACGAATACATCATGGCTCAACTATCGCGATATCCGTGAGCAGTCGCAGACTCTTGCCGCAGTGGCAGGCTTCTCAGAAGATCTTGGCGTGGTCCAGGGCCATGATGGCTCGTTAAGCGTGGTTGCGCCCGGTGTTACGCCGAATCTGTTCACGATGGTCGGAGCCAGGCCACTGATGGGACGTACATTTTCTGAAGATGAAGGCAAGTCCGGCGGCCCGCAGGTGGCCATACTCTCCGAAGGCTTGTGGCGACAGGCGTTTGGCGCTGATCCGCAAATTCTGGGGCGCACGATTCGAGTCAATGCCCAGCCGCGCACCGTTGTAGGCGTTATGCCGCGCAGCTTCAGGTTTCCTGAATCTATAGGGCCGGACATCAGCAAAGGACTTTGGCTTCCTATTCAACCCAGCCAGGAGATGCTGACTCAGCGCGGCTATTCTTTCTTTGTGGTTGTCGGGCAATTGAAGCCGGGCGCAACCATTGCCCAGCTGCGCAGCGAACTCGGCTCCATCGCCAGGCACATCCGTCAAACTGATCCTAAATCCACGCATGAGATTCCGTTCACCGCAGGTTCGTATCAGCGAATTCTTACCGGGGACGTTCGTCGGGTACTCATCGCATTGCTGGTTGCTTTGGGTTTGGTATTGCTGATCGCCTGCGCCAACGTGGCCAATCTGCTGATTGCCCGTTGTCTGGGACGGCAGCAGGAATTTGCCGTACGTGCGGCACTCGGCGCCGGAAGGCTGCGCCTTCTTCGGCAACTTATTGTGGAAGGCGCTCTGTTGAGCGTGGCCGGCTGCGCCGTTGGCTTCGGTCTGGCCGGACTGGCGATTACCGCGATCCATAAGCTTCCCGCCGGTACCATCCCGCGCGCCGATGAGATTACTGTCCACTGGACCGTGGTCCTGGTGCTGGCGCTGATTGCCACACTAACGACGTTGGCTTCATCTTTGTTGCCTGCTCTCCTGGTCGCACGTACGGATCCGCAACCGGCTTTACAGTCGGCTTCGCGCGGCGTGGGTGCACGCTCTGTGCGCGGCAAGCTGAGCGGTTGGCTTGTAGCGGGAGAAGTTGCGCTTTCAACTCTGCTTTTGATTTCCACTGGCTTGCTCTTCCGCACACTATGGAACCTGGAGCATGCGCGCCTGGGCTTCGATGTCACGCGCGTTACATCCTTCACTGCCCAGCCAGCCGACGCCACCGGCTTCGGCAATATGAATGTCACGGAAGAGACCCAGCAGAAATCGCCGAGTATCGCCACCCAGATATACCAGCCGCTGATCCAGCGTTTGAAATCCATGCCAGGCTTTCAGGATGCAGCGCTCATTACCGCGCCGCCTTTTTCGGGCGTCTCTCTCGGCAGCAGCTTCACCATTCTGGGAAAAGCAGAAGAGCTGCAAAACGAGAATCAAGCGAGCGTAACGGCAGTGAGCGGCGGTTATGCCCATGTGATGAGCACACCCGTCATCCGTGGCCGGATGATCAGTGAAGATGACACCGCTGCAACCAACTATGTGGCCGTGGCGAATGAAACCTTCGTGCACAAGTACTTTCCCAATGAAAACCCACTCGGCAAGGAGCTCAACCTGGGGGGCAAAGACACCGGCATGCTCAAGCCATATACCATTGTGGGCATTCTTGGTGACCAGATAGACCAGTCTCCGTCGGCTCCGCCAAAGCCGCTCCTGATGCTGCCATATCAGCAGATACCTACAACGTCGCTTTTCTATCCGGCCCTGCTGAAAACCGTGGTGTTCTTTTTGGTCAAGACGAACAGCGATATTGCCGTCGCTCCGGCTGCACGTACTGCCTTTATGCAAGAAGCCCCGGAATTTGCGATCGATAATTTCCTGACCCTGCGTGAGAGTCTGGCCCAGAGTAACTTCAATGACCGCCTTGGCCTATACCTGATCGGAACTTTTGCCGGCCTGGCAATCACCATGGTGGTCGCTGGCCTCTATGGCGTCCTGGCCCAGCTGGTCAGTTATCGCCGGCGCGAGATTGGTGTACGCCTGGCGCTGGGCGCTACCCGGCAGAGTATCCTCACCATGATTCTGCGGCAAGGGTCCATTCTGGTGGTGGCCGGATTGGGCGTTGGACTACTTCTGGCTGGTCTTAGCGGCAAACTGGTGAAGGGTTTCTTGTTTGGAGTGAAACCGCTGGATGCCTGGACTTATTTCGCCGTAATGATTGTGCTACTAGTCGTCGGCGCTCTGGCATCTTTCTTGCCCGCACGGCGCGCGGCTGCCGTTGAACCAATTCAGGCTCTACGCGATGAGTGATTTGGAATTTGTGGCCTACTGCTGATTGCTCTGCGCTTTTGCATTTACACGAGCCACCAGCTCCTTGAATGCGGGATCGCCACGAAGAAGATCGTAGTTTTTATCGTTGAGGGTTTCCGGATTGCTTAGGCCCTCATCCACAGCTTTGCGCAATTCGCTCACCGCGTGCTTCTTATCGCCGGTGACGGCGTAGACATTCGCCAGAGAGCTGTGCGCCCAGGCAGCCTCGGGACGAATAACTGTAGCCGCCTGGAACATTAGCTTTGCGCTCGGATAGTCCCTGGCCAGCACAGCCTTTTGTCCATTCTCCATTGCTACAACGAAAGCGGACCAGATTCCACGCTCGATTCCCTCGCGGCCTGATAGTTCGGATTCAGCTCTAAGTGACCTGTTCTGGTCGTTCACGACCGATTCAAGTTGAAGAAGCGCTTCGCGATCGTCAGTTCCACTGCCCAGCGAACTCACGATGGTGCCCAGCTTTGCTTCCACGCGTTCCTGTTGATTGAGTGCAGTTTTTTCATTCTTCCTGGCCCGCTGTAGCTCCTTCGATGCCTTCAATTGCGCCACAGCTTTTTCAGCGACTCCTACATCGCGCAGCTTGCCGAAATCGTTCACTATCTCCTGATATGTACGCCAGGCTCGCAGCGTGTTCCCCTTATCAAGTAACGACTGCGCCGCCATTGTCCGCTTTTGAAATTCTTCTTCAATAAAATCCTTGTTCACCGGCGCAGTTCCTTTGACCATCGCTCTTAACTGAAGCCAGGACAATGCGTCTTCCGCCATCGACGAAGGCATCCACGAGTGGGGACCATCAAATACTTCCAAACGATTCACCAGCCGATGACTTTCCAGGTTCTCGTGAAGCTTTAACATCTCTGGATAATTGAAATCAGTGGTACCGGTGGCAAGAAACCACTCCGTGGTTTCGGGTAGGGCTTTTGTGTCCGGCGGCAAACCGGCCGCACAGGCGATCACTCCGGCAACACAGGTTTTGCAGGCAATCGCAATGGAGGAAGCTACGCGCGCTCCGCCGGAAAGACCTGTGGTGTATATACGTCGCGGATCAATCGCGAAACGGTGAATCACGTCAGTCCACAGCAGCCGGATCGCCGTGGAAGAATCACTGAAATTGCGTGAATTGTTACTGCCGGCAACAATGAAGCCGTATTTCTCAGCGCCCTTCTGGAAAAGCTTTACCGCAGTAGCGCCGCGGCCAAAGGGATCGAATGCAACCAGAATGGGCCAGCGTTTCTGTGGTGTGTAATTGCTGGGCAGATACAAAGCGTAGGAGTGCGTAGCGTCCTCCCGTACGGTCACGGAAGGATGCACTTCGCCTGGTTTCACGTCTTGCGCAGACACTGTTATGGAGAGGCAAGCCAGTACGAAGATCCAGATTAGCCCGCGGAGATGCATATTCAGAAAGACTCGTCGTTCTCTAAAGTGTAATGAGCAAGTCAAAGCAATATTTTCGCACCTCAACCGTCTTCAACGTTTAAGGGCAAGCTTAACTGTCTAGTGAAGATAACCTGATTACGATGGGCAACATCCCGTTACAAGGGTCGCGGCCCCGTGCAGTTGACCCTCGCGTATTTTCGTACACGCCTGCGCGGTCACCTTTGGGCCGGTTTTTACATGCTTCTGAAGACGGGAATCGGAACCCCCGTAGTAACATCAAATAAAGCACGTTCTTCTGAGGATTACATTTGGATAACAACGGTAACGGTGCGGAAGCGATCAGAACTGTTTCTCTGGTCCGCCACTACAAAATGGGGCGCAGTATCATACCGGCGGTGGACGGCGTAAGCATCGCCGCGGACCGCGGAGAGTTTATTGCTCTGCTGGGCGCTTCCGGCTCTGGCAAATCCACGCTGCTCAATCTGATTGCCGGTCTCGATCGTCCCGACTCCGGCGCCATAGTGGTGGAAGGTCAGGACCTTGCCACCATGACGCCACACGATCTGGCGCAGTATCGTCGCCATACCGTGGGCATGGTGTTCCAGTCTTTCAATCTTGTTCCCACCATGACCGCCTATGAAAACGTTGAGCTGCCCATGCGCTTTGCTGAAGTCCGTCGCAAAGAGCGCCGCGCCCGCGTAGAGGAAGCATTGACGAAAGTCGGATTGCAGGACCGTGCAAAACATCGTCCCAGTGAGATGTCCGGCGGCGACCAGCAGCGTATCGCGCTTGCACGCGCACTGGTCAATCAGCCCAAAATTCTTCTAGCGGATGAACCCA
>WNFA01001718.1_pt1 | contig 18152 bp, 14 predicted proteins | sample 5400481 | NCBI WGS metagenome assembly WNFA01 (sample SAMN13153340, study PRJNA577476) | soil metagenome | isolation source: 120 cm saprolite under Douglas fir tree site 2 hole 1 replicate 2 | place: USA:California | collected 2015-04-18
ACGATTGCCAGCTCGGCGTACAACTCCTTGCAAGCGTCACTCGACAAGCGATTTGCCCATGGATTGCAGTTCACCGCGGCCTACACTTTCAGCAAGTCATTCGACGAAGCCTCGAGCTTTGAGGGTATACTGAACCCGATTGATCCGCGTCGCAGCCGGTCGCTCTCGACTTTCGATGCACGGCATCGGATTGTTTTAAGCTATTACTGGGAATTGCCATTCCGCAAATTCAGCGGCGCGACCGGCAAAATGCTGAATGGCTGGGCGCTTTCTGGCATCACGTCTTTTCAGACCGGATTCCCCATTCGCATCACTACATTGTCGGACAATGAGTTGATGTACAGCTTCGATTTCGAGCTGCCGGGCGAGCCTGATCTGATCGCGCCCTTCCACACCTTGAAGCCACAAAGCAACGGGAACTACTTTTTTGATCCAACATCCTTCTCCGAAGCCAATACGCTCGGACGCATCGGGAATTCGCCTCGCACGATCTGTTGCGGACCGCATATCAGCAATAGCGACTTTGCGATACTGAAGGTCATCGCGCTATCCGAAACCAGGCACATTGATTTCCGCGCCGAGTTCTTCAACATCTTCAATCACACGCAGTTCTTCAACCCGGACGGAAACGTTTCGGATGGCGCGCAGTTCGGCCAAGTGACGGAGTCCCGCGACCCGCGTGAGTTACAATTTGCATTGAAGTTCTTTTTCTAGTTCATGTCTTTTGTCCCATCCCGGGCGGTCACCCCGCCCGGGTCTAATCTAATGGCCGATCTGGCCTGAGTCTTACTGGAGATCACGATGTACCCCGCATTGCAGAAAGAGCTCGACACGTTCGAGCGCCGCACTCCGAAGTCCGCCGAAGCGCATAAGAAAAACTTGAAGCGTCTGCCTCTCGGCGTGGCCAGTAATTATCGCGCTTATGATCCGTATCCGATCTTTGTGTCGGAAGCTTCGGGCAGCAAGTTCCGCGATCTCGACGGCAACGAATACCTTGACCACAATCTATGTTTCGGCGCGCTCATGGCCGGACACTCGCATCCGGCGGTGATCAAGGCGGTGGAAGCGCGCCTGCACAAGGGCACCATGTACGGCATGCCGCACAACATGGAGTGGGAACTGGCGGAGGAAGTCTGCACGCGGTTTCCGGTGGAGATGTGCCGCTTCGGTAACAGCGGCACCGAAGCCACCATGCATGCGATTCGTCTGGCGCGCGCCGCTACTGGGCGCGACAAGATCATTAAGTTCGAAGGCGGTTATCACGGCTTGCATGATGCGGCCCTGGTTAGTGTGAAGCCGCATCCGCCTGCCGACGATTTTGGCGATATCAAGAATCCGAAAGCTGTGTCGGCTGGGGCAGGCGTGCCCAAGGCGAGTATCGCGAACGTGCTCATTGCGACGTTCAACGATCTCGAAACGGTGGAGCGGCGATTCAAAGAAAATCCGAATGAGGTGGCGGCCATCATCCTTGAGCCGATCATGATGAATGTTGGCCTCTGCATGCCGCAGAAGGGATTTCTGGAAGGTCTGCGGATGCTCTGCGACAAGCATGGCGCGCTGTTGATCTTTGACGAGGTCAAGACTGGGGCGAAACTCTCCTGGGGTGGAGCTTCAGAATACTTTGGCGTGACTCCCGACATGATCTGCCTGGCGAAGTCGATTGGCGGCGGATTTCCGCTGGCGGCTTTCGGCGCGCATAAGCGGGTGATGGGTCTGATCTCAGACCATAAAGTTTTTCACGGGGGCACTTACAACACGAATCCGATTTCGATGGCGGCGGGGATTGCAACTTTCCGCGAAGTGCTTACTCGGGCTAACTACACGCGGATCGAGAATCTTAGTAACAAGCTGGTGGATGGATATAAGAAGACCGTTGCGAAAGTTGGCTTGCAAGGGTACATCGCGAGTGCAGGGGCGAATGGCGCGCTGATGTTGTATCCGAAGGAGATTCGTAACTACCGTGACTGGCTGCCGGTTGACGTGGATCTGTGGCGGCATTACTGGTTCGGTATGGTGAATCGCGGCGTGATGTGCCAGCCTTACTGGTGGGATGAGCAGTGGACAATCTCCGTGCAGCATACGGAGGCTGACATCGACGCGCACCTGGCGGCATTTGCCGACGTTGCTGAATCGCTGGCAATGGCGCAGCACGAGCGGTTGGGAGCGGTTGCAACACACTGACTGGATCGGGTCATCTCACCATCGGGTCATCGGGCCATCTGAAACCGATCTCGCGATGACCCGATGATCCGCTTACTTCGCAACCTAGACAATGTCCACGACCGGCGACAACCAGCCGCACCTGAAGCGCGTCCTCGGACGCTTTGATCTGGTGTTGCTGTTTGTCGTCGCAGTTTTCAACTTGAACGTTGTTCCTTCGATCGCCGCCAACGGAGGCGTGACTGTCTGGCTCTGGATCATCTCGCTGCTTCTGTTTTTCTGGCCGCAGGGGATCGCGGTGATCGAACTCGCGCATCGTTATCCGGGCGAAGGCGGCGTGTACTTGTGGGCGAAGGAAGTGTTTGGCGACTTCCACGGCTTTCTCTCTGGCTGGTGTTACTGGACGAATAACATGTTGTACGTGCCGACAGTGATGCTGTATTTCGTGGGAGTAACGGTGTTTGCCATGGGCCCGGGGCATGCGGCGCTCGCCGACAACAAGAATTTCGCTATGGCCGCTTCTCTGGCTTTGCTGGCGCTGTTGACGGTGGTGAACATTGTTGGACTGGGAGTCGGGAAATGGCTCAACAACGTCGGCGCGATTGGAACGTTTGTGGCGGCGGGGGTTCTGATTGGTCTGGGATTTACTGTTTGGTCGCGGTTTGGCACGGGCGTAACGGCTGCTGACTTTCGGATTCCGGCGGATCCCAGGTTTGTTCTGAATTCTTTCGGCGTGATTTGCTTTGGCTTGGTCGGGCTTGAATTAGCCTCGGTGATGGGCGACGAAATACGGGATCCGCAGAAAACATTGCCGGGCGCCGTGGCGTGGGGCGGCATGATTTCGGGGCTGCTTTATATCGGAGCGACGCTCACGCTGCTGGTTGCGGTCGGCAAGAACGATATAAGCGTGCTGCAGGGTATTGTGCAGGCGGTCAGCCATATGGCCGGCAAAGTTGGCGTGGCTTGGATTGTCACTCCGTTTGCGTTGATGCTGAGTCTCTCGATCGCGGGGATTGGCTCGGCCTGGATGGGCGGTTCGGCGCGCATTCCATTCGTCGCCGGACTTGATTCTTACATGCCGTCGTGGCTTGGCAAAGTGCATCCCAAATATAGGACGCCTCATGCGGCGCTGATCGTGCAGGCAGTCGTCTCGCTTATATTGATCGTCATCAATTTCTATGCTTCGGGCGGCGTGCAAGAGGCTTTCCAAACCATGCTTTCGCTGGCGGTGGTTCTGCAACTGGTGCCGTTCCTGTATGTGTTTGCGGCGCTGCTGAAATTTGCTTACGGTCGCGACCTGGCCGGCGGGCGATATAGTCGGGGCACGCTGATTGTTTCCGGATTCTGCGGCTTCGTGACTACGGCGCTTGGAATCGCGCTGGCATTTTTTCCTGCCAAGCAGATTACCTCTGTCTGGAGGTATGAAGCGAAGATGTTCGGCTTCACGCTGTTTTTTCTGGTGCTGGCCGCATTTTTCTTTTTTGTGTACGGGCGGATGAAACCGCCGCTATTGGGGACGGCAAGACCTACGTAGGGGCGGACGCCCTCGTCGGTCCCGTCGAGCACGGCTCGACGAAGATTGGGAGTGCCGAGGAAGCTGCCGAGCTCCGCTCGGCTTGGACGGGCGGGGGCGCCCGTCCCCACACTAGCTGGTTCGGGGAGGAGTTATGCATGGTGGAGTTACAACCGACGTTAAGACTTACTCGATGCTGATTAATGGCGAATGGGTCGCTAGTAAGTCAGCCAAAACCTTCCCTGTCTACGATCCGTCGACCGAGGAAGTGATCGCACAAGTTCCCGACGCGAATGTGGACGACGTGAACCGGGCTGTCACAGCTGCTAAGACCGCGTTTGACGAAGGTCCGTGGGCGACCACGACGGCGCAGGAGCGGGGGCGCGTTCTGTTCCGCCTCGCTGAAAAGGTGCGCCAGAACTTGCCCATGCTGGCCGAACTCGAATGCCGCAATTCGGGCAAGCCGATTGTTGAGGCGGAATACGACATCAACGACGTGGCTACTTGCTTTGAATATTATGGCGGGCTGGCGACCAAGGTCGTCGGCTACGTAAATCCCGTTCCCGATAACGCGATGAGCCTTTCGCTGAAAGAACCGATGGGCGTCGCCGGGCAAATCATCCCTTGGAATTACCCGTTGATGATGGCCGCGTGGAAACTGGCTCCGGCGCTGGCTGCGGGTTGTACATGTGTGCTGAAGCCGGCCGAGCAAACGCCGCTCACCGCGCTTGAACTCGCGAAGTGGTTCGACGAAGTCGGACTGCCGAAGGGTGTCGTGAACGTGATTACGGGGTTCGGCGAAACGTGCGGCTCGCCTCTGGTTAAGCATCCGGATGTGAACAAAATTGCATTTACTGGTTCGGCTGCTGTTGGCAAGATCATCGTGAAGGAAGCTGCCGACACCGTGAAGCGGGTGACGCTCGAACTGGGGGGCAAGTCTCCGAACATCTTTTTTGCCGACGCCGATTTCGAAGCTGCTATCGATGGAGCGCTGTTCGGCGTATTCATCAATCAGGGGGAAGTCTGTTCGGCCGGCAGCCGCATCCTGGTGCAGAAATCGATTTACAACAAGTTTGTGGAAGCCATGGCTGAGAAAGCTAAGAAGATCAAGATCGGTCCGCCGCTTGAACGCGAGACGAAGATGGGAGCCTTGGTCTCGAAAGAGCAATTCGATCGCGTCTGTTCCTATCTCGAGCTTGGCAAGAAAGAAGCCAAAATAGCCGCCGGCGGCGGGCGCGCCGATGAGTTCGCCAAGGGCTACTATGTACAACCGACTATCTTCTACGACGTCGATAACAATGCTCGCATCGCGCGCGAAGAGATCTTCGGCCCGGTTGCGGCTGTAATTCCGTTCGACGACGAGAGAGACGCGCTGAAGATCGCGAACGACACGCCCTACGGCCTCGCCGCTGCCGTCTGGACTCGCGACATTTTCAAGGCCATGCGCGCGGTGAAAGCGTTGCGCGCGGGCATCGTGTGGGTGAACCACATGCAGCCGACTTATGTCGAAGCGCCGTGGGGCGGCTACAAGCAGTCGGGCTTTGGCCGCGAACTTGGGCCGTGGGGCATCGAAGAATATCTTGAGACCAAGCAGGTGTATATCAATTTGAACGAGGCTCCGATCGGCTGGTACTGAAAAACAGTAGTCAGTTGTCAGTCGTCAGTTAGAACCGACCGGCATAATCAGACTCTACTGAGAACTGACAACTGATAACTGAGAACTGAGTTATGTCTACCATTCAACTGCGCACACCGATTCCCGGACCGCGCTCGCAGGCCCTGATGAAGCGGCGCAACGCTGCCGTTGTGCAAGCGGCTTATCACGCGACTCCGGTGTTCGTTGCGAAGGCGGAAGGCGCGGTCGTCGAAGATGTTGACGGCAACCGGTTGCTTGATTTTGCCGGCGGCATCGGATGCCTCAACACCGGACATCGCGCACTAGCTGTGGTCGAGGCAGTGCGTCGCCAGCTTGATCGCTTCCTTCATACCAGCTTCAATGTGTTGCCCTACGAAAGCTATATCGCCGTTTGCGAAGAGTTGAACGCGCTGGTGCCGGGTAAGGGACCGAAGAAAACCATACTTGTGAACACAGGCGCGGAAGCGGTCGAGAATGCCGTCAAGATCGCGCGCTGTTACACGAAGCGGCAAGCGATCATCAGCTTCGAAGACGCGTTCCACGGGCGCACTTACATGGCGATGGCCGCAACCAGTAAGACGCATCCTTACAAAGCGGGATTCGAGCCGTTCCCGAGCGAGGTGTACCGGATTCCGTATGCCTATTGCTTCCGTTGCTCTTACTCGCTGAAGTATCCGTCGTGCGACGTGTATTGCGCGAGGCACATTGAAGATACGTTCAAACGCGTGGTTGCGGCCGAGTCCGTGGCGGCGGTGATCGTCGAGCCGATTCTGGGCGAAGGCGGGTTCGTTACGCCGCCGGCGGAGTTCTATCCAACGCTGGGCGCCATTTGTCGCAAACACGGCATTCTGCTGATCGCCGACGAAGTGCAGACTGGGTTCGCGCGTACGGGCGCGATGTTTGCCTGCGAGCGATTGGGATTGGAACCGGATCTGGTTGTGATGGCCAAATCACTGACTGGCGGGCTGCCCATGGCCGCGGTCACGGGACGCGCGGAAATCATGGATGCGCCCGGCATCGGGCAGCTTGGCGGGACGTTCGGAGGCAATCCCGCGGCGTGCGAAGCGGCGCTGGCCGTACTCGACATCATCGAAAAAGAAAATCTCTGCGCGCGCGCCAACGTGCTGGGCGAGCGTTTCCGCAAGCGTGCGGGGAAGTGGCAGGCGCAGTGGGAACTGGTCGGCGATGTCCGGGGACTTGGCGCGATGCAGGCGCTCGAACTCGTGCGCTCGAAGACAACCCGCGAGCCCGCTGACGAAGAGACCAAACAAGTGTCACAATACTGTTATGAGCATGGCCTGGTGTTGATCACTGCTGGATCGTACGGCAACGTGATTCGTCTGCTCATGCCGCTGGTCGTCACCGACGCGCAGATGGACGAGGCCATGGACGTGCTCGAAGCCGCGCTGGCTCATGTTGCCGAAAAGAAAGGCGCGTTGACGGCACAGCCCACTTAGCGGCGGCTGTCCTCGGCTCGGCAGCTTTAGTCGATGCTCGACGAGTGAACCGGGACTTCGCCCGGTTGGACAGCCGAGGGCGGCTGTCCCTACGTAGTTGTTATTCTTTGCGATTGCGAAAGGTAGTTTATGAATATGACTGTCGCTGCACCTCCCGCTGAAAAGATTCCTCAATTTATTAATGGCCAGTGGGTCGAGTCACACGCCTCCGAATGGCTGGACGTCGTCAATCCCGCGACGGCTGAAGTGCTTGGCCGCGTTCCGATGTCCGATGCGGCTGAGGTTACGCGGGCGATTGATGCGGCGCAGGCTGCTTATCCCGAATGGCGACGCACTCCCGCCGAAGACCGTATCCAGCCGCTGTTCAAGCTGAAGATGCTGCTCGAAGAGCACCTCGACGATTTCGGGCGCATCATCACACAGGAAAATGGCAAGACGTTCGCTGAAGCGAAAGCGGAAATGCGGCGCGCTATTGAAAACGTCGAAGTTGCCTGCGGCATTCCCATGATGTTGCAGGGCTACAACCTGGAAGATGTGGCGCGCGGGATCGACGAGACTATGATCCGCCAGCCGCTGGGCGTGGTGGCCGCGATCACGGCCTTTAATTTTCCGGGCATGATTCCGTTCTGGTTTCTGCCTTACGCGATTGCCTGCGGGAACACGCTGATCGTCAAGCCGTCGGAGCGCGTGCCGCTGACTATGAAACTCGCTTTCGAGCTGCTGGAGAAGACGGGGCTGCCCAAGGGCGTGGCGAACCTGGTGAATGGCGGCAAAGTTGCTGCCGATACACTGATCGATCATCCCGCGGTACGGGCCATTAGCTTTGTCGGATCGACGCCGGTTGCGCGGTACATTTACGCTCGCGCGGGCGCGAATGGCAAGCGCGCGCAATGCCAGGGCGGCGCGAAGAATTACGTTATCGTCCTGCCTGACGCCGATATGTCGATGGCTACTCAGATTATTTCCGACAGCGCTTTCGGATGCGCGGGACAGCGTTGCCTCGCGGTGTCGGTCGCGGTAACCGTGGGCGAAGCGCAAAAAACATTTCGCGACTCGATCACTGAATCGGCCGCGAATTTGCGTGTAGGTAACGGACTTGACGAAGGCGTGCAGATGGGACCGGTGATCACGCGCCAGAGCAAAGAACGCGTGCAGAATCTGATTGGCGTCGGCGCGCGGGATGGGGCAAAGGTCGTGCTCGACGGACGCAATCCCAAAGTTGCGAAATACGAAGCTGGAAATTTCGTGAAACCCACCGTGCTCGACGATGTTCCCGCGAGCAGCGAACTGACTAACACGGAAATCTTTGGTCCGGTGCTTAGCCTGGTTCATGCCAGCAATATGGACGACGCCATGGACATAGTGTCTCGCAGCCCGTTTGGCAACCAGGCATCGTTGTTTACATCGAGCGGCGCGGCGGCGCGGCGCTTCCGCTATGAAACTCCGGCCGGAAATATCGGAATTAACATTGGCGTCGCCGCGCCAATGGCATACTTCCCTTTCAGCGGCTGGAAAGACAGCTTCTTCGGCATCATGCACGCACAGGGACGGGACGCGATCGAGTTCTATACCGAAAAGAAAATTGTCGTCGAGCGCTGGGCCAAGGAACACTCGCGCAAGTTCTAAGCTCCCTTCGTGAACCTTTGTGTCCTTGGTGGTTCACGCTTTTTGCTAACCACTAAGGACACTAAGGTAGACACGAAGGTACACGAAGGAAACATGAGGAGTTCTTGTCGATGACGACTGCGACTGCCAACCCTGCGATGACCGGCCAGGAGATTGTTGATCTCACGAAGAAACACACACTGTTTGAGTGGTCGGCACAATCCAAGGTCGATCCCATCCCGGTGGCGCGGGCTAAGGGCATTTATTTCTGGACGCCGGAAGGGAAGCGCTTCATCGACTTCAACAGCCAGTTGATGTCGGTGAACATTGGACACGGTGATGAGCGCGTCATCCGGGCGATTACCGAGCAGGCATCGGTGCTGGCTTATGCCAATCCGTTTATGGCGACGGAGGCACGGGCGCGGCTGGGGGCAAAGCTGGCGGAGATTACTCCGGGCGATATTGACACATTCTTTTTTACGAATGGCGGCGCCGAAGCGAACGAAAACGCCATCAAGATCGCACGTTTCTTCACGGGGCGCCACAAGATCATGGCGCGTTATCGTTCGTATCATGGTGCAACGGCGGGCGCGATCAGCCTTACGGGCGATCCTCGCCGATGGGCCGCGGAGCCTGGGATTCCGGGCGTGGTGCGCGTGCTCGATCCTTATCACGGCATCGAACGCGGATGGGAGGCGGCGGAAACTTCGCTGGCCATGATCGAGGAAATTATCCAACTGGAAGGCTCGCACACGATTGCCGCGTTCATTCTGGAGACGGTGGTCGGAACGAACGGCATTCTTGTTCCGCCGGATGGCTATCTTGAAGGCGTGCGGAAACTGTGCGACAAGTACGGGATTCTGATGATCGCCGACGAAGTGATGTCGGGGTTTGGCCGCACGGGTGAGTGGTTTGCGGTCGATCATTGGAAGGTCGTTCCTGACCTGATTTGCATGGCTAAGGGACTCACTTCGAGTTACCTACCTTTGGGCGCTGTCGGCATGCGGCGACATATCGCGAAGCATTTCGATGACAAAGTGTTCTATGGAGGACTTACTTACAACAGTCATCCGATGGGATGCGCGACGGCGCTGGCTGTGATTCGCGTTTATGAGGAAGACAATCTGATAGAGAATTCTCGTAAGATGGGCGCGATCATGAAGACGGCGGGCGCGGAGATGCAGGCGAAACACCGGTCGGTGGGCGCGGTGCGTTCGATCGGGTTGTTCGGGATTTTCGAGCTGATTCGGGACCGCAAGACACGGCAGCCTATGGCTCCGTTCAACGGGACTTCGGAGGAGATGGTTGCTCTCGGCAAGTTCTTCCGGGAGAACGGGCTCTATACGCTGGTTCGGTGGAATACCTTCTATACCAATCCTCCGCTGTGCATTAATGAGCAGCAGCTGCGAGAGGCGTTTGGGATTATTGATAAGGGGCTGGAGATTACGGATCGGGCGGTGAAGGAGTAGAGGTATAGCGCGGATCAGAATAGTATGACTGTGCCGACTGAAGTTGAGGAGATCCCGGGAGTTGTGGAACTTCACGATTGGTTTGGCTATTGGCCCGGTTTTCATGATGCGGAAATTATCAGCTTGTACTTGAATCGCAAGGGAATATCGTCTCTGCGAGTTCACACTTGGGAAATGACGAAGCAGGTAGATGACAAGGGCTATTTTGTGCTGGCAAAGCACATTGTTGTAGAGTTCCTTTTTGAAAATGTGTTTGCATTCAATCTAACGGGTTTCAGCCAGCAGAATGTCATCTTCGGACTTGATATTGAGAAAACAGGTTCGGGCTTCCGGTTGACGCTTGATGAATGTTATGGCTTGGCTGGAAGTATCGAGGCTGAGCGGTTGTCGCTCCGTATCACGCCGGGTAAGCCCTCGTAGCGCGTATCCTTTTCTCTGGCGACCAGTTCTAGGAGCTAATCAAACAATCTCGTGGCGGACGACCGCCGGCAGTTCTTCTCGGAGCTCGCAACCGCTCTTCTGAGTTTTCATCATCGAGGCTGCCAGATTTAGGATTCGTTGGGTGGCTTGCTCTGCGGTTACTCCTCGAGCATGAATGTTCGAGATGAGGTTGCGATTGGCGTCGGTGTCCGATGTTTTCGGCTGGTACGCCATGTAGGCGGAGAGGCTTTCGGCGGTGGCCAATCCTGGACGTTCTCCTATTAGGAGGACTGCGACTTTGGGCTCCAGCAATTCGCCGATCTCGTTGAGAATGCCTACTCGGCAGTGTCGAATTACAAATATTTCGCCGATAGTCCAACCGCGCGTCTTTCCTCCTTCGCAGAGGAGGGGCAATAGTCGAGGGACTTGGAGGGTAACGGCGGTTACCGAGAGTCCATCGCCGATCACGATTTGCAAATCGTGTCCCGTGGTGCAACGGCTCTCCAACTCCGCGCGCGACGCGTCATTCAGGTGACGGCCCAGGTCGGGGCGCAAGAGATACTCATCTTTGTTGGTTGCCTGGGAGCAGACTTCAAATAGATTCCACTTGTGGACGAAGTCGTCGCCTAGATTGGTGAAGAGATCTAACTCTGCGCGGACGGCATCGCGGGCGGCGGCGTGGGCCTCGCGGAGTTCCAGTTGAGTATTCGTTCTGTACGCTGCCCCACTCCGGCCGGCTAACAGGCGCGCCGGAGTTCGGGCGCGTACCTTCTTTACGATCTCGGACACGTCGTATTCAGGCAAATCTGGCGGTGCGAGTTTGTCATCTTCCGGAGGCATTCAAACCGTTCCTATTAGGCGTGGTGTTCCGCAAATTCCGGCTTGGCCGGGCGAGGACGCCCGGCGTTCCACTGAACACTTCTCATAGAACCCTCTCCAGAGAAGATTCCAAACCGTGCATGAGCCGGCGCCTTGCTGACGAGTCTAAAGATGCCGGCTCGGTGCCGTGATAGATCTCCATCTTCTGCAGCCACGCCAGGAACTCGGGGGCGGGACGCAGATGGAAGAGGCGGCGTGCGGCCAACGCGTCATGATAGCTGGTGGACTGGTAATTCAGCATCACGTCGTCGGAGCACGGAACGCCCATGAAGTAGTTGCAGCCCGCAGCCGTCAAGAGCAGGAGCAGGTTGTCGGCGGAATTTTGGTCGGCGGCGGCGTGATTCGTGTAGCAGACATCGCAACCCATCGGCAGGCCAAGCAACTTGCCCATGAAATGGTCTTCTAGTCCAGCGCGGATGATCTGGCGCTCGTCGTACAGATACTCGGGCCCGATGAAGCCGACAACACTGTTAACGAGAAAAGGCTGGAAAGCGCGGGCTACTCCGTAGGCTCGCGCTTCGAGGGTGAGTTGATCGACTCCGTGATGGGCTTCGGCGGAGAGAGCGCTGCCTTGGCCTGTCTCGAAATACATGACATCATCGCCTAGCCAGTGAGTATCCCGCTGGCGATGATGTTCGAGAACTTGTTCGCGGCCTTCGCGCAGCATGTTCAGAGTGATTCCGAAGCTGCGGTTGGCCGACTCCGTTCCCGCTACGGATTGGAAAAGAAGGTCCACCGGCGCTCCGCTTTTTAATGCGGCCAGTTGGGTGGTGATGTGCGCCAGGCAACAGGTTTGGGTGGGGATTTCGTAGGCGTCCACCAGTCGATTCAACGCCATGAGAATCGCGCTGACTGTCTCGACCGAGTCGGTGGCGGGATTCACGCCGATGACTGCGTCTCCACAGCCGTGGAGAAGTCCCTCGAATGCAGACAGTAGAATGCCGCCGATGTCGTCAGCCGGGTGATTGGGTTGCACGCGGATGCCCAGCACTCCACGCTCGCCCATTGTGTTGCGGCAGCGGGTGACGTTGCGGATCTTGGCGGCCGCTAACACCAGATCCTTGTTGCTCATCAGCTTGGCTACCGCGGCGGCGATTTCAGGGACGATGGCGTGCTGCAGCGGATTTAGCTGAGTGGCGGTAGTTGCGTCGTCGAGGAGGAATTCGCGAAACTGCCCCACCGTCATGCTTGCAATGGAGCGGAAGGCTTGCTGGTCGAATGAGTCGAGGATGAGGCGGGTGACGTCATCTTCGGAAGGGTCGATCAGAGGGCGGCGGACAATTTCATCAAACGTCAAGTCTGCGAGTTTGCGTTTCGCCGCGACTCGCTCGCGTTCCGATCGCGCGGCGATGCCGGCCAACTGGTCGCCAGACTTTTCCTCGTTGGCTTTGGCAAACAGTTCGCGGAGATCGGAGAAGTCGAATCGCTCGATCATACGATAATGCCCATGGGATAGCGCCCGAGCCGGAGACAACCCATGTTACCGTGAGCGACGTGCTTGAGTTCGCCGGTTTTGAGTCTGGGAACTAGCGCCAGGTACGCTGTTGACTATCTGAGGGAGAAATTATCGGGGGTGCGGAGTGTGCTTTGCGGGCGTGATCATTGATGGCGGTTGCGGCCTGGGTGCGGAGGTTGCCGCCCTTCGCGTCGAAGTCCAACGTGGTGACGCTGTGCGCACACTGGGTGCAGGTGAACTTCATGCCGCTCTTGATGCGCTGGATTCTATAGGCTTTCACTGGCCTAATTGTAGTCCCCCGTGAGCGGGAGCGGGGGACGCGTTGGTTGGGCAGCTTAAGTAACGTCGTCGCGAGCTCAAAGTTGCTTTGGCCGCGGGCAGCTGCCGAGCTTTGCTCGGGTTGGACGGGCGAGGGCGCCCGTCCCCACACTGGCCTCAAGTCATTTTGCCAGGCGGTTGTATTTCTTTAGGACCTCTTGCAGACGGTCGTGGGGCAGGGCTATGGCGGAGTGGCCGTCTATGCCGGTCATGGTTTCGGCGGCTACCATGGCGTTGATTACGGCTTCTTCGGTGGCTTGGACGGTGGCCAGGAACAGGGGATCTAGGCTGTCGTTGGGCAGCATTTTCAGGTCGTGGATGCCCTTGGGCGCCCCGGCTCCCGGGTTCGCGGTTGAGAAGGAGACGAAGATGTCTCCGGAACCGTCGCCGGAGTAACTGCCGTCGCGGCCGAGGCCGAGAGACGCTTTGCGGGCGAGGCGCTTCAACTGCGTGGGGATGAGCGGCGCGTCGGTGGCGACGACGATGATGATCGAGCCCACGTCTTCGCCGTAGGCGGGGTGTTCGGGAATTTCCTTACCTACGGGAACTCCGGCGATGCGCAGTTGGTCGCGGCGTCCGTAGTTGCACTGCACGAGCACGCCGACTGTGTATCCACCGGCTTTCGCATCGAGCACGCGGGAGGCGGTGCCGATGCCTCCCTTGAATTCGTTGCAGATCATGCCGGTGCCGCCGCCTACGTTGCCTTCTTCTACCGGGCCGCCGTGCGCCGAATCGAGCGCGTGGAAGACATGCTCGGGCTTCACGTGGAATCCGTTGATGTCGTTGAGAAAACCGTCCCAGGTTTCGGCGACCACGGGCAATGACCACCAGTAGCCTTCCATGTCGGGCTCGCCGCGCTTCACTTTCCAGGCAATGACGGCGTCGCGGACCACGCCTACGCTGTGTGTGTTGGTGATCATGATGGGGCCGTTGAGAAAGCCGGAGTCTTCGAGCCAGGTGGTGCCGGTCATCTCGCCGTTGCCGTTGAGCGTGAACCAGGCGCCGAAGACGGAGTCGTTCGCGTTCTTCCCGCGCGGATGAATGGCAGTGACGCCGGTGCGGACGGGGCCTTCTCCGACTTTGAGCTTGCCGGTGCCGGAGATGAGCGTGGTGTGTCCGACTTCGACGCCGTGGACGTCAGTGATGGCGTTGTTAGGCCCGGGTGTGCCGTCGAAGGGGACACCGAGATCGCGGGCTCGCGGCTTGGCTTGGGCGAAGGCGAGAGAGGTGGCGCAGAGAAGAGCGCAGAGAAGTGCGGTCGGAAACGCGAGCGCGCGAAATCGCATCATAGAGGTGGTTCGATAGTTCGGTTGATAGTTCGAAGATGGAGCGTCGGCGGCAGTATAAAGCATGGATACCTTTTCCGCGCGTTTTCAGTCTGGCATCGAGGGCATCGTGTCAACGAGCGAAAAGCTGAACCACAGGGAGCACAGGGGTGGCACAGAGGGCACGGGGAAAGCGCTACTGCGGACTTGGAGGATTGGCATTCCAGGCTTTATCCGCCGGGTGAACAATCTACAATATTCGTGTAGACGGGGATAGAATCCTGTTTGGAGACAGGCATGGCCAGACCGGCGTCGGGCGATGATTTCGGGCGACGGCTTCAGGAGACGACTTCAGGAGACGACATGGAGAACTGGAAGCGGGCGGTGATTGCGGGATCGGCGGGAACGGCGGCGCTGTTGGTGCTGAAGGGGAGACGTCCGGCGGCGGTGCTGGTCGGAAGCGTGGGATTGGCGGTGCTGGCGTCGGAGTATCCGGAGCAGTTTGTGCGGATTCGCGAAGAGCTGCCGTCGTATGTGCGGCAGGGGACGCGGTTTCTGGATCTCGCAATCAGGATCGGCAGCAGGATCGAAGAGTTGGCGGAAAAGCGCGCGGCGCGGGCGTTTGAGGAGCTGGGGGAGTACTGAGCACAGGCGAAAGAGACGCGGCAAGCCGCGTCTCTACAGGAGTTCGGAGGCTATTCTACAGGAGTTCAGAGGCTACTCGATTCCTAGTTGTTTGCGGGCTTCGGGGCTTAGGCGTTCGGGAGTCCACGCGGGTTCCCAGATCACGTTTACGTTGGCAGTGCGGACGCCGGGGAGCTGCTCGACGCGGGACTTGACCTGCGCGCTGATGTTGACGTGTTCGGGGCAGCCCTGGGCGGTGAGGGTCATGTTGACGGTGACGTCTTGTTGACCTTCGGGGACGTCGTCGAAGCGGATTTCATAGATCAGGCCGAGATCGACGATGTTGACGGGGATTTCGGGATCGTAGCACTGCTTGAGTGCGTTGAGAACGTCATCTTGGGCTATGGGCATGGATTTCCTTTGCGGTGCATTGAGCGTGACGATGATCTTGAAAAGCGATCTTCGAATGCTGGAATGCGCTTGCTCATATTCTATAGGGAATCCCAGCCTGCCGTGATCACCGGCAGCTGCCGAGCTTCGCTCGGCTTGGACGGGCGAGGCGCCCGTCCCCACACAACCCGTCCCCACACGACCCCTATCCCCACTTTTAAGTGATACCTTTCTTGGATCATGGCTATTGATCCGGAGTTTCAGAAAAAGCTGCAAATCTTTCTGGCGGTTGCCATTGTGCTTGCGGGCGGGCGCGCGGCGTACATCGTGTACGAGCGGTACGAGGCGATGAAGGAAGACGCTAAGCCCCGGCAGGAGACGGCGCTGAAGGCGGATTACTACGTTACGCCGAAGAGGGTGCATGCTTACGATCTGAAGTCGGCACGGCAGTTTACCGAGCAGCCAGTGTGGGTGAAGTACGGCTATCAACTCACGTATTACCCGTACGATTCGAAGCGGCACAAGACCGATTTCGGGCATGAGGCGGGAGTGCTGTTGCCGTTGCAGAAGCTTGCGATTCAGGATGTGGTGACTGATGTTGCCCCGCAGGCGCCCGGGAACAAGCAGGTGCTGGCATGCTTTTCGCTGGACGGCAAGACCTACGCGGTTCCGATTGGAGCGGAGAAGGGTAGCGACTTCAAGCTTCGCGCCGATGACATTTTCTTTATTGAAGATCCGCACGATCTTTATAGGCATTGGCCGGCGGATGTCTGGAAGAAGATTGATGCTCATGAAGTCCAAGCGGGGATGAGCGAGTTACAGGCCAGCTTCTCGATTGGAGCGGGGATTCCGGAGGGTTCGGGCGATTATGGTTCGAGAACTCTGCATTACTCGAATGGTGGAAAGCCGCTGGTGATTACGTTTCAGAACGATAAGGCGGTTGAGATCAAGGCGGGGTCATAGCGTACAATTCCGGGCATGAAACGAGCGCTTGGGGTTGTTTTCGCCTCTCTTCTATTTTGTTTCTTCAGTTTTTCCACGCCCAGTTTTGCCGCTAGTTCAGCTGCGCCGCCCACTCTGCGCGTCGATTATTACCACACTGGCAACTCGCACGAGGAATGGTTCAGCCTGGATCGGGTGGTGCTGGAGCCGCTGGAGTGGCCGGGGAATTTGAACAAGTCCCTCGATGAAAGTCAGTTGGGAGAGTATCTGTTTGAAGTGCGCGAGCGCGGCAGCGGGAAGCTGGTGTACTCGCGCGGATTCAATTCCGTGTTTGGAGAGTGGAAGACGACGGAAGAGGCGCTGCATGGGAACCGGACGTTTTCGGAGTCGCTGCGCTTTCCGAGTCCTGAGACGCCGGTGGAGGTGTCGCTGAAAGAGCGTGCTGGAAGCGGCTTTCACGAACTATGGAAGGAACTTTGGAAGACGGTGGTCGATCCGAAGGACAAGTTCGTCGACCGGTCGCGTCCACCTTCGCCGGGGGCGTTGATCGAATTACAGAAGATGGGCGATCCGGCGACCAAGGTGGACTTGCTAGTACTGGGCGATGGTTACACTGTGGCGGAGCGTCCTAAGTTTGAGAAAGATGCGCGGCGGTTTGTCGAGGCGCTGTTTTCTACTTCGCCGTTTCGCGAGCATCGCAGAGATTTCAATGTTTGGGGGCTGTGTCCGGCGGCGGAGGAGGCGGGCGTGTCGCGGTCTTCGAGCGGAATCTATCGGCGGTCGCCGGTGGGCGCTTCGTACGACACGTTCGGCACCGAGCGCTATGTGTTGACCACGGAGAACCGCGCGTTGCGGGACTTGGCATCGTTCGCGCCGTATGAGTTCATCGAGGTTCTGGTGAACGGGCAGACTTACGGTGGCGGCGGAATTTTCAATCAGTATGCGACGGTGGCGATCGACAATTTGTGGGCGGGATATGTGGGGGTGCACGAGTTCGGGCACCATTTCGCCGGGCTGGCGGATGAGTACTATACGTCGGATGTGGCGTATTTGCCGCCGGCGAATAAGACGGAGCCTTGGGAGCCGAATGTGACCGCATTGCTAGATCCAGCGAACTTGAAGTGGAAGGATCTGGTTGCGGCGGGGACACCCGTGCCTACGCCGTGGGGTAAAGAGGAGTTCGATCGCTTTGAGCGGGATATCCAGCGGCAGCGCCACGAGCTGCGAGCGGCGGGGAAACCCGAGGCGGAGATGGATGAGCTTTTCCGCAAAGAGCGCGAGAAGGAAGATGCGATGCTCGGTTCGCAGAAATACGCGGGAAAGGTCGGAGCGTTCGAGGGTGCGAACTATGAGGCGAAGGGATATTACCGTCCGGAGGTGGACTGCATTATGTTCACACGGCATAAGACGTTTTGCGCGGTGTGCCGGCGGGCGATTGAGCGGGTGATTGGGATGTATGCGGGGTAGGGCTGGCTCACCGCCGAGACACGGAGGGCGCGGAGAAAATTCTAACAATTTCGGTTTGTGGCGCGGACTGGCCCCGGTGGACCGCGAACGCGGTCGAGATGTAGGGGTCCTTCGACTCCGCCAGGACTACCGCTTCGCGGAAATCCTTGCTTCGCTCAGGATGACAGGGAATTGTTGGGGCGTGAAGTTTGGGAAAACCGGAATAAACGCTCGCGAACGAACTCGATGACTTCCGGCGTCACGTAGTTTGGCGGATGGATCGCGAACATGGGGCGGTCGATCACGGGCTTCAGCGAGACTTGTTTCCAGGCTGAGCTTTTTGAATTTTGTGTGGTGGCGAGAATCTTGCGGATGCGAGGCATGGCTTCAGCGAGGTGGCCCTGCTCGGTGCGAACCCACCAGGAGTGATCGGCTCCGGCGACCAGGAAGCGCGAAGTGTCGGATTCTCCGGAGCGGTCTTTTTCTTCTGACACAGCGAAGGAATGGTCGGCGGTGGCGCAGTCGCAGGGTGCGCCATTGGCGGAGCAGACGCCGTGTCCGTATTGCGTGAT
>WNFA01001663.1_pt1 | contig 18133 bp, 20 predicted proteins | sample 5400481 | NCBI WGS metagenome assembly WNFA01 (sample SAMN13153340, study PRJNA577476) | soil metagenome | isolation source: 120 cm saprolite under Douglas fir tree site 2 hole 1 replicate 2 | place: USA:California | collected 2015-04-18
GATGCGGGGGAACCCCGCATCCCCGCATCAGGCGGGGCTTTTCCCTTCACGGTCCGGGACGGGTCAGACCCTGGCGGTCGGAGAGCGGCGGTCGAAGTACTGTCGGACGAGGAGCTCCAGGGAGCGGAAGTGGCGTTCAGGCAGGTTCTTGAAGCGTCTCCGGCACGCGGCGATCGCGTCGCCGGGAGAATCGAAACCCGCGACGACTCTCAGCAGGTGCTCGGAGTACTCGCGCAGTTTCAGCTCTACCGTGCGGCCGAGCGCCGGGTCGCCGGCCAGCGCCAGCGCGGCCTTGGCCCGGTCGCCGTCCGCCTCGACGAGCGCGCGGAAGCCGAGCCCCTTGAGCCGTTGAGTCACCGTGCTCCGGTCCCATCCGAGCGTGCGTGCGGTTGCCTGCATGTCGAACCCGTGCTGGCGGAGGGAGGCGAGAACCGCCGCGTCGCCGCCGGACTCGTCCCGGCCGGGCTCACGGGACTGCAGCCGCAGGTCTTCGACCGTGACAACGGCGCCGTCGGCGAACACCAGGGCCTGGCGCAGGCAGTTTTGAAGCTCGCGTGCGTTGCCCGGCCAGTCGCTTCGCTCGAGCGCGGCCAGCGCGGCCTCGGACAGCGGCAGATGGGGCCGTCCGAGCTCGCCGGCGGCCTGGTGGGCGAACCAGGCGGCCAGCAGGGCAATGTCCTGCCTTCGCTCGCGGAGCGGGGACAACCGCAGGACGAGCCCTTTCAGTCGAAAATAGAGGTCCTCGCGGAACCAGCCGTCCGCGACGCCCCGCTCGAGATCCCTGTTGCTCGCGGCGACCACGCGCACGTCCACGGTCGTCGGGCGTGTCGCCCCGATCCGGTAAAAGCTCTTGTCCTGGAGGACGCGAAGCAGCTTGCTCTGGTGATCGGGACGCAGCTCGCCGACCTCGTCGAGGAAAATCGTCCCCCGGTTCGCCTGCTCGAAGAGCCCCTTCCGATCGCCGACGGCCCCGGTGAAGCTGCCCCTGAGGTGACCGAACATCTCGCTCTCGAACAGCTCTGCGGGGATCGCGGCCATGTTGACAGCGACGAAGGGGCCATCGGCGCGAGGACTCAAGCGGTGGGTGGCCCGCGCGAAAAGCTCCTTGCCCGTCCCGGGCTCTCCGGTGACGAGAATCGGCAGGGAAGAGCGCGCGGCCTTCTCGAGATCCTGGAAAACGGCCAGGAGGGCTCGATCCCGGGTGACGATGCCCATCCGCTCGCACTGATGCCGCAGTCGCTCCTGCTCCGCGTCGCCGAGCGGGGCCTGGCGGCTCGGGTCGAGCCTCGGAGACTCGCGTTCCAGCCGTTCGAGCTGCGCGCGCGTGTGCTCTTCCTGGGCTCGGGCGGCCGCGAGCTGCGCGCGCAATGCCTCCTCGCCGCCGGTCGATCGAGCGATCGCGGCTCGCGCGGCCTCGAGGTCCTCTTCGAGTCCTTCGACCGATGACTCCTGACGCACGAGCGCCTCGCGGATCGCGGCGACTTCACCTTCGAGATGACGAACGCGATAGGACGACGCGAGCTGGTTCCAGAGCAGCGCGCTCGCGCTGGACACGGCCACCGCCACCAGCGGCGCCACCAGAGGCAGCAACACCGCGGCCAGCGACGGGGATAGGAGCAGGCTTGCGACATAGCCGAGCGCCAGGACCGTGACTCCCACTGCCGCCTTCCACCACCGGAGCGCCAGCCAGAGCCACGCCGTCATACCGGACAGGAGAAAGGCGCCGAGCACCGTCCACGCGGCCGGCGCTTCCCTCAGCCAGGACCGTGTCAGGACAGTGACGAGCAGGTTCGCCTGGATGGCCACCCGTTCCTTCCCAGACCCCGGCTCGACAAGGAGAAGGACGATCCGGTCGGCGACCAGGCTCTGGAGCGCCTCCGCCTGCCTCTGCTCGATGGCTTTCCAGACGTCGGCGAGCGGGACTACCTTGTGGCCACGCGAAAGCTCCGGCCCGGCGACGCCGATCAGCATCCGCCCGCGCCGATCGACCGGGATCTGGTCCGTCTCTACATTCAGGAAGGCGGCGGCGAGCGAGAGCCCGTACGCAGGCACGCCTCGCTCGCCAACCCGAACGAAGAGCGGCACTCTTCGGACGACACCGTCGGGGTCAGCCGGGGCGAGCATGTGTCCGACGCCTTTCGCGTAGTGGGTGAGGCCGGGCAGCGATCCGGTGAGCGGCCGTGCTTCCGGAAATGCTGGGGAAGTCTTGGAGAGCGCCGGCCACGATCGGTGCGCGGGCCTCGTCGCAGGGGCGATGCCCGGGTCCTCCGGCGCGCGCCCATCGGTGAGCTCCAGGGCGATCGGAAACACGACACTGTCGGCCAGCGCGATCGCCTGACTCAGGAGCGCATCACTGGTCGCGCCACCGGGCGCTGGCCCGCTCGGCTGTCCGAGTGGGGCGTCGACGCCGATGACGGCGGCGCCTGCACGCGACAGACCAGTGATGAGGCGGGCAAGAACGACGCGGTCCCAAGCGCCGGTGCCGAACCGGGACTCACTCGCCGGGTCGCGGACGACGACGACCAGCGCCGAGTTCGCCGGCGTAGACTCTCGCGCGCGAAGCCACCTGTCGTACACCGACCAATCGAGCGCAGTGAGCCTGGCACCTCCCAGAGCCAGGACACCGAGGGCCACCAGGGTGGCTGCGAGGCCGATCGCGGCGGCCAGCGCCACGGTCTTCATCATCGCGGGTGTCCGGGCCTAGGGACGGGCCGGCGCGGGAGCGGCCTCGGTGGCGGCCGACAGCTCCTGAAGAAGACGCTGAGCGTCTTCGTGAGGCGTGGCCCTCAGGAGGCTGATGGCGCGCGCCGCGTCCTTCGGCACGCCGAGGCCTGCAGCGTAGAACCGCGCGAGGGCGATCCGTGGGCGGGGCCGGCCCTCCTCCGCCGCGGTCTTGAAGTAGTCCAGGATCCGTCCATCGTGCGCGAGAAGCTGTCCCTTGACTCCATGGTAATAGAGGGCCTCGAGGAGCCCTTGCGCCGGCTCGCTGAGCGACGAAGCCTCGCGGATCAGTACGGGCACCGCCTCGCGGACGCGGCTCTGCCGCAAGAGCGCGGCGCCGACCGTGTCATCGTCGCCGTTTCGAGCAAGGTCCGGGAATTCGTCCCACAGCCTCGCCCGATAGTCTCGAAACGCTTGTTCGACTGCCGAACGCTCGGCCGGCCCACGCGTGCTCCGACCAAGCGCGGTCTGCCGCAGCTCGCCGAGCGACCGCTGGGCCTGGTCGACGCCTTGGTCGGCCGCGCGGGACCACCACATGATCGACAGCGCGAGATCGCGATCAACGCCGATACCCCCCGCGTAGGCCGCACCGAGGAAGTACTGTGCGGCGGCGTGCCCCGCCCGCGCGGAGACCAGGAATTCCGGCGTCGCCTCGGCGTCCTGATGAGCAAGCTTCAGCGCGAGAGCCAGGTTGTACCGCGCATCCGGGTGATCGGGCCTGCGGGCGAGGAGCTGCCGGTACGCCTCGATCGCGCCGTTCAAATCGCCCAGCGCATACCGCGCCAGGCCGAGGCTGTAGTACGCCTGGGCCAGCTCGGGCTGCTGCCGGAGGACCTCCTCGAGCTCGGCGCGCGCAGACGACCAGTCCTGCCTGGCTATGAGCGCCGCGGCGAGGGTGAGTCGGGCCGGCGCGGCATCACGCTTCTGGCGCAGGAGCGCATGGAGCTCTTCGATCGCCCCGTCCAGATCGCCCATGTTGTAGAGGGCGAGTCCCAGGCTTTCCCGGGCCTCGACCAGCTCAGGTTGGAGGCGGAGCGCCTCGCGCAACTGCATCGTGGCCGCTGCCATGTCGCCCTGCCCGATCGCCGCCCGACCGAGCCCGAGGTACTCGCGCGCCTGCGTCCGCCGCGCCTCGAGGGTGTCCACCGGGGCGGCCTTCCGGGCAGCTCGGCCTGGGCCGGTGGCCGTCGCGCATCCGACCTGGATGATGGCGACCAGCAGGAGGGGAGCAATGGCGCTTTTCAGGTCGGGCCTCCGCGCGCGAACTCGAGCTGCTTTTGATCATAGCAAAGGCCGCGACTGTGACAGGAATGCGGATGACCCGCGAGAGTGACGACGTGTGTCACCCTCGCGGGGTCTGGAAGCACGCCTTCGCTAGTTGTACGCCTCGAAGAGCCCCGCGGCGCCCTGGCCGCCGCCGACGCACATGGTCACCACGCCGTAGCGCGCCTTGCGGCGGAGCATCTCGTTGGCGATGGTACCGACCATGCGCGAGCCCGTCATGCCGAAGGGATGTCCGATCGAGATCGAGCCGCCGTTGACGTTGAGCTTCTCCGGATCGATCCCGAGTCGGTCGCGACAGTAGACGACCTGCGAGGCGAACGCCTCGTTCAGCTCCCACACGTCGATGTCGTCGATCTTCAGGCCGTGGCGCGTGAGGAGCTTGGGCACCGCGTACACGGGGCCGACGCCCATCTCGTCCGGCTCGCAGCCGGCGACCGCGAAGCCGCGGAAGACGAGCTTCGGTCGGATGCCGAGGGCCTTGGCGCGGTCCATCGACATCACGAGCGTCGCGCTGGCGCCGTCGGAGAGCTGCGAGGAGTTGCCGGCCGTGACGGTGCCCTGGCCGGAGTCCTTGTCGAAGTGGGGCGGCAGCTTCAGCAGCCCCTCGAGCGTGGTGTCGGCGCGATTGCACTCGTCCTTCTCGCAGTAGTACGGCTCCTGACCGACGACCGCGCCCGTCTGCTTGTCGAGGATGCCGCGCGTGACGTGCATCGGCGCCAGCTCCTCCTTGAAGAACCCTTCCTGCTGGGCGCGCGCCGTCCGCTGCTGGCTCAAGAGCGCGTAACGGTCCTGGGTCTCGCGGCTGATCTTGTAGCGCTTGGCGACGACCTCGGCCGTGTCGCCCATGACCATGTAGACGCCGGGGAGGTGCTCCTTCACCCACGGGTTCGGGTCGCTGTCGCGTTTGGCCATCGTGATCGACTCGACGCCGCCGCCGATCATGACGTCGGCGCCGTCGTTGATGACGTAGTTCGCCGCGATCGCGATCGCCTGGAGCCCCGAGGAGCAGAAGCGGTTCAGGGTGAGCCCGCCGACCGACACGGGCAGTCCCGCGCGCATCGCCGCCACGCGGGCGATGTTGTGACCCTGCGAGCCGTGCGGCTGGCCGCAGCCCATGATCACGTCCTCGACCTCTTTCGAGTCGAGCTGCGGAACCTTGCCGAGGACGTCCTTGATGGCGTGGGCGGTGAAATCGTCGGGGCGCGTGAGATTGAACGAGCCGCGGAACGACTTGGCCAGCGGCGTCCGCGAGCTGGCGACGATGACGGCTTCTCTCATAACGGTCTCCTTCTTTAGATGGCCGCGACGGCCATGATCTCGACCAGGTACTTGGGCGACGCCAGCCGGGCCTCCACGGTCGCCCGCGCCGGGGTGTTGGCGGGATCGACCCAGGCGTCCCAGGCGGCGTTCATGTCGCCGTACATCCCCATGTTGGCCACGTACACGGTGGCGGAGAGGATCTTCGACTTGTGGCTGCCGACGGCCGCCAGCGTCTCGTCGATCTTCTTGAGAATCTGCTGGGTCTGGCCCTTCGCGTCTGCGGACGGGTCGGCCGCCACCATGCCGGCCAGATACACCGTGTCGCCGTGGACGACTGCCTGGGAGAGCCGCGGCCCGACGCCGTGACGCTTGATGCTCATGCGCTGTTCCTTTCCGCTCCAGAAATGGGACCCGAATGGTACCGGAGATGATACTCCGTCCGGGGCGTTCCCATACAGGCGTTCCCATACAGTGGAGTTGCCCGGGTTCGACGGACTTCACCTTGCACGGGTCCCCGGCTCTCAGTAGAGTTGAGGCGCCATGAGCATCCCTCACGACTTCGCGAAGGCGTTCAACCGGCAGGATGTGGACGCGCTGGTCGCGTGCTTCACGGAAGGCGCCAGCTATCACGATAACTTTTACGGCGAGCACCGGGGCCACGCCGGGCTGCGCGTGATGTTCGAGCGGATGTTCCGGGAAGGCCGCGACTACAGCTGGGTCATGGACACCGTGGTCGAGTCGCCCGACCGGGCGGCCGCCGAGTGGACGTTCGGCTACGTCGTGACCGACGCCGTCCCGAGGAGCGCCGGCCGGAAGGTCGGGTTCAGGGGGATGAGCCTCTTCGAGCTCGAGCGCGGCAAGATCGCGGCGTACCGCGAGTACTTCGACTCGGGCCAGGCGCTGCTGCAGCTCGGCTTCGCGCCCGAGGCGCTCGCGAAGGTACTGCGCCGCAAGCTCGAGGGCCACTGACGATGGCGCTCGACCGCGCGAAGCGCGACGCCCTCATCCAGCAATACGCCGACGGTCCTGCCCGGCTCCGGGCGGCGCTGGCCAAAGTCCCGGCGCCGGCCCTCAAGTGGCGTCCGGCTCCCAAAGAATGGTCGGCCCACGAGATCGTCTGCCACTGCGCTGACTCCGAGACGAACGCCTACGCGCGTATCCGCTTCGTGGTCGCCGAGAAGAGCCCGACGGTCCAGGGCTACGACCAGGACAACTGGGCGGCGGTCTTCGGGTACCACCAGCTGCCGCTCGAACCCGCGCTCGCCGTGGTCGAGGCCGTGCGCGCCAGCACCGCGGCGCTGATCCAGGGCCTGCACGATGAGGCGTGGACGCGCGTCGGGCACCACACGGAGTCCGGGCGCTACACCGCCGAGGACTGGCTGCAAATCTACGCCGACCATCTGGAAGGCCACGCGCGGCAGATCGAGAGCAACGTCGAGCAGTGGAAGTCGACGCAGTCCCGATAGCCTAATCGGAGGGGGCTGGACGGCCCCCTCCGAGCCTCCCCACTCTCCGCCGCCGCCGATCAGCCGCGCACGAGCAGAACGAGCCCCGAGAGCAGGATCAGCGTGAAGACCAGCTGACGGAAGCGGCGCTGGTTCACGCGCTCGAACAGAAGGGCGCCCGTGACCGCGCCGGCGACCGCGGGCAGCGCGAACCCCACGGTGAGACCCCACACCGGGCGCGTGAGCAAGCCGGCCCACCAGTAGCCGGCGAGGATCGCCCCCTGGTTCACGACGAAGAAGGCCTGCAGGTTCGCTTTGACGACGCGCGCGCTCCAGCCCTGTGTCGCCGCGTAGAGAACCACTGGCGGGCCTGGCAAGCCGACCGCGCCGCCGATGACACCGGCCAGGACCCCGGCGCCGAGCCCCCACCGGCGCCCCTCGAGCTTCTGCGGGTAGAGGCCGCGGGCCTCGAGGACGAAGGCCACGACGAGCATCAGGCCGATGAGGCGGTTCAGGGCGCTCGCGGGAAGCGCGGCGAGCCCCCACACGCCGAGCGGCGTGCCCGCGACCGTCCCGAAGAGGAGGTCGAGGAGCGCGCGTGGCTCGACGTCGCGGCGGAGCTGAACCAGCATCGCCAGCGAGAAGACGGCCGCGTAGATCGTCAGGAGCACGATCGCGTCGGCGGGCGCCATCAGATAGGGCAGAAAGGCAAGCGCGACGAGTGCGATGCCGAATCCGGCCAGGCCCATCACGAAGCTCGCCGCCGCGATGACGCCGGCGGCCGCTGCCCACGCGAGCGTCACGCGGTCGCGATCAGTCGCGCGAGGAGGTGAACGGGCGGTCGGCCGCCGCGTGAACCGCGCCGGGCGCTTCTCGAGGAACGCGCTGACGCCCGGGAGGGCGTCAGCGGAGCGTCCGGTCCAGAACATCGCCAGCGAGTCGAGGCGATGCGCCTCCGCCGGGTGGTCGGCGCCGGACGTTGACCTTGATGCCGTTGTCCTGATCGGTGATGAGCGCGACGATCATCCCGAGGGGACGACGACCCGATCGCCGCCCTTGAAGCCGCTCGCCTGAGGCGCCTCGACGATTTCGCCGAAGGTCTCGTGGCCGATGATGCCCCCCTTCGGCACGCGGTGGTTGAGGTGACCCTGAAAGATGTGGAGGTCGGTCCCGCAGATTCCGACGCGGCGCACCCGCAGTAGCGCGTCGTCCGGTCCGGGCCTGGGCGGGGCCATCTCGCCGGTCGTGAACGTCCTTGCCCCCTGGTAGAACGCGGCGCGCATTCTGATCAGCTCGAGCGCTGATACCCCGCGCTCGTCATGCAGTCGCTGAACGCATTAGCCTGACGAGACTCCAGGACCGCGATGCGACCAACGTCGAGGAGGCCCCCGAGGCCCAGGTCTGGCCCCGGCCCGATCTCGAACGCCTTGCGGGCGCATTCCACCTCGACTGCCGACACCTCCTGGAACATGGCGCCGGTCTTCCTCCACTCGGTTCCGCGCAGGTCGAGGACGCAGCCCGTGAGCAGCGCGGCCGCCGCCAGTACGATGAGGACTCGCATAGGGTCTCCTCTCAATGGAGCCTAGAGGATACCAGGGAATCGGTCGGGCAGGCTGACGGCCCGATCGGGCGATTCGCCCTGTTCCCGCTGATCGTCCGTGGGTAAAAGCCCTTGAACTTCTGGGAAATCCGGGCTGGCACGCCTCCTGCGTTACCGCGGAGCCGAGGAGGATGGACGATGGCGCTGGAGAACCTCATCGCATACGCAGTCGCACTCGGCCTTCCGCTCTGGCTCGTCGTCGAGGAGATCCGCCATCGCGCTGCCCCCCGCCGCGAGGCCGAAGCGGCGGCGGCCGCGGCGGCGCCGGCCCTCAAGCGGCGCGCCGCCGAGAGCGCATCCGCTCGCGCGCACGTTTCGGCCGCGTAGCCCGCCGCGCGGCGGCCTCTCGCGCTCTCCCGCCGCCCGTTGTAGAGTGTGCGCACCCCGAGCCCGAAAGGAGCGCACGGCAATGGGCGAGATGCTCCCCCTCAGCACTGAAGACGGTCACGCGCTCGCCAGATACCGCGCCGCGCCGCAAGGAAAGCTCCGGGGCGCCCTCGTGATCATCCAGGAGATCTTCGGCGTCAACTCCCACATCAAGCGTGTCACCGACGGCTTCGCCGCCGACGGCTACGTAGCGCTGGCGCCGGCGATCTTCGACCGGGCCGAGCGGGACTTCCCTGGGGCGAGGCCAATCAGTCGATCTCGCCCGACCACTGGAAGAAGGTGTCCGCCGCGCACCCGAACCTGCCGATGCACATCTATTCGGCCGGTCACGGCTTCAACGGCGACGAACGGGGGAACCATCACGAGCCCAGCGCCACGCTGGCGCGCACCCGGACGCTGGACTTTCTCAACCAGTACCTGGGGTAGGAGGAGCGGCCCATGCTGAGCGAGTTCAAGACGTTCATCATGCGCGGTAACGTCGTCGACCTCGCGGTCGGCGTGATCATCGGCGCGAGTTTCGGCGCCATCGTCACCTCGCTCGTCAACGATGTCGTGATGCCGCCGGTCGGGCGGCTCCTCGGGGGCGTGGACTTCAAGGACTTCTTCATCAGCCTGTCGGGGCCGTCCTATCCGACGCTCGCCGCCGCGAAGGCCGCGGGCGCCCCGACGCTCAACTACGGGCTGTTCCTGAACGCGGTGATCAACTTCCTCATCGTGTCATTGGCCGTCTTCCTGCTGGTCCGCCAGGTGAACCGCCTGCTCCCGAAGCCGGCCGCCCCTGCGGCGACGCCGACAAAGGACTGTGCCTGGTGCACGACGCCGATTCCGGTCAACGCGAAGCGATGCCCGCACTGCACCTCGAACCTGGCGGGCTGAGCGAGCGCGCCTAGACAGCCGTCGCGGGGCCGCGGTGCGAGCCGCAGGGCCGGCCGGGAGTGGGGCCCTCAGGCCCGAGGCGAGCGATATGAAAGTCCCGCCGGCCGAAGCGAACCCATGAAAGAAAGTCGGCGCCGTGAGCGCCGATGATCCGATCGAGCAGCTGTTTGCCCGCGGCGTGACCGACGGCTTGCCCGTCGTGCCGCCGACACGCGAGCGCGTGGAGGCGACGATCGCCGCCTCCGGCTTCCGCGCCGACGATCTGATCGCGCTGGTGGCACCGACCTTTGGGCGCGCGACCGTCGAGCGGATCGCGGTGAACGCCGTAATGGCGGGCTGCCGCCCGGAGTATCTGCCGGCGGTGATCGCGGGCGTGGAGGCGCTCTGCGACGAGAGCTTCAGCCTCGTCGGAGTGTCGGGCGTCCCCGGCTGGCCCTTCGCCGACTCGCCCGCGCGCCTCGTGCTGAAGAAGATCCGCCGGCCGGCCTAGCCGACGGACAATGGAATATCCCCACGGCCTGCGGGCGCTGAACCACGGCGACTTCCGGCGCTTCTACTTCTCCCAGCTCGCGGCGCAGGTCGGGAGCTGGATGCAGAATGTGACGCAGGCCTGGCTCGTCCTGCAGCTCACGAACTCGCCTTTCAAGCTCGGGCTCCTCGCGACGCTTCAATTCTCGCCGGTGTTGCTCTTCTCCATCGTCAGCGGCGCCGTCGCCGACCGTTTGCCCAAGCGCCCGCTGCTCGTCGCCACCCAGACGACGCTCGCGTGCCAGGGGCTACTGCTCGCCCTGCTGGTAGCGACGGGCCACGTGGAGTACTGGCACGTGGCCGTGCTGGGCCTGGCCCTCGGCTTCGCCAACGTCGTGGACCAGCCCGCTCGCCAGTCGTTCGTGATGGAACTGGTGGGCCGCGCCGACGTGTCGAGCGCGGTCGCGCTCAACTCCGCGGGGTTCAACCTCGCGCGCATCGTCGGGCCGGCGGTCGCCGGAATCGTGATCGCGCGTCTCGGGGTGGCGCCGACGTTCTTCGTCAACAGCCTCGGCTTCATCGGCGTCATCGTCACCCTCCTGAGAATGAAAGCGCGAGGTTTGCCGCCCGGCACGGCGCACGCGTCGATCTTCGAGGAGATCGCCGAGGGTGTGCGGTACGCCGCGGGCACGCCGCGGCTCCGGCTCGCCATCGGTCTCGTCTTCGTGGTGAGCCTCTGCGTCTTCAATTTCAGCGTGTACGTGCCCCTCCTGGCCAAGAACGTGCTGGGGCTGGGCGCGGAGGGATTCGGGTTCCTCATGGCATCGCTCGGCGTCGGCGCAGTGGGCGGAGCCCTCACGGTCGGCGCCCGCGCCGCGCGTCCGTCGGTTCGCTCGATGCTCGTGTCGGCGACGCTGGCGCTGAGCACGCTCATGGCCCTGGGCGTCACTCGCCGCATCGAGCTCGCCATACCCCTGCTGTTCTTCACCGGCTACTGGGGGATCATGCTGATGGCGAGCTGCAACACGTCGATCCAGCTCCAGGCACCCGACGGGCTACGCGGGCGGGTGATGAGCATCTACACGTGGGTGTCGGGCGGCGTCTTCCCGATCGGCGCGTTCATCGTCGGCACGATCTCGCAAGGGTGGGGCGTGTCCGTGGCATTCCTCTGGAACGGCACGCTCGGCCTCGCGGGCGTGGGCGCGCTCGCCCTGTGGTGGCGACTCCGACGGGATTGACGGCAGGGAGCGCTACTTCTTCGGGTACCCTTTGGTCCCCAGCGCCTCGGTGATCTCTGCGAGAATCACGGGGTCGTCGATCGTCGCGGGCGCGCTGTACTCCTGGCCGTCGGCGATCTTCTTCATCGTCCCGCGGAGGATCTTGCCCGAGCGCGTCTTTGGCAGGCGCTTGACGACGAGCGCGGTCTTGAACGCGGCGACCGGGCCGATTTGCTCGCGCACCTTCTCGACGAGCTCCCTCACGATCTCGGCTTCACTGCGCGCGACGCCCGCCTTGGTGACGACGAAGCCGACAGGGACCTCGCCCTTGATCTCGTCCGCGACGCCGACGACGGCGCACTCGGCCACGTCGGGATGGGCGGCGAGCACCTCCTCCATCGCGCCGGTGGAGAGCCGGTGCCCAGCGACATTGATGATGTCGTCCACGCGGCTCATGATGTAGAGGTATCCGTCCGTGTCCTTGAAGCCCGCATCGCCCGTCAGGTAGTGGCCGGGGTGCTTCGTGAGATAGGACGTCTCGTACCCAGCGTCGTTGTTCCAGAGCGTCGGCAGGCACCCCGGCGGTAGGGGCAGCCGGATGGCGATCGAGCCGATCTGTCCGGCGGGCATCTCGTTGTTGTCCTCGCCGAGAACGCGGACGTCGTACCCGGCCACCGGCTTCGTGGGGGATCCGGCCTTCACGGGCAGCATGCCCAGGCCGACGCAATTGGCGGCGATGGGCCACCCCGTCTCCGTCTGCCACCAGTGATCGACGACAGGTACGTGCAGCTTGTCCTCCGCCCAGTGGAGCGTGTCCGGGTCGCAGCGCTCGCCCGCGAGGAAGAGCGTACGGAACCGCCCGAGGTCGTACTTCGCCATGTGCGTCCCCTGCGGATCCTCCTTCTTGATCGCGCGGAACGCCGTCGGCGCCGTGAAGAGCGCGTTCACGCCGTGCTCGGCGATGAGGCGCCAGAACGCGCCGGGATCGGGTGTGCCCACCGGCTTGCCCTCGTAGAGGATCGTGGTGCAGCCCCCGAGGAGCGGCGCGTAGACGATGTACGAGTGGCCGACCACCCAGCCGATGTCCGAGGCGGCCCAAAAGACCTCGCCGGCGCCCATTCCGTACACGGCGCTCATCGACCACTTGAGCGCGACGGCATGGCCGCCGTTGTCGTGCACGACGCCCTTGGGGATGCCGGTGGTGCCCGAGGTGTAGAGGATATAGAGCGGGTCGGTGGCGGCGACAGGCACGCACTCGGCGGGCGTCGCGGCGGCGACCTCCTCGTGCCAATCCCGATCGCGCCCGCGCACCATCGGGGCCACTCCTTCCCGGCGCTGCAGGATCACGCAGCGAGGAACCTTGTGCTGCGCCAGCTCGATCGCGCCGTCGAGCAGAGGCTTGTAGGGAATGACGCGGTTGACCTCGATGCCGCAGGAGGCCGAGAGGATCAGCTTGGGCTTGGCGTCGTCGATGCGCTTGGCCAGCTCGTTGGAGGCGAAGCCGCCGAAGACCACGGAGTGGATCGCGCCCAACCGCGCGCACGCGAGCATCGCGATCACGGCCTCGGGCACCATCGGCATGTAGACGACCACGCGGTCGCCCTTCTCGACCCCCTGGCGCCGGAGCATGCCGGCGCAGAGCGCCACCGCGTCGCGCAGTTCGAGGTAGGTGTACGTCCTCACCGTGCCGGTGACGGGGCTGTCGTAGACGAGCGCGCGCTGCTTGCCGCGGCATCGGTCGATGTGCAGGTCGAGCGCGTTGTAGCAGGTGTTGAGCTCGCCCCCCGTGAACCAGCGGTAGAAGGGCTTACGCGAGTCGTCGAAGACGCGGTCCCAGCGCTTGTCCCAGTGGACATCCTCGGCGGCCGCCGCCCAGAAGCCTTCGGGGTCCCTCATCGACCGCGCGTACGCCTCGTCGTAGACGCTCTTCGCCATTGTGAGCCCTCCCTGGGCGCTGCCGCTGGGCGGCGCGGGAACGTTATCACGGCCCACGTGGGCACCGCCAAGCCCTGATCCCATGGGAGAATCAGTCTCTCTTGACAATCTCGATCGAGAATAGGTATTTTCCATCCTATTGGAGGCGGGATGAGCACTTACGTCCAAGAGCCAGCCTTGCGCTGCCCGGTCTGCAAGGCGCAGGTGGCCGTGAAGCTCCAGAACGAGGTGGTCATCCATAACGCGATCCTGAAGGTCGAGCCGCCGACGGGCCGCGTGACTGCCAAGTGCCCGCGATGTAAAGCGTGGGTGCGGGTACCCCTACGGTATGTCGGGTGACATGACTCCGTCGTAAGGCGACGTCGAAGGCAAAGACACAAGCCGGGAGGACGGCCGAGAAGCGCGCCCGCTCCCCGGCTTTTGCGTTTCTGGAGGCACCCATGAGTGAAGCCGTAAAAGAGACGAAGGCGCAGCGCGTGGAGAGGCTCAAGCGCGAGCTGAATCCCTGGGAGGCGTATGCCGACATCCAGCGCTTCGCGCGCGAGGGCTGGGACGCGGTCCCGCCCGAGTGGCTCGGCACGTACTTCCGCTGGTGGGGCATCTATACCCAGGGCGATGGTGTCGGCGCGGTCGGCGGCAAAGGCGGCGAGGGCAAGGCCGTTCGCCACTTCATGGTGCGTATCCGGATCCCGAACGGCGCACTCGAGTCCAACCAGCTCAGGACGATTGCCGACCTCGCCGAGTGGCATGGTCATGGGATCGCCGACATCACGGTCCGCCAGAACATCCAGCTCCACTGGGTGACGCTCGAGAGCTTGCCCGACGTCTTCCGCGCGCTCTGGCTCCAGGGCGTGACGACGATGGGCGCGTGCGGCGACGTCACGCGCAACGTCACCGGCTGCCCGCTCGCCGGCGTGGACGCCGACGAGCTGGTGGACGCCTCGCCGCTCGTCCTCGAGGCGACGCGCCTGCTGAACGGCAACCCCGCTTTCTACAACCTGCCGCGGAAGTTCAAGGTCTCGATCGCGGGTTGCCGTGCCTGGTGCGCGTATCCAGAAATCAACGACATCGGCCTCACCGCGGTCAGCCACCCGGCAACGGGCGAGATTGGCTTCGCGGTCCGCGTCGGCGGAGGGCTCTCGACCGACCCGCACCTCGGGGTGCGGCTCGACGCCTTCGTCCCCTGGGGCCAGGCGGTGGACGTGGTCCGCGCGATCGCCGAGATCTTCCGCGACTCCGACGTGCTTCGACAGAATCGCGAGAAAGCGCGCCTCAAGTTTCTCTTCCTCCAGCACGGCTGGACCGCCGAGCGCTTCCGGGCCGCGATCGAGGAGCGCCTGGGGTTCCCTCTTGAGCCGGGTGTGCCCGACGACCCGCCCGACGACGTATACCGCGACCACGTGGGGATCCACGCCCAGAAGCAGCCGGGCCTCTCCTACGCAGGAGTCGCCGTGCTTCGTGGGCGTCTCACGGCCGACCAGATGCGCGCTGCAGCCGACCTGGCCGAGTGCTACGGCACGGGCGCGCTCAGGACGACCCACATGCAGAACCTCCTGATCCCGAACGTCCGCCGGGAGCGCGTCCACGCCCTCGCCCGCGACCTCAAGACCGCCGGCTTCGCGCTCGACGCCTCGCCGTTCCGGCGTGGGACCGTCGCGTGCACGGGCTCGGAGTTTTGCAAGCTGGCGCTCACCGAGACGAAAGGGTTTGCGCGCGGGCTCGTGGAGACGCTCGAGCGGCGGCTGCCGGGGTTCGACCAGCACCTGAGGATCAACATCACGGGCTGCCCGAACAGCTGCGGCCAGCACTGGATCGCCGACCTCGGCATCGAAGGCAAGAAGATCAAGCTGGGCGGGGCGCTCGTCGATGCCTACTACTTCTGCGTCGGCGGCGCCGTGGGCCGGCATCAGGCCGTGGCACGACCCATCGGTCTCCGCCTGCCCGCGACCGACGTGGCCCCGGCGATCGAGCGCCTGCTGCGCACCTTTCTGGCCGACCGCCTGCCGGCCGAGAACTTCCGCCAGTTCGCCGCGCGCCACACGGACGACGAGCTCCGCGCGCTCCTGGCGGGCGAGCTCGCCGAGGCGGTCGCGCGCGACGTCGCGTCCGAGCGGCCGCCGCATGGGGTCGACGGCTGAGATGGGGTACTTTCCCGTGCTCCTCGACCTTACGGGCCGACGCTGCCTCATGGTCGGCGGGGGACCGGTCGCCGAGCGGCGGATCACCGGACTCCTGGCGGCTGGCGCGCGGGTGACAGTGATCAGCCCGCGGACGACGCCGACGCTAGCCGCGCTGGCCGCCGAGGGACGCATCGAGCTGGAGTCGCGCGGCTATCGCGAGGGCGATCTCGCCGGCGCCGATCTCGCGTTCGTTGCGACCGACGCGGGCGAGGTCAACATGGCCGTGGCGCGCGAGGCGCGGGAGCGAGGCGTCTGGGTCAATGCCGCCGACGACCCGGCGCACTGCACCTTCATCCTCCCGGCGGTCGTGCGCCGTGGCGATCTCACCGTGGCCGTCGCGACGGGCGGCTCGAGCCCCGCCCTCGCCCGCGCCGTTCGGGAGGAACTCGAGGCCTATCTCACCGCCGAGTACGCGACGCTCGCCGCGATCGCGGCGGAGGCCAGGCGCGAGCTGCGGATGGCGGGGCGGCTGGTCACCGCGGACGCCTGGCGGCGCGCGCTCGGCCCGGAAGTGCGCCGACTCATCGTCGAGCGCGGGCGCGACGACGCCAAGCACCGGCTGCTCGAGCTCCTCGGAGTCGAAGCATGCGCCCCGTAGTGCGAGCCGCAGGACGTCGCGGGGCTGGGGCCCCGCCGTCCGAGGCGAGCGAGAGAGTAATCCGAGCCGCAGGACGTCGCGGGGCGGGGGCCCCGCCGTCCGAGGCGAGCGAGAGAGTAATCCGAGCCGCAGGACGTCGCGGGGCGGGGACGGTCGCCCTCGTCGGCGCGGGCCCCGGGGATCCCGGGCTCATGACGGTGCGCGGCCTCGAGCTGCTGCGGCGGGCCCACGTCGTTGTCTACGATCGGCTGGTCGACCCACGCCTCCTGGACGCGGCGCCGCGCGCCCGGCGCATCTTCGCGGGCAAGGCGTCCGACCATCACACGCTGCCGCAGGAGCGGATCAACGCGCTCCTGATCATGCACGCGCGGCGCGGGCGCCGGGTCGTGCGGCTCAAGGGCGGCGATCCGTTCGTCTTCGGACGGGGCGGCGAGGAGGCCGATGCGTTGGCGCGCGCCGGGATTCCGTTCGAAGTCGTCCCCGGCGTCAGCTCGGCCGTCGCCGTCCCGGCGTACGCGGGAATCCCGCTCACTCACCGGGGCGTCGCCTCCTCGTTTGCGGTCGTGACCGGTCACGAAGAGGCCTGCAAGCGCGAGTCGAGCGTCGACTGGTCGCGGCTGGCGCGGGCCGTCGACACGCTCGTGGTCTTGATGGGCGTGAAGAGCCTGCCCCGGATCGTGCGCGAGCTCATCGAGCACGGGCGCCCGGCGGCGACGCCCGTCGCCCTCGTGCGCTGGGGGACCACGAACGTCCAGGAGACGATCACCGGCACCCTCGGCGACATCGCGGCCCTTGCGGCGCGCGCTCGGCTCGAGCCGCCCGTCGTGATCGTGATCGGCGAGGTCGTCGCGCTGCGCGACCGGCTCCAGTGGTTCGACGACAACCGTGTCCCTATGGAGGTGGCCCAGTGAGTGTCCGGCTCTCGACACCGATCGGCATCCTCGACGAGCATCCCGAGTGGTCGGCCCGGCTCATCGCCGAGCTCCAGCACCGCCGGTTGCCGTTCGAGAAGATCGACCACTCGAACCACGCCTTCGACCCGCGCGACCGCGTCCCGCGCTACTCGGTCATCGTGAATCGCACGAGCCCCTCGTCTCATCGGCGTGGCCACGGCGCCGTGCTGTTCTACGCCGAGGCGCTGCTGGCCCACTGGGAGGGGCTCGGCGTACCCGTCATCAATCCCGTCCGCGCGTACCGGTTCGAGAAGTCCAAGGCGCTCCAGATCGGGCTCTTCGAGCGGCTGGGCATACACTATCCTCGCACCGTCATCGTGAACCATCGCGACCAGGTACTCAAGGCGAGCGGAGAGCTTCGCTTCCCGCTCCTCGTCAAGCCGAACGTCGGCGGCTCCGGCGCGCTCATCGAGCGCTTCGACTCGCGCGCCGAGCTCGAGGCGAGGAACGCCACGCTCGACTTCGGCCCGGACGGGACGGCCCTGGTCCAGGAGTACGTCGAGTCGGAGGAGGGCGCGATCGTGCGCGTCGAGGTGATGGACGACCGCTACCTCTACGCGATCCGGATCGTCCGCGCCGCGTCCGACTTCAATCTCTGCCCGGCCGACATCTGCCGGGTCCCCGAACCGCCCCCGAGCGCCGACCTCGGCGCCTGTCCCGTCGAGGCGAAGCCGGGGCTCAGCGTCATGCGCTACGAGGCTCCGTCAGCGGTGGTCGAGCAAGCGCGCGCCCTGGCCCGCGCGGCGTCGATCGACGTCGGCGGCATCGAGTATCTGGTCGGCCGCACCGACGGCCGTGTCTACTTCTACGACGTCAACGCCACATCCAACTTCGTCGCCAACGCGCCCGCGGTGCTGGGCTTCGACCCCTTCCCGCGATTCGCGGACTACATCGTCCGGGTGGCGACCGGCACAAGAGGAATCCGATGAGCCTGAGGCTCGGAGACACCGCGCCCGACTTCACCGCCGTCACGACCGACGGCCGATCAGCTTTCACGACTGGGTCGGCAACGGCTGGGCCATTCTCTTCTCGCACCCGCGTGACTTCACGCCGGTCTGCACGACCGAGCTCGGCTACGTGGCCCGGCTCAAGCCGGAGTTCGACAAGCGGAGCGTGAAGGCGATCGGCCGTTCGATCGATCCCGTCGACTCGCACAAGGGCTGGGCCGCCGACATCAAGGAGACGCAGGGGCACGCGCCCAACTTCCCG
>WNFA01001664.1_pt1 | contig 18132 bp, 8 predicted proteins | sample 5400481 | NCBI WGS metagenome assembly WNFA01 (sample SAMN13153340, study PRJNA577476) | soil metagenome | isolation source: 120 cm saprolite under Douglas fir tree site 2 hole 1 replicate 2 | place: USA:California | collected 2015-04-18
CCCAAGGAATCTGAGACCTTCTCGAACTGCCCTTTTCCTACATTGCGGAACATCAACAGCGGCTCCTTGTAAGAAACCTCACTGTGATAGAGCTGAACATTATCGAGCATAGCGCCGTTCAACTGCAGGATATCGATCCATCCATCGTTATCGTAGTCGACAAACTTCATCGACACGCCGCTCAACAGCATAGCCTTGTTGCCAATGCCACAGCGGTATGTGTCGTCAGTGAAAGTTCCGTCACGGTTGTTGTGATAGAGGCGGTTCAACTCGAAATCCAGGTGCGTGATGTATACGTCCAGCCAGCCGTCTCCGTCGACATCGGCGGCATCGATTCCCATGCCCGCTTCGTATCGTCCATCCTCGCTTGCCGCGAGACCGGAAACCAGCGACACATCCTCGAACGTGCCGTTGTGCTTGTTGATGAACAGGAAATTCGGCCACGAGTCATTGGCGATGGCGATGTCGGGCCAGCCGTCATTATTGAGGTCCGCCAGCACGACGCCCATGCCCTTGGCCTCCGGCCTGCCGACCCCAGACGCATCGCTTACGTCGGTGAAAGTGCCATCACGATTGTTGTGGTAAAGCTTGATCCTCTGGCCTTTGTAGTTGCCGGGATGGCAGTATGAGCGGTAACCCGGGCGATGCTCTCCGCACCAGAGATTATTCTTTGGCGTCCACTCGATGTAGTTGGTGACGACCAGGTCGAGCCAGCCGTCTTTGTCGTAATCAAACCATCCAGCGCTGGTTGACCATCCGCCTTCGTCGGCGACGCCGGCCTTCGCCGTCACATCGGTGAAGGTTCCATTCCCGTTGTTGTGGTAGAGAATGGCACGGCCATAGCCTGTGACATATAGGTCGGGATATCCGTCGTTGTCGAAGTCTGCGACGGCGACTCCTTGTCCGTAGTGGTCTTTTCCTCCGACACCGGCTATCTCTGTGACGTCGGTAAAGGTTCCATCCCCGTTGTTGTGATAGAGCGCGGAGCGCAGGGGACTCGGCGGTTTGTAAATATCGGTGGCCGCCGATTGCACGAAGAACAGGTCCATGAGCCCGTCCTGATCGTAGTCGATCCAAGCGACGCCGGTGCCCATGGTTTCGAGGTAATACTTTTCTTCGGTTTGAGTGCCATCCTGGCGAAAGGTTATTCCAGCACTCTGCCGAATGTCGGTATAGCGGACTGCATTCGCAGAAGAGCGTGGCCTCGTAGATTGCACAGCCTGGTTTGAATTGCCCGACGAGACGAGTGCAGCGCTCACTGCGAGGATGGCGCCACAAGTTGGTGCGAAGCCGAGTCCCATACTACGAAGGTTGTTCCCCATTTACGGGCGTTTTGTCACAGGGTCCTGTCGGCGAGTGACAATGCCAGCTGCAGTATTTGCTGCCTTGCCAGCATCGGCATCGGTTCGCGGATCGATGAAGCGGTCGCCGGAGCCTTGGAGAGGGCTTCTTCAATCCGATTCACGTCCAACCCGCCAGCCTTGCTGCCCTTAAAGCGATTGAGTACTTCCCGCGCTTTCTCGATTTGTCCTGTCTGATAATAAAAAACACCCAGCGTGGAATAACTGCCAGCCCACTCTGGCAACAACTCCACGGCGCGCTCAAGGCGCTCCGCAGCCTCGGCTGTCTTGCCTTGAAGGACAGATACAAGACCGAGTCCCCAGAGGATTTTCCCGGAGCTCGGAATTCGGGCGCGTCCTTTTTGCAATGTCTTCTCGGCTCCGCTTACGTCGTTTTCGCGAAGCTCAACCAGTGTGAGCGAGAGGTAGTACTGGTCGTTGTCCGGATTCCGCTTGATGGCATCCCGAAAGATTTCGAGCGCTTTGGCTGTGTCTCCAAGGTGCGAGTAGATATCTCCAAGAAGAGCGAGATACGTATCGTCCTGCTGCCCTTTGGCCGAGACTTTCTGAGCAACTGCCAGCGCTTCGTTGTAACTGCCTTTGCGGAAGTAGGCATCGGCGAGATCGAATTTCACATCGTCGGAGTCGGGATTCGCGCGCAGCGCCGTCTGGAAATGCTGGATCGCGTCGTCATACAACCGATAGCGCGCAAGCAGTACACCCACCCCAGTCTGGGTGCGATAGTCATTCGCGCTTATCTGGTCAAGCTGCCCGAGTGTTTCTCTGGCCTCCTGGCGTTTTCCGAGCTTGAGGTAAGCTTCTGCCAAAAGGTAAAGATTTTGTGGCTGGTTCGGATGCTGCCGAACCTGTTCGGTCAGTTCCGCGAGGTCGAGTTCAGTGCGTTCCTGCGAAGCAAGCTTGGACCGGTTGTCAAGGTAGTCAAAAAGGTGCTGATACGGGTACGGACCAGTCGACGAGTCTTTCGAGAGTGTTTGGAAAACGTTCAAATCCCGTTGCGCGGCCTCGAGTTGATGAAGACTTCTCTCCACCATGGCGAGCTTGTAGTATCCGGAAGCGGGGTCATGGCTTACACGTACGTACCGTCGCAACAGAGTCGCCGCATCCTCAAATTTCTTATTCTTGGTTCGTAGGTTCGCCAACTCCAGCAGCGCTTCGGAGAAATCGGGATTCGAACGCAGCGCCTGCTGAAACAGTTCTTCGGCTGCGGCATCGTTTCCCTGTCTCTCTTCGATGTATCCCAGGTTGAACAGGCAAGATGCATTGCGACGGTCCTCCTTGAGGCCGCCCTGAAAGTACTTCCGCGCTTCATCGAATCGCCCTAAGTGGCGGTACGCAAGACCCATGAAAGCATAAGATCGCACCGAGGGATCCAGTTCGATGAGTTTCTTGAACTCGTCGATCGCCTTTTCTGCCTTCCCCGACATGAAGTAGCTTTCGCCGAGCGCGGCGTGAAGGTCAGCTCTTTGGGGCGCGATTTTCAATCCGGATTCAAGAAGCGGGATTGCATCCTCGAAATAATTCTGAGTCATGCTGACCCGCGCCATCAGGAAGATGATGTCCGTGTTCTGCGGGGCAAGCTTGTTGGCACGCACAAGCAGGTCCAGAGCATCCACTGGCCTCGTCTGATCGGAATAGACTTGGGCTAGCAGATACAAGGTCTCAGGTGAGTCGGGCTTCAGTTTCATAGCCCGATTCAACGTCAGTTCGGCTTTCGCGTATTCGCGACTCCGCAGGTAAACCTGTCCCAGGTTGTAAAGAGTCTCGAACGTTTCGGGCTGCAATGCATTGGCTTTTTCCAATTCCAGCTTGGCCAAGCCGTACTGCTTTTCTGAAGCCAACAAGACACCCAGCGTGAAGTGCAACTGGACATCGTTCTTCTTTTCAACAGAAATTTCTCGTGCCAGCTTCACTCCCTCTGCTGTTCTGCCCGCCCGAAGGTAGGCACGAGTCAGATTGAAGCGGGTTTCCATATTAAAAGGACGCACCCGCTGAAAATGAGGAATGGCTGCGGCGGGAGACCCCTTAGCCATGAGCAGCAGCCCTAAGTTATAGTTTCCGTCGCGATTGGCGGGGTCAAGGCGCAACACCTCTCTAAACTCCTTTTCTGCGAGACCAAGCTTCCCCTGGGCGACATAGACGTTGGCCAGATTGTTATGAGTCTTTGTGGAGCCGGGAGCGAGATTCAGCGCATGTTGAAACGCTTCTACGGCTTCCTCGTAATTTTTCTGGCTAGTGTAAACAATGCCCAGTAAGCTGTATCCTTCGGCGCTGGACGGATTCTGTTTGAGTTGCTTTTCAACCTCATTCCGGGCTTCATCAGTGTGTCCTTCGCGAAGCAGTGATTCCGCTTCCGCGAAAGGCGATTGGGCTGTAGCAGAATGCGGTGCCGGGTGGCGCCTGGATGCAGTCTGCTGGGCTGAACTTGCTTTCGAAAAAAATAAAATCAACCCGACCGCAAGAATGGCGCGCAGCCCGAAGCGAAGACTCGCGCTGCTCACTGATGCATGCGGGGATGAAGTATCGGGGGTCATTCAGTCTGCGTCTTGCAGCTCAATGTAGCATTTCCAGTTCCTCCTGAGCCATTTTATGCTGCGGTTGTTGGTGCAACAGGCTGAGCAAGACTTCTTTTGCCTTTTCCTTGTCGTCCAGAATCACATATAGGCGGGCTAGATTCAGATAGGCTTGATCGAAATTCGCGTTGGATTTGATGCAAGCCTTGAATTTTTCCTCCGCTTCCGGATACCGGCGTTCTCTCACGAGAATAACGCCGAGATTGTTGAGCGCGTCAGGATAGTCTGGCCGGTCGTTCACTGCTTTTTCCAAATACTCCAGGGCACGCGCCGTCTGGTCTTGCTGGGCATACAGCATTCCCAGACTGTAGTTCGCTTCGGGATCATCAGGCTCAATCTCGACTGCGTGGAGCAGCAGCTTTTCCGCGTTGGCAAATGATTTTTGGCGCCGGTAAAAGTTCCCCAGGTTTACAAGCGCAATCAGATAGTCCGGCCTCAGTTCCAGCGAGCGTGTGAAGTTCTGGATGGCTTCCTCGTCGCGTTTTTGCTGCACCGCGACCATTCCAAGATTATTCCAGGCTTCCGGATAGTTCGGGCGCATCTTTACCGCCTGTTCGAGGTACTGGCGGGCGTTGTGTGAATCATTCCTTCGCAGATAAAGCGTTCCCAGATTGTAATAAGCCTCGGGATCGTCCGGCCGAGCAGTTATCACCTGCTTAAAAGAGGTGGCCGCCTGCTCCAAATAGCCGCGCTGGAAAAACGCGACTCCGTAGGTGAAATCGTTGCGCAGGAATTCGCCCTGATAGACCTTTCCTTCAAAGGGGAGAGCCTTCCGAATACGATCCTCCACAGTACGCGGAACCGATCGCACATCTTCCAGCAATCGTTCGGGATTCACCGGCCCCTGATAGACCTTGACGATCATACCCTCTGGATCGATGAGGAAAGAGGTAGGCGCTCCGAGGTCTCTGCGGCGGTCGAAGAGGTAGCGATAGATGATGTTGTAGATGCCCGCAACATCCTGAGTGGCCATCAGAATCGGAAACGAAAGGCCTTGTTTTGAGACGAAGGATCGCACTTTCGCGACGTCGGGGGGATCGTCTAAGTTCACAGCAACGATCTGAAGGCCGCCTGCCGTAAGCTTGGATTGGTATTGCCGCAGTAGTGATAGTTGGTCCCTGCAGGACGGCGAGTCTGTCATCCAAAAATTCAAAAGCAGAAAGCCCTTTTGGAAAGACCGAAGGTCCCATTGCTTACCGTCGATGCCAGGCAAGGAGAACTCTGGCGCGTTCAAAGGCTGGATGAGCCACGTCTCGATCAACGACGGCAACTCTGCGGGCTTCTCGCCCGTTTGCGGATGAACCTTCGGCGAGGCAGCGAACGGCCTGGCAAGATACTTCTCCGAGCCTTCTTCGATTTCGATTCGATGATTGATTGGCAGGCGGTCGAAGGATTGTGAGTCTCCGCTTGGCCAGCGAATAGTGGCCCGGACCGTGCCCTCGAACGTCCCAACTCCGAAGAAAAGATCTTTGGTGTGCTGGGACAAGAACCCGGAACCGGCCTGAAGATATTTTGTCTGGCGATACTCCGCCGCATCGACAGTGACTGCGGCTCCGACCGCATCACGATTGCTTTTTGTCCCACGCAAGCGGAACGCGATCGAGTGCCCCAGATTCTTCATGGAGTTGCGCAAGATCCGGAGTTGCGGGGCATTTCGGTTTTTGAGAATTATTTCGATCCGTCCGTCGTGGTCCAGATCGGCGAGCGCGAACGAGCGGCTATCGTCCGGAAAATCGAGCCCGGCTATGCCGGAGACATCTGAAAACGTGCCGTCGTGATTGTTCAGATACAAAACATTCCGCTCGCGGCCGTTCCATGTGGCGTCAGACCGGATCAGTTCATTGATGGCATTCCATCCTCGCTCGTAGTTGAACGAAGCACTGGAATCTGGAGCTGATTTCGCCACGACCTGTCGCCAGAAGAAGCTGGAAAGATCGCGTGCATCAACTCCGGAGATATACCCATTGGCGATATAAAGGTCGGGATAGCCGTCATGATCGAAATCCCACGCGTCCGAAGACCAAGCCCAGCGGCCCATCCCGACTGCCGCTTGCTGGCTGACGTTTTTGAAGTGGCCATTTCCCTGATTCTGGTAGAGAGAATTGCCGCGAGCGTGTTGGCGATAAAGGGCTCGGATTGTCTCAGGATCTTTGGGATGAAAGGAATTTTGGTTGGAAACTCGCAAGCCGGCGGCGGACCACATGTTTCCAACGTAAATGTCTTGCTTGCCGTCGCCATCGAAATCGCACCAGCAGGCACTCATTCCCGCGCCGGCGTCCTCAACTCCTGCCTCGGACGAGATAACTGTGAACGTTCCGTTGCCGTTATTCCGATAGAGATTGCTCCTCCCGAAGTCGTTGGCCACGTAGAGATCCGGCCATCCATCCGAGTTGCAGTCTCCCCAGGCACAGGCGAAGCTGTAACGATCATTGTCCATATCAAGCCGGGCAGCCTGTGTTCGATCCCGAAAGATTCCGTTGCCTTCGTTGTGGAACAGAAAGTTCGGAGGTCCATTCCGGGCATCAAAGTACGGAGTGGGGTAGTGATACTGATCCAGCCCAAGGTAGTAGCTGTAGAGGCAGAAATAAATATCGAGCAGTCCGTCGCGATCGTAGTCGGCAACGGCGGCATGTGTAAACGTGCCTTGCGGAGGTCGCACAAAGTTGAAGGCATCACGTTTGAGCGAAAACTTTCCGTTGCCCTGATTCAGGAATAGCAGAGGCCCACCGCCGCAAACGACGAGCAAATCCTGCAGTCCCTTATTCTCGAAGTCCGCGAATATGGCGCAGGCTGTTCCATCCAGAACGCCCACTCCCGATTTCTCGGTCACATCCTCGAAGGTTCCGTCGCCGCGATTACGATAAAGACGGTTGGGAAGTCCGGAGGGCTGGCACACGTAGATCTCATCCCAGCCGTCATTGTCGATGTCGCCGACAGCTACGCCGTTATTGCCATAGATGTCGATCCCGCAGGCAGCGTCCAGCGCCGCGCGCCAGTCGTCAACTCCCCGTAGCAGTTGGGTCTGATACGACTCGGTCTGACCAAGGACTTGCGAAGTGACGTCTACGAACAACGGTTCGCGCGCGCGACTGACGGTTTCTTCCGTCGCCTCCCACCTGGTCGCTTGCCATGCGTTCGATGGACTGCGCGACCACAAGGTCAACCACCGTCCCGCTCGCTGCTCGCGCGAAGAATCTCGCCGAGTTCCGACGAGGTCGTAACGAATCTTGACGAGGAATGTTGGCGAAACGCCTTCTCGCTTTTCGATACCGGTGATTTCGAATTCAGCCACCTCGACTCGCGCGATCTGGGAGAAATAGGTTTTGATTTCGTGAAGGAACTGCTCGCGACCTGAGTTCAACTGGGCAGCAAACCGCCTTCGATAGATTTCGATTTCTCCTCCCGCACGCAGAGCGGTCTCCTGAGTCGGAGAAAGCGACGCGCCTTCGATCGAAGGGTCCAGGATTTTCGCAACGACGTCGAGAGCAGGCGCGGCTGACTTTAGGGCCTGACTCCAACCGCCGAGGAGTTGCATGATCTCCCATGCGTACTTCTCGGTGACATACTCGTCGCCGCCCGGAATAACTTGGCGAAGAACATCTTCAAGCGGAGACTTTGCGGGATAGTGGGGTGTGAGACGAGAGTCCGAGAACGGAAGAGAGAACCTGCGATCCCCAATGGTTTTTGGGAAGCAAAGCCCGACGGGCAATCCATGCAAGGGCGCTGGAAGCAAGAGCATGGGCGCCCATCGCATCCCCTTGAGAAAGGTCCGGCGTGAAGTGATGAAGTTTTCGTCTTTACGACTCGCCATTCTCGAGTGTCCGTGGAGCAAGAACCCCAGCTTCGCATGCTAGCACTGATCCAAACTCGCAACTATTCGGGAGCATTACTTTTGCGAACGAGTTATCAAGCAGGCTGTTCAAGGGGCGCGGGCCCTGACGAATCTCCCAAGACAAGTTCAGCCCCGATCTCGTACTCCTTGCCTTGAGGATTGTCCGATCGTGAGAGTTCGTGCAAGGCGTCGGCGGCGATCTGCCCCAGAGTTTCACGATGTATGTCGACGGTTGTAATTGATGGATTGCTGTATTCGGCCAGACTCGTCTTGTCGAACCCCGTGATCGAAATGTCCTGCGGCACACGGCATCCTGACTTCAATAAACCCTTGATCACGCCGACGGCAGTCAGGTCGTTGATGGCCATCACTGCCGTAGGACGCGGCGACAGCTTTGCGATGGCCAATCCGGCGGCGAGCCCGCCATGAAAGCGCAAGTCCCCGGGCAAGACCGGTCCCGGTTTTAATCCCAACGCGGACATACATTTTTCGTAGGCACGTAAGCGCTCGATATTCGACTTCAGGCCGGGCCTTCCCGCAACAAAAGCGATTCTCCGATGTCCACACTGGTAGAGATACTTCACGATTTGCTCGACTCCGGAAAAATAGTCGATTCGCAGGTTGCTCATGTATCCGCGGACGGGCGCCGGATCGAGAAGAGTTACGGCAATTTTCCTTCGCGCCAGTTCATGAATCAGCCGCATGCTGATCTCGGAGGTCATGATTGCAACTCCCCGGACTTTGTGTTCCATCATTCTCTCCGCCGCCAGCCGGGTCCTGCGCGGATCATAGTTGGTGTCGCTGAGGATGGCGTCATAACCAAGTTGGCGGGCGCGAATTTCAAAACTCTTGATTACTTCCGGGAAGAAGGGGTTCTCAATGTCGGAGACAATGATGCCGAGAGTGCGTCGGTCTCCCGAAGCCAGATGGCGCGCATGAACGTCGGGGATGTATCCCAAACGCTTGACGGTCGAAAGAACAAGGCGGCGCGTGCCGCGTCCGACTTTTCCAGTCTTGTTCAAGACGTTGGAAACAGTGGCGGTGGAGACCCCTGCAGCCTTCGCGACATCACGAATGGTGAGGCTCATGGCCTGATTGTTCGACCCTAGTCAACGAGATTCACAACTGCTCTGAATCTGCGGAAACGTTGTGCGCACGAAATGGAGTCGGAGTATAGCCCAGGAAAAAATACTTGACAATGCATGAGGGGTGGTGGTATTCGGCACACTAGTGTTTTTGGACTAGATTCTTTGCGTCAATAGGTTAAGCGGTTAAGTTCGGTGACTTTCAGCTTTTTAGCGTAGTTCGTTTCCATTCACTGGGCTCACTGAATTTCTCTGAAACCTAGTATTCGCCTCTTGGAACTATTGAGAACCTTGACCCAAAGATAGATAACACGCGGCGCAGAGCTTGCCGAGTTGCAAGCCTAGGAGAAGGCCATGAAGCCGAAGACCGTTCTTGGAATCCTGCCAGCTTGGTTGGTGTTGGTCGGCGGTATGGTGTTAAGCGCGGGGCTCCTCCATGCACAAGTGGACACCGGCAGTATTACCGGTACCGTGAAGGACGCTTCCGGCGCCGTAGTCAGCGGCGCGAAGGTGACACTCACCAACGAAGGCACTGGTGCTGCCCTCACGACGACCACGACTTCGGATGGCGTCTACAAATTCTCGCCGGTCCGAATTGGCAATTACAAGATTGATGCTACCGCTCAAGGTTTTCAGACGGTCAGCCAGACCCACGTCATAGTAAACGTAGGCGCCAACGTGCTGGTGGATTTCACACTCAAGCCAGGCAGCGCGACGGAAACTATAGAGGTAACCGCGGCTCTGCCCGCGTTGCAGACCCAGGACGCCTCCGTCGGCCAGGTCGTGGACTCACGCAATGTCAACAACCTCCCGTTGAATGGGCGAAACTTCACATTCCTCGCCCAACTCGCTGCCGGCGTGAACTCGCCACAGGCGGACACGCGGGGTAATGCGGCCACCGGCGCCTTCGCAGCCAATGGGAATCGTCCGGCGCAGAACAATTACATGCTGGATGGTGTGGACAACAATTCGGATACGGTTGACTTCCTAAACGGCACGAACTTTGTCGTCCTTCCGCCAGTCGATGCGATTCAAGAGTTCAAAGTTCAAACCTCAGACTTCAGCGCGGAGTTCGGCCGTTCCGGAGCCGCCGTCCTCAATGCCACGGTCAAATCCGGAACCAATCAGTTCCACGGCAGTGTCTGGGAGTTTTTCCGCAATGACAAGCTGGATGCTGCGGATTATTTCGAGCGTGGCAAGAAGGGCGAGCTCCGTCAGAACCAATATGGGTTTACGATTGGCGGTCCGGTCATCATTCCGCACGTGTTTGACGGGCATAACAAGATCTTTTTCTTTGGTGACTATGAGGGGTTCCGGCGGCGCCAGGGCATTCCTCATGCCGGCACAGTTCCGACCCTCGCCGAACGAAACAGCGGTTACACGGACTTCAAGGATCTGATCACTGGACAATCGGGTACACAGACCGATGCCTTAGGCCGGACGATCCCAATCGGAACCATTCTGGATCCTGCTACCACACAACCGGGTGGAACCGGATTTGTGCGCGAGCCATTCATGGGTCCAGCCAGCACCTGCCCAGTTAACGCTCCCGCCGGCTTTACCTATACGCTGGCCGCGTGCGATCTGAATGTCATTCCAGCAGGCAGATTGGATCCAAATGCCATCGCCCTCTTGAATCTTTATCCGTCGCCGACCAACACCTCCGCGCTACTCGGCAATTACAACGTTTCGCCGAAGGACAAGGAAGATAAACAGTCCTTCGACACCCGGCTGGACGTTAATTTCGGCCAGAAAGATCAGGCATTCTATAGATTCAGCCTGGTCGACGACCCGCATCTTATTCCGGCTATTTTCGGGGGCGTCGCGGACGGCGGAGGGTTTCAAGAAGGGCCTCAGACTGCCCTTGCTGAGGCGAGTGCGTTAGCCTGGACCCATGTATTTTCGCCGACCGTGATCAACGTGGCCCGAGTTGGCCTGAATTACCTACACACCACGCGCGTTTCGCCTGCCGCCAATGATCTGAGCAACCTTCCCGGGAAGTACGGCGTCCAAGCCATCCCTCAGCAACACGAGAATGGCGGACTTCCTGCGTTCGGAATCAACGGGCTGGCTACACTTGGCGGTAACGCCTTCCTTCCGTCAGACGAAGTCAGTTCTACCATTCAAGTCAACGATGACTTCACCAAGATTTACGGCAAGCATACCTTCAAGATGGGTTTTGAGTATCAGCACGTGAAGTTTTCGACGTTACAGCCACCCTGGTCGCGCGGGCAATTCAATTTTGACGGTACGTACACCGATGTTGCGGGCGGCGGACACCCGGGAAGCACGGGCCGGGCCCAATTCTTGCTGACTCCGACCGCAGCGACCAACGGAGGAACAGTCGACTATGCTGGCGGTCCGAACAGCATCTTCGTCTCAAATATTTCGCTCACGGACAATGGAAAGAATTATTACGGTACCTACATCAATGATGACTGGAAGGTTTCGCCCAAGCTGACACTCAACCTGGGCCTGCGCTGGGACTTCTTCGGGCTCGTCTATGAGCACCGCGGCAACCAGGCCAATTTCGTCCCCAGTGGGCCTCCGACCGGTTCTCCGATGTACATCATCCCGCAGGGACCGAATGCTAATAACCTCTCTACGGATCCCACAACCGGCTTTACCACTTTGCTCGCGAAGGACGGTATCGCGCTAGCCGTGACGAATAAGTATGGCAAGGGTTTGGGCACTTCGCAGAAAGCGAATTTTGCGCCTAGGGTTGGTTTCGCTTACCAGGTGACCCCGAAGTTCGTAGCTCGGGGTGGTTTTGGACTTTTCTACAATGGCTTCGAGAACAGAGGTTTTTCTCCCAACTTGGGCGAGAATTACCCCTTCCAGTTCAACTTTTCGTTCTTCTCGCCTAACGACATTAATCCGTACGTGTACAACGGATGCACGACGGCAGGTCCGATTGGGAATGCAACATTGGAGACCGGCTTCTCCTGTACACCGCTCGATCCACTCTTGGTCAACGCAAACGGTTTGGGACTGCGCGGGATCCAGTTCAAATACATCACTCCTTACTCGATGAGCGGGAATTTCACTCTGCAATATCAGTTAACTCCGTCTCTTTCGGTCCAGACAGGCTATGTAACCTCGCTGGCACGGCATCTGGAGGTATTCCCGGGTTCGAACCAGGTCACGCAACTCTTGCCCAACCAAGACAACACGGGTGCCGGGATCGATCGGCAAAAACATGTTCAGTTCCAGGATTTCGGATACGGGTCGAGTTACGCGACCACAGATGGAAACAGTTACTACCACGGTTTACAGGTAAAGGTTGAAAAGCAGTTTGCTGCTGGGCTGAATTTCTTGGGCACGTACACATGGTCCAAAGTGCGTTCTGATGCCCTTGACCTGCTTAACGGGTTCTCTGGAAATGGTTATCGTGCTCCACAGGTGCCGGGTTTCGGGATTCACCACGACTACGGCCTAGCCAATTTCGACGTCAGGAATGTGGTGCACTTCAGTGGAGGCTATGCACTTCCTCTTGGTAAGGGCAAGCGTTTCATGGGCAATGCCAATGGCTTCGCTGAGGCTGCGGTTGGAGGGTGGAGTCTTCAGTGGATCGCCACCCTGCAAGGTGGCCAGCCGTTCAAGATTGATTGCCCCAGTGGAACGACCAGCGGCACAAATTGCCTCGCGTTTGTAATCCCGGGGAAGAATCCGAAGATTTCGCGACACGTGGATCCAACCAACGGGTATGTTGCAGTGTTGAACTCGGCTGCATTTGCACAACCCTGCCAGTTGAAGGCCACCACAGCGGATCCGACAGGGCCGAGCGCGCCAATTCCTGACTCGCCAAGCGGATGTGTTCCCCTGACGGGCCTTGGGGCCCTGGGTGGTCCTCAGCCGTCGCAGATCGAAGGACCCGGGTACCACCGGTTGGATTTTTCGGTTTTCAAGAATTTCCAGCTCAACGAACGCTTGCGCATGGAGTTCCGCTCGGAGTTCTTCAATATCCTCAATCACCCGAATTTCAACGCACCTGGGTTCGGCGGCAACGGCGTTGTCGCGGTATCCGGATCGACGAATTTCTATGATTCAACTTTTGGCGAGACCGGATCGACCCGCGACGGTGCCTACAGTTCGCGAGAGGTTCAGTTCGCGCTAAAGCTGTACTTCTAGCCTTGAACGTCCCCACAGAGAGCGCATGTGCCAAGCGCTTTCTGCGGGGACAAGTCTTCTGCTGATCCCGATGCCCTGGCCTTCCCCCATCGGTGCTAACATACGAACGCCGTGGCTATGAGACATCAGATGCAGTGGTCTGTGCGTCTCGTACTCTTGGCGTGTGCGTTGTTTGGTATCGTTCACGCTCAAGAGAAGCAGAATCTCGACAGTGAATTTCAGGCGGCCGTCGCACAGTATGACGCCGGACATTTCCCACAAGCTGCGACTCAATTGGAAAGCCTGGAGCGTAAGATCCCCGACAGTTTTGAAGTTCAGGAACTCCTGGGACTCGTCTATTCTGCGCAATCGCAGGACGCCAAAGCCCGGCCCCATTTCGAAAAGGCTGTGCGCCTGAAGCCTAATTCGGCTCCCGCCCGAACAAATTTCGCCACCAACCTAGCGCGCTCAGGAAAACTTGGTTTGGCCGAACCTGAGTTCAAGAAGGCTGTCGAACTCGAGCCCGGGAACTACGACGCTAACCACAATCTCGGCGAGTTCTACGTCCAAGCGGGAAAGATTGTCGCGGCCACGCCTTTTCTGGAAGCGGCCCAGCGGATCAATCCCGCGTCTTACGACAATGGCTACGATCTGTCCTTGGCCTACATTCAGATCGCGAGGCTCAAGGAAGCCAGGCAACAGGTGCAGGACCTGCTGAGACGAAAAGACACCGCGGAGTTGCACAATCTGTTGGGCCAGATTGAAGAGAAAGACGGGCAATTCGTAACAGCCGCGAATGAATTCGAAATCGCCGCTCATGCCGACCCGAGCGAGAGTAATCTGTTCGATTGGGCGAGTGAACTGCTTCTTCACCGGACGCTGGAGCCCGCAATCGAGGTTTTCCGGCAAGCTACCCTGCGCTATCCAAATTCGCCACGGTTAGCAATCGGTCTCGGCGTGGCTCTGTACTCGCGAGGTAAGTATGACGAGGCGGTCACATCCTTGATCAAGGCGGCCGATCTGAACCCGTCTGATCCCCGCTGTTATCTTTTCCTGTCCAAGGCCTATGACAGTTCGCCAATGCAGGCTGAAGAGGTGATTCAGCGCTTTCGCCGGTTCGCCGAGCTGCAACCGCAGAATCCGCGCGCATCTTATTACTATGCGATGAGTATGTGGAAAGGAAAGCGTGCCCGCGATGCCAGCCAGGATCTCCACCCGATAGAGTCGTTACTTAAGACCGCAGCCGCGCTCGATCCGAAATTCGCCGAAGCCCATTTGCAGTTGGGCAACCTTTACTCGGACCAAAACAAGTATGCGGAAGCTGTGCCCGAGTATGAGAGGGCGGTCGAACACAACCCTGATCTCGCCGACGCGCACTATCGGTTGGGACAGGCCTATGTTCACACCGGCGCGAAAGACCGCGCTCAGGAACAGTTGGAAATCTATCAAAGGCTCCGTACACAACATCTCGCCGAACTTGACGAGCAGAGAGCCGAGATCCGGCAGTTTGTTTATTCGGCAAAGGATGGGTCGACCGCAAAGCCATGACCTCTAAGAGGCCTTTTTCATAGCTATAAGCTTATCGACCTCCGCAGTGTTCCTGGAACCATATGGCGTCTGACATCAGATCGAACATAGTAAAAGAGCGGGCGAGCCTGGAGCCAGTACCGGCAGCCTCTTCCCGAGAAGTCAGCCAGGCTCTCTCCCGCAGTCGCCGCGAGTTCCTGCGTGGCGCCGCCAGCGTCGCTGTAGGTAGCGCGCTGATGCATGCCAGTCCGTTTGCACGAGCCGCGACCGCCTCGAAGCGCCGGAAGGTGGTGGTGATCACGTTCGGCGGGGGCGCTCGGGATCAGGAAACCTTCGCGCCAGAAGGTCAGGAATACATTCCGCACCTCATGCACGAACTCATCCCGCAATCGACTTTCTTCACACAGGTCGTGAATCGCGGAATCCTTGGCCACTATGTGGCAACTGCTAGCCTAGCCACTGGCGTCTACGAGACGATCAATAACTTCGCGGCGCTTCCTCCGGAACATCCAACGGTGTTCGAGTACTTCCGAAAAGACTTGAAACGGCCTTCCTCAGACGCCTGGGTCGTGGCTCCCAGCAACGGTTTCAACCGGATCGGGGAGAGCAGCCACCGTTCCTACGGCGCCGGGTTGGGAGCCAGTGTGATTTTGCCGAAGCATTTACTGACAGCCGCCATGTCAGGCCGCATCACGGATTACGAACACCTGCTGCGCGACAACTACGAAACCCCGTTCTACGCCCCGGAACTCGGAGGCAGCGAGTTTGAATTGCATCAATTGGAGATGATCCTGAAGCTCTCGGTCGATGACTTTAAGGCGCATGCGCGGACTCTATCGAGTCCTGACGAACTCTCCGTCTATATCGCTCGCCAGTTGATGCGACAGGTAGCCCCCAGCCTTCTATGGATCACGCTGCACGATATTGACGTCGCACACACCGGAGCCTACTCACTGTACATAGAGGGCATCCGGCGGACCGATCGCCTCTGCGGTGATTTATGGAAGATGATCCAGAGCGAGCCAGAATACGCGGGTAATACCACCCTTTTTATTCTGCCGGACTTCGGCCGCGATTCCGACGAGAATTCCGGCGGCAACGGATTCCAGCATCATCGCACGGGGGATGCGCTTTCGCGTACAACCTGGATGCTGGCTGCAGGCGCGGGAATTCGCGAGGGCGTAGTCTTCGACCGCCCAGTGGAGCCGACTGATCTCGTACCAACCATCGGATCGTTGTTCGGGTTTTCGCCGGCGCTAGTACAAGGCAAGCCGATACCCGAACTTTCGTAAATCCTATGCTGCCACGCGATCTAAAAGCCGGACACTTCGATAGTTATCCCGCAGAAGCCAGAAAACTGGTTAGGGAACACCTTGCAGCACTGCAACGCCTGCCCCTCAGCTTTGTGCCCAGCCTGCTACGAGAAATCATTGACTACGATCTCAAGTTCCCGGCCGAGCGCGAATCCCTGCGACGGGAACTGGTAAATCTCAGCTCGCTCTCTGAGCACCAGATCACCGAATGGTTTCAGGGATTCGCCGAAATACGCCTCTCCTCCCAGCTCGAACATTCCGATTGGCCAAACGCCCCTGCCCAGTTTGTTGAGCAGCTATCTGCATACCTTTGGACCACGCACCAACTTGACGCCTGGAGTAAGGCTTCCATGGAATACGCGGATCGCCTCCACGCGGCCATTCCGCCCGAACCGCCGCCGATCCCGAGGCTGGGAATTACAGTGATTGGCCAGGGCGTAACCTCGTACGATGAGCCAGTCTTTCGTAAACTCCGTCCGCATGGCGCCTATTTCAGCCGCGTCCGCCCGGAGAATGCGCTTAAGCTGCTGCTGAACGAAGTCGCCGCCAGAGCCAAGGCGCATCCGGTTGCGTATGGACACTGGTACATCGATGGCGGATACGAAGTGGATCACGACCCTGCGCTCACCTGTGTCTCGTATGGCTCTCTGGAACCGGCACGAGCGGCTGTATTGCGAAAGATGCAGTCCGAAATCGAACGGCCTGGCATGGGTCCTGAAACGCTGCGGACACTTCTCGCGCAGGTTCGTCCCACGGATCTCGGTCTCCCCAGCGCTGGCGATCCTGTCTTAAATCGCTTTCAGATCAAACTCCTCACGGAAGGCTCTGGAACGCAAATCTTCAGCACAACATTCGCGCAATGGGCCGCGCGCGAGGCCTTACGACGAGCGCAACCGCTCACGTTGCTGGTGCGGTTTGCGCCACGACAGCGGCAAAAGCCAATGAACGAGCTACTTACAGCGGTCCAGGATCGGCCTGAACCCGATGTCATCGGCTCTCTGATCGACGCCGACATGGGCGCTTACTACAACTGGCTGAACCAGCAGCGGCTGGCGGGGGAGGCACAAAGTTCATTCCTGGCCTGGTTTGAGGACCACAGCGAAGCTGTGGCGATCGGCCCGTCGATGCCTCGAGGGACCGAGTCAGCCACAGCAATTGATATGAGCCAGTTGCTCTCGTGGATGATTTGAAGTTCCTCAACATCAAGTGAGGAGCTTTATTTTCCGCCAGCGTTCATCGCCATCTCTCTCGCCGCACGCAACTTGCCAACGGGATCGCTCGTGGGAAGAAATTCCATGGCTACGACGCCACGATAATTGAGCTCAAACAGCTTGCGGAAGATGCTTTTGTAGTTGATTTCGCCGGTGCCTGGTTCGTGGCGGCCGGGGACATCCGCAACGTGTACGAGGGCCACGTGCTCAATGTTCTTTTCCAATTTCTCGATCAAGTTGCCTTCCGAAATCTGTTCGTGGAAGAAATCGTACAGAAACTGGACCTGAGGACGGTTCACGGCTTTGACGATCTCAAAACCTTCGGCAACCGAGGTCAAATAGTACTTGGGATTCTCCTCCGGGTCGATGTTCTCAAGCAGAATCCGTACCGGCTCTCCGTTGATCTTCTTGTCAGCCACTAGGTCGGCCGCCGCTTTCAGACCGTCAATACAACTCTGATGTTGTATTTCGCGGCTCAGTGTCGGCACGACGTCGCCGGTGAGAATAATCATGCTGGGGCACCCAATTTTTTCCATCGGGACGAGCGCGGCCCCCAGTTCGGCGAGCAGCGCATCACGCTGCTCTGGATTGCAAAGGCTGTGCTTCAGTCCGGCGGTTGCATCAAACGAAATGCCAAGTTGTTTGCGTTTCGCATTTGCGCGATCGAAGTCAGCTTGTGACCACTTCTCGTATTCCCCAACCAGTTCCACATTCGTGTAGCCCGCTTCTGCCACCTTCTCCAGGCGGCGCTCAAAGGGCAGGTCCCTGAAGACTGTCCAAAGCATGACTGAAAGCTTGAAGGGAGCGTCCTGTACCTTTGCTCCAGGGTTGCGCACTCCTTCCGCGTTCAAGAGGGGCTGCTGCCCTAGCGCGGCGGCGCCAATTCCTGCTCCAATGAGGTTGCGGGCAAATGCGCGGCGATTCATAGTCGTTTCCTTTCAAGGGATGACTTGAGCGCGTCAAATCCTGGCCAACCGGTTTCGTCTTCTCCTAGACAACTTCAGGAGAAGCCGGAGCGATCTCGAACTCCACCTGCTGCTTGCCCAGTCGAGGATGTATAGCCACAAGCTGTACCGATCCCGGTTCTTCCTTGGCCCGAATCCACACAGCCCCTGTCCCGCCT
>WNFA01005379.1_pt1 | contig 18131 bp, 19 predicted proteins | sample 5400481 | NCBI WGS metagenome assembly WNFA01 (sample SAMN13153340, study PRJNA577476) | soil metagenome | isolation source: 120 cm saprolite under Douglas fir tree site 2 hole 1 replicate 2 | place: USA:California | collected 2015-04-18
TGGGCCTCGCCCTCGACTACCCGTGGGTCGCCGACAAGGAGATGGACAAGGCTGTAGAGAAGATGCCGAAAGGCCTTCCTCCCGAAGCTCTGCTACGCCTTGCCAGGAGCATATCGAGACCCGGCAAGAAGATTGGCCGTTACCAACGCTGCCCGTGCGGCAGCATGCTCAAATACATCAAGTGCTGTCTTCGACGTGGCACAAAGTAGATTCTCCCGTCCGCAGCGGTGCCGGCTGAGCTGGACCTCATTCGACGTATATCCGGACCCTCGGGACCAAGGCTGCGGATTGAACGAATAGCGTCGTGGATGGCATAAGAGGTCGCAGATGGCATAAGAGCATGCGGGGTTGCAGCGGCAGCCGGCGGGGAGGACGACATGTTTGCGTGGCGCGCGCGCATCGGGCTGATCAAGCCGACGCATCGGGGAAAAGGCTTTCATTTCTGGTACGATCGGGCGCCCGAGGGCGTGGAGATCGTGCCGACCTTCGTGGGCTTTCGCCGCAGCGACCGGCAAACCTTCGAAAACGCCTTCGAGCGGATCGAAGCGATCGCCGATGACCTGCAGGCCGTCGGCTGCAACATCGTCGCGGTCAGCGGCACGCCGCCCGTGCTGCTCAAGGGGCTCGATTTCGAGCGCGAATGGGGCGACCGGCTGGCGCAGAAGATCGGCTTGCCGGTGGTGACGCAGATGGAGCCGCATGCGCTCGCGTTGCTGGCGCTGGGTGTCGAGCGCGTGGCGATCGCGACCTATTACGGCGACGAGCTCAACGATGCGATCGTACGCTATTTCGCCCGCTTCGACATCGAGGGCGTCGTGCTGGGAGGGCTTCGCACCGAAGGCCGCCAGGACGCGCTCTACACGACGTCGCTGCAAGCCCTGGACGAGGTCTCCTACATGCAGGTCTACCAGTACTGCAAGCGCGGCTATCGGGCGCTCGAGCAGCCGGTCGATGCGATCTATATCAATGGCGGCGGTTGGGACGCTCCGCCGGCAATCGATCTTCTGGAACGAGACCTCGGCACCAAGGTGGTGTTCGCCTTGGCCGCCGAAATGTGGGCGACCTACAAGCGGCTGGCGATCGAGCTTTCGGTCGCCGACTGCGGCGCGCTGCTGCGCGAGAGTCGCGCGCTGCCGCCGCGCCCTTAGCATGTTCCGGAAAAGTGGAAACCGGTTTTCCGAATAGAACATGCGCAAAACGAAGGAAACGAGAGCGCATCCCGATTCGATTGAATCGGGATGCGCTCGAGGCCATAGCGGAGCGGAGGATGGCTGGAGCGGGGAAAATCGTCGTCACCGGCGCGGCGCAGGGTATCGGCCGCGCGGTGGCCTTGCGCATGGCGGCGGCCGGCGCCTGTGTCGCGGTGTGGGACGCGCAAGCCGACGGCGCCGAGGACACCGCGCGCCTGTGCCGGGAGGCCGGCGCGCAATCGCGCGCCTGGCGGGTCGACGTGGCGGCCGCCGACGAGGTCGAAGCCGCGGCGGCGGCGTTCGAGCGGGAATGGGGCAGGCCGGACGGCCTCGTCAACAATGCCGGAATTTTTCCCCGCGCGCGGGCGCTCGACATGGCGCTCGCGGAGTGGGAGCGCGTCCTGCGGGTCAATCTCACCGGCACCTTCCTCTGCGCGCGCGCCGTTGCCCGCTCGATGAAGGAAGCGGGCAGGGGCGCCATCGTCAACATGGCGTCGGGCCGGGCGCTCGCCGGCGCCGCCAAGGGAGCGCATTATTCCGCGTCGAAGGGCGGCATCATCGCGTTGACGAAGTCGCTGGCGCTCGACTGGGCGCCCTACGGCATTCGCGTGAATTGCGTCATTCCCGGGATAACCGATACCGCCCAGCCGCGCGGCGAGCTCAGCGACGACGAGCTCTACGCCTTGGGACCGCGCATCCCGCTCGGGCGGATCGGCCAGCCGGACGACATCGCGGCGGCCGTGGCGTTCCTGCTCGGCGGCGACTCCGCCTATATGACCGGCCAGTCGATTGCCGTGAATGGCGGCGCCATCATGATCCCTTGATGGCGAGCGCGCCACGCGCTCATTGATTGATCGTGGTGCCGGTCGCCGCGATCACCTCGCCCCATTTCCTGGAATCCGCCTGCATCGCCGCCTGCATCTCTCCGGGCGAGCTGGCGATGATCTGCATCCCGTGCGGGGCGAGGGCGGCAACGAGCCGCGGATCGGACGCCGCCTTTTTTACTTCGTGCGACAACCGGTCGATCACGCTCGGCGGCGTTTTCGCCGGCGCGAGCAGGCCGAACCATGAGCGCACCTCGTAGCCCGGCACCCCGGCTTCTTCCAACGTGGGAATGTCGGGCATCAGCGGCGATCGTTGCGGCGATGCGATCGCCAGGATCCTGAGCTTGCCCGCCTCCATCAGCGGCTTCACCGAGGATTGACCGATCAGGATCATGTCGATCCTGCCCCCCATGAGATCGGCCATGGCCGTCGTCGTCGCCCGATAGGGGACGTGCATGATCTCGGTCCTGGTCATGAGCTTGAACAGCTCCATGCCGATGTGCAGCACGGTGCCGACCCCGGTCGAGGCATAGTTGAGCTTGCCCGGATTGGCAGTGGCGAGCGCGATCAATTCCCGCACGTTGGCGGCCGGCACGTTCGTGTTGGTGACGAGCACCAACGGCAGAGTGCTGACGATGCTGATCGGCGCGAAATCGCGGAACGGATCGTACGGAAGATTGCGATAGAGATGCGGATTGATGGTCAGCGTGCTGTCGACGACGCTCATGAGCGTGTAGCCGTCGGGCGCGCCGGCGATCCCCCCATTGCCGGCGGGCTGGTTCTCGATGACCACCGGCTGGCGCATGGATTCCATCAGCCGGTCCGCCAGCGCGCGGGCGACGAGGTCGCCGGCGCCGCCCGCGGCCGTGGTGACGACGAGATGAATTGGCTTGGAGGGATAAGGCTCCTGCGCGCCGACGGACGTCGCACATAAATTCAACGCGAGGCAACACGCCATGAGTGCATGTGGTGGGCCGAAACGAAAGCTCCCTCTCATCGGGTCCTCCGAGCGCGATCAGCGCTCGCGCCAATTCGGGTGCGATCGGAGCAAAGCGGACAACCGAAGGACATTGTTCGACGCGCTCGCCTCCCTGGTGACGCTATCGGACGCCGCCGGTGTTCTTCACGGGACCGGTATAAGCCTCGAAGCGCTTCCTGAGATCGGCAACGCGCCCCTCGTCCGTGATGAAGTTCTGATAATCGTTCACCACCTGATAAGCCAAGATGGGCTTCATTCCCGGGGGCGGCGGAACGTCCGAGCGCGGCGACCAGGTGCCGCTGCGGCTCTGCTGCTCCTGTTCGAGATACCAGCTGAGGAACAGCTTTGCCGCATTGGGATGCGGCGCGGACCGGAAGATTCCCGCGACATAAGGCCAGATCGGCAGCGGATCGATGGTGGAGACCGCGATCCCCTGCGGTTGGCCGTCCTGCTGAACGCGAAGGCTGATGCTGTAGATCGTGTCGAGGGTGACGAGATTGTCGCCGCTGGCGATGCTGCGCGCGACGCCCAGATGCCCTTGAATGAAATTCGGCTGGTTCGCCATGTAGCTATCCATGTAGGACCAGCCGTATTTCTTCACGATGCTGTCGAAGGCGTAGAGCGTTGCGTCGTCGTCGGCCGGATAGGCGGCGACCACCTTGCCGCGGAACTGCGGCTTCAGAAAATCGAGCGCCGATCCTGGCACGTCTTCGGACCGCACCAGATTGGGATTATAGGCATAGGGATGCGCGTTGATTTGCACGGCGACCCAGGCACCGTCCGCGTCCTTGAAGCTCCTGTCGATCTTGTCCCAGCCCGTGGGCTTGAATGCGAGCAGGACCTCCTTCCAGCGCACGAAGTCCTGCAACGTCTGAAACATCGCCATGTCGACTTGGAGCTTCCCGGCCTTGAGCTGCTCGTCGATCTGTCGGTCAAGCACGTTGCTGAAGCCGCCGGTGACGGAAATCTGGATGCCGGGGAAGCGCTGCGCAAATGCCTTGGCCCGCGCCTCCCAGGGCGCGGTCGGCCCGCCCGCGTATAAGACGAGCGTCCTCTCCGCCTTGGCTTCGGCATAGAGCTCATCGAGGCCTTCCGCCCGCGCTCCAGCGCCGGCAAAGAGCGCCGCAGTCGCCAGAGCAACGCCAGCCCAAATCCGACCGTGTGCCATGTTCGCTCCACCCTGTTTCAGCGCCGCCGCCGGGCTGGCCGAATGTACTCCCTTCACCCCTGGGCTTGCATCATCCCATCCGCGCCGCGCATCGCCCAGCCCGTCGTCCGCCGCTCGATCATGGTGGCGACGAGGTACATGCCGATACCCATGACGCTCGTCACCAGCAGGCCGGCGAACGCGAGCGGCACCTCGAACCGCGACGATGCCACCAGCATCAAGTTGCCGATGCCCTTGTTCGCGGCGACCGTCTCCGCGACGATGGTTCCGACGAAGGCGAAGGTGATCGCGACCTTCAGCGAGGCAAAGAAATACGGCATCGAGCGCGGCAGCCCGACCTTCTGGATCACCTGCCAGCGGCTGGCGCCGAGCGCGCGCAGCACGTCCTGCAGCTCCGGCTCGACGGTGGCAATGCCGACCGCCACGTTGACCAGGATCGGGAAGAAGGCGATGAGGAAGGCGGTGATGATCGCCGGCACGGTGCCGATGCCGAACCAGATCACCAGGATCGGGACGACGGCCACTTTCGGTATCGAGTTGAAACCGATCAGCGCCGGATAGAAGCTGTCGTAGACGAGGCTCGACGACCCGAGCGCGATCCCGGCGACCAGCCCGACGACGACGGCGATGAAGAAGCCGATGGCGGTCGTCCACAGGGTCTGCCAGGCGTTGTCGAGGATCGGCCAGCGCCATTGCCAGCCGGCGGCGAAGATCGCCGACGGCGCCGGCAACACGAACTGCTCGATGTCGAGGACGCGGACGAACAGCTCCCAGAGCACGAAAATCGCGACGATGACCGCCCACGGAAGCACGCGCCGCAGCGTCTTGCGCCGCAGCCGCGACCGCTTGCGCCGCTGCAGCGGCGGCAACTCGGCGGTTTCGGTCGCGGCCATGGCGCGGCTCCGGTCAAGCCGTGCCGGCGCGCGCGGCGCTGATGCGCTCGCGCAGCGCATGAACGAGCGACACCGAATAGGGCTCGTAAGTGACGTCGAGCGTGCGCGGGCGCGGCAACTCCACGACGCGCTCGGCGACGATGCGGCCGGGTCGCGCGCTCATCACCAGTACACGGTCGGCGAGAAAGGCGGCCTCGCGCAGGTCGTGCGTCACGAGAATGACAGTCGGCTTGCGGGCGAGCCACAGGTCCTGCAGGGCGAGCCACAATTCCTCGCGGGTGAACATGTCGAGCGCGGCGAACGGCTCGTCGAGCATGAGCAGCGACGCGTCGTGGACGAGCGCGCGGCAGAGCGAGGCGCGCTGCTGCATGCCGCCCGAGAGCTGCCAGGGAAAATGCTCCTCGAACCCCTTGAGGCCGACGAGCGCGAGGAGCTCGCGCGCCTTGGCCTCGTAGGCCGCGCGCTCGCGCCTGAGGCGCGCGCAATGCGGCTGCACGATCTCGAGCGGCAGCATGACGTTGGCCAGCGTGGTTCGCCACGGCAGCAACGTCGGGTTCTGAAACGCCATGCCGGCGATGCTGAGCGGCCCGGTGACCTCGCGGCCGCTGACGGCGACCGCCCCGGCGGTGGGCGGCCACAGTCCGGTGACCACCTTCATCAGCGTCGACTTGCCGCAGCCCGAGGGACCGACCACCGCGACGAATTCGCCGGCACGCACCCGCAGCGTCGTCCCCTGCAGCGCCAGCGTGCCGGTCTCGTCCTCGCCGTAGCGGAGCGAGACACGATCGAGGTCGACGAAGTTCATGCGACGCTCTTGTCGTTGCGCCCGCCGCGAACCGCTCGGGCGGATACAAGACTCATGCCACGGGCAGGATGCTCTTCTCGATCATGGCATGGACGCCCTTGACGTTGTTGACGGTCTGCGTCACGTGCAGATCGACGGCAAAGCTGGCCAGGGAATAGGCCTCGTCCCTCGCGATCCGGCCGAGCACGGTGAGCCAGTCGATCATCTCACGCAAGGCCGCTCGCGCGGCGTCGTCGAGATCGGTATCGAGGCCGAAGGTGATGAAATGCGTCGGCGTCTCGGCGCGCGGCAGCCGCCAGCGCAAATCCTTGCGCACGTGGAGCTCGAACGTGCCCGTCAGCGCGGTCTCGATCGCGGTGCCGTTGACCTCGCCGTCGCCCTGGGCGGCGTGGCCGTCGCCGGTCGAGAACAGCGCGCCGTCGTTCCATACCGGCAGATAGATGGTGCTGCCGGCGGTCAATTCCTTGCAGTCGAGATTGCCGCCGAACTCGCGCGGCTCCTTGCTGTTCTGGCGCCCGAACGCCTTCGGCGGCGCCACCGCAAGCTGGCCGAAGAACGGCCGCATCGGCACGCTCAACCCCGACGGCAGGATCGCGCGGCCGCGCTTGCGGTCGAGGGCGACGTGCATGATGCGGTAATAAGGAAAATCCTCCGGCAGCGTGCCGCCGTAAGCGCGGAATAGATTGTAGCCCCAGTCCTGGCGCAGCTCGACGTCGAGGATGCGAACCTCGAGGACCTCGCCCGCCGCGGCGCCGCGCACGAAGATCGGACCGGTGAGGATATGGTTTCCGCTGCCGCGCTCTACCTGCCGGTGGATGGCCTGCAGCTCCGGCAGCACGGCGAAGCCGGTCGAGGCGGCGGGCATCCAGTCCGGATTGCCGGACACGCATTCGATCGTCACCCGGTCGCCGGAATCGATGGTCAGCACGGGCTCGAGCGCGCCGTCGAAAAAGCCCCAGTGAACCGTGCGCGGCCCCGATTGCAGCAGATGCGTGCGGGTCGCGGCCGCGTCCTTGGCGAGCGGAACGTTCATCGCGGCCTCCCTGCGTCCTCTCCGGTTCAGCTTCCCGGCACGAGGCCGGGCGATAGCGAGAAGCAGTACTTGGCGATGTCGCCGGCGCGGGTGAACCAGACCCGGTCGCGCTGCTTGTGTCCGACGCAATGCTTGATCGCCTGCCGCAGCGGGCGCAGCCGGAACGGCTGGCCCACGATGAAACCGTGCAGCGACAACGCAAAGACCAGCGGCTGACGCTCCGACTGCTCCAGGAGCTCCTCGAACTGGTCCACGATCATCTCGGCAAACTGGCGGCCGGTGTGGTCGCGGTGCACGAGCGTTCCGGCGTCGTTCAATTCCATCGGATAGGGAACCGAGAGCAGCGGTCCCGAACGCGTCTTCATCCAGATCGGCTGGTCATCGAGCGGCCAGTCGAGCAGATGCGTGTAGCCGGCCTCCTTGAGCAGATCGGGCGTGACGGTCGACTCGAGCGCGCCGGGCCCCATCCAGCCGGTCGGCCGCACGCCGACATGCTTCTCGATGATCTCGGTGCACTCCTTTATGGCGCGCGCCTCGTCGTGCTCCCACATGCCGCGGAGCACCTCGGCATTGGTGCGGCCGTGGCCGAGCACGTCGTCGCCGCGCGCTTTGATCTTTTCGACGATGTCGGGATAGTGATAGCACACGCTGCTGTTGAGGAGGATGGTGGCGGGCAGCTTCAGCTCGTCGAGAATTTCGAACAGCCGCCAATTTCCGATGCGATTGCCGTAGTCACGCCAAGCGAAGTTGCGCGACGTCTGCTGGCCCGTGCGGTTGCTCGGGTCCATCCCGATCCCGGCGCCGAACGCGAAGTGCTCGATATTGAGAGCGACGTAAAACGCGAGCCGCTTGCCGCCGGGCCAGGTATAGTCCGGCCGTTTGACGATCGGGGAATAGTCGTAGCGGGGATGGCCCGGAAGCTTCAGCATCGGTCGTCTCCTCAATCGTTCGAGCGCATCGCCGCCCGCGGACTATTGGCACGGCAAGTCGGTCGCGCCGCGTGAAGTCGGCGGAAAAGCCTCGAGTCGTTCGGCAAGGAAGTTCGAATTGTCAGGCAGTGACCCCTGGGGGCGGAGCGGAGGGCGAATGCTAGCAAATTGTCGCCGACTGTGCCAAGCTCGACGGTCTGACGTATTCGAGCCGGGCGTGCTGATCTCTCTCGACGAATGGAGACGAACGATGATCGACGGGCGCTCCCATGGCAACGCGCGGGCATCATTCGGCCCCGGCGCGCTCGCGAGGGTCTTTTTGCTGCTCTGCGTCGTCTTCCCCGCTGCGGCTGCCGCGGCCGAGACGAAGAACGTCAAGATCATGCTGGACTGGATCATCCAGGGCACGCACGCGCCGTACTTCGTCGCGCAGGACAAGGGATATTTCAAGGCGGCGGGCGTCGGCGTCGACGCCATCGACGCCGGCAGGGGCGCCACCAACGTCGCCGTCAGCGTGGCGGGCGGCGCCTATCAATTCGGCTGGGTCGACATGCCCTCGATGATCCGCTTCAACGCGCAGAATCCCGCCTCGCCCCTGGTCGCCGTCTACGTGAGCTTCGACGAAACGCCGCTCGCCGTGATCACGCGCAAGGCGGCGGGCATCCGCAAGCCGGCCGATCTCGACGGCAAGAAGATTGCCGGCGGTCCCGGTACCGCGGTGCATGACACCATCTCGATCCTGCTCAAAGCGGCCAACGCCGAGAACGTGAAGATCAACTGGATGGCGGTGCAGCCGCAGCTGTTCGGCCCGATGCTCAAGCGCGGCGAGGTCGACGGCACCGGCGGCTTCACCAATTCGAACATCCCGGCGGCGCTCGAGCTCGGCTTCACGCTCGATGATCTCTACGTGATCAAGTATTCGGATTTCGGGGCCGACATGTATGGTCTCGCCCTGGTGACGACGAAAAAATTTGCCGACGAGAACCCCGAGACGGTGCGCGGCGTGGTCAAGGCGCTCAATCAGGGGACGAAGGATACGATCGCGGCCCCGCAGCAAGCGCTGGACGTGCTCAAGGCGCGCGACCCGATGATGAAGCTCGATATCGAGAAAGTGCGCCTCGACATCGCGCTCGGCCTCACCAACACGGCGCACGTGGCCAAGAGCGGCCTGAGCTCGGTCACGAACGACAAGCTGAAGCGGACGATCGACGCGATCGTGACCGCGTACCAGCTGCCGACCACTCCGGATCCGGCGACGGTCTACACCGAAAAATTCCTGCCCCCGGTCGCCGAGCGGATGCCGCCGAAGGCGGCGAACTAGCCCGGCAATTCCGAGACCCGAATCCGGTCCAGCGTCATCCCGCGGCCCGGGCGAAGCCATCCCGTCGCTGCTAGAGGTCGGCAACGCGTTTTGTTTCAGAAATGATCATTCCCAACGGAGGACGTCATGGAAAAGCGCTCAACCGTTCTCGGCCTCGGCATGGCGGCAATCCTGCTCGCCACCGCGAATGCCGGCTACGCCCAGGACAAGGTGATCAAGATCGGCGGGCTGTTCCCGATGTCGGGTCCGGGCGCCTATTTCGGCGCGCAGGACAAGCAGGGCATTGAGCTCGCGATCGAACAGCTCAACAAGGCCGGGGGCGACAAGTTCGAGGTCCAGTATGAGGACTCGGCATGCAGCCCGCTGCCGGCGACCCAGGCCGCCAAGCGGCTGTTGGAGCAATACAGGCCTCACGTCGTGATCGGCGAGGAATGCTCGGACGCGACGCTCGCCGTCATGCCGCTCATGGAGCAGGCGAAGGTACCGCTGCTCAACGCCGGCTCGTCCTCGATCAAGATCACCGATCCCGGCAACCCGTGGACGTTTCGCATCATGCCGAACGAGGTGATGCAGGGCGTCGATATCGCCACCAATGCCTACAAGCGCCTCAACGCGCGCAGCGCGGTGCTGCTCTACGAGAACACCAATGCCGGAATCGGCAACGCAAAGGTCTTCGGCGACACCTTCAAGTCCCTCGGCGGGCAAATCCTTGCCGATATCGGCTTCGGTCGCGACGTGAACGACTTCACCGCGATTGCGACGCGCATCGCGGGCCTCGGCAAGGCGGACGTCGTCCCCACCTACACGCTCGAGGGCCAGGGGCTGCGCATCACCCAGGCGCTGGCGCAAGCCGGCGTGACCAAGGGCGGCGGCGGGCAATCGATCCAGCTCGGCACGATCTGGTTGCCGTTCGGGTTCGAGCAGAAGGCCGGCAAGGCGGCGCTCGGCTACGTCCGCATCGTCCAGTTCGATCCGACCGACAAGCGCGAAACGGTGCAGAATTTCGTCCGGGCGTTCAAGGCGAAATACAACCAGGATCCCACCCACATCAATGCCCACGCCTTCGACCAGATTCTGCTGATCGCCGACGTGGTCCGTCGCGGCGGCAAGGACTCCCAGTCGATCCGCGACATCATGGCGGCAACGAAGAACTTCTCCGGCGTCACCGGCAGCGTCGAGTTCGACAAGACCAACCAGAACGTCAAGATGGACACCATTCACTACATGGAGACGCTGCCGGATCTGTCGTGGAAGGCGCTCGGCTGGACCTGAGCGGTCATGGCGACCGTCCTCGTCCAGCAGGCCATCAACGGGATCGTCCTGGGGAGCCTCTATGTGCTCGTGGCATTGGGGCTCACCCTCATCTACGGCGTGCTCGTCCAGATCAACTTCGCGCACGCCGATATCGTGACGATCGGGGCGTTCGCGGCCTATTTCTTCACGTTCACGCTCGGCGGCAATTATCTCGCCGGCATCGGCGTCGCGCTCATGGTCGGCGCCGTGCTCGGCTGGCTGGTGAACGCGGCGATCTTCGCGCCGCTGCGCGAGCGCGGCAGCGAGTTGCTGCCGCTGATCGCGACCATCGGCGTGTCGATCCTGTTGCAGAACGTGATGCTGCTCGCCTTCGGGCCGATCCCTTATCCGTTCGACAGCCCCTACAGCAACCAGGTCATCCGGTTCGGGGGCGGCACGTTCATCACCTGGCAGAACCTGATCGTCGTCGTCGTATCCACGCTGACGATCGCGTTGCTCTATGCCTTCATGAAATTCACCTTCATGGGCAAGGCGCTGCGCGCAGTCGCACAAGACCGCGAAACCGCGGGCCTCATGGGAATCAATCCCGATCATCTCATCATGCTGACCTTCGTGATTGCCTCGGCGCTGGCGGGCATGGGCGGCGCCATGCTCGGGCCGATCCTGGTGCTGACGCCCTTTGCCGGGACGACCGTGATCGTGAAGGCCTTCGCCATCGTGATCATCGGCGGATTCGGAAACGTCGAAGGGACGATCATCGCCGGGCTGCTGATCGGATTGATCGAGAGCTACACCACCCAGCTCGTCAATCCCGGATTGATCGACCTGGTGGTATTCACGCTGCTCCTCCTGATGCTGGCGTTCCGTCCGACCGGGCTCGTCGCCGAAAGGCGCGAAGAGAATGTCTAGCGCCGATCACCTTGCGGCTGCCGGGCGGCTCGATCGAAGCAGGATGAACCGACGCTGGTCGTTGTTGGCCGCCGTGGCGGCCATTGCGGTTCTGCCGCTCGTCTTTCAGGATTCCTACTGGCGCACGAACCTGATCGTCTGTGGGCTCAACGTCATGCTTGCCATCGGGCTTGATTTCATTCTCGGCTATGCCGGTCAGCTCAACCTCGGCCATTCGGCGTTCTACGGCATCGGGGCGTATGTTTCAACGCTGCTCATCACCAGCCTCGGCGTGCCGTTCTGGATGGCGTTCGTCGTCGGGGTCGTGTCGTCGGGCGCAGCCGGAATGGGCTTGGCGATTTTCGCGGTTCGTTTGCGCGGCCATTACCTCGCGATCGCCTCGCTCGGCTTTGCCGTCATCACCCATCAGGTGCTGCTGAACTGGATCAGCCTGACGCAGGGGCCGCTCGGCATCTACGCCATCAAGCCGCCGCCGGAGATCGCACTGCCCGACGTGCCGGTGATCTCGTTCGGCAATGCCGCGAACATGTTCTACCTGGTGGCCGGTTTCGCGTTCCTTTGCTACCTCGTGCTCGACCAGCTCGTGCGCTCGCCGATCGGCGAGACGCTCACCGCGATCCGAGAGGACGAGGTCTCCGCCTCTTCGCTCGGCATCAATTGCGCGGCCTGGAAGGCGTTCGCCTTCGGCGTCGGCTCGGCGGTCGCGGGCGCGGCCGGCGCCTTCTATGCGAGCTTCGTCGGCACGCTCGTTCCGGATGCCTTTGGCATCACCGAATCGTTCACCATTCTGGCGATGGTGATCGTCGGCGGCATGGGGACGCTGATCGGCCCGGTCTGGGGCGCGATCCTGCTCACGGTGCTGCCCGAGTTGTTGCGCGGGTTCGGCGATCTTCGTCTGGTGCTCTACGGCGCCGCGATCACGCTCGCGGTGCTGTTCATGCCGGGGGGCATCCTGCAGGCCGCGGAAATTCTGCGCGCGCGCCTTGGCCGGTTGCGATTTCGCCCGGCCGCCCGGGCGAGCCGATGACGACGTCGGTCGCGAGAGGGAACGACGCGCAAGCACCGCGCGCTTCGCCGGCCGTTCTTCTTCACGGCGAGCGGCTCAACAAGCGCTTCGGCGGGGTGCACGCGGTTCGTGACATTTCGCTCGATATCCCGCACGGCAGCGCGTTCGCGATCATCGGCCCGAACGGAGCCGGCAAGTCGACGCTGCTCAACCTGCTGACCGGGCTGTACCAGCCGGACGCCGGCACGATGCGCCTCGACGGCATCGACCTGGTCGGCTTGCCGGCGCACAAGCGGGTGCGGCTCGGGCTTGCGCGCACGTTCCAGAAAATCAGGCTTTTCAAGCATTTGTCGGTGCTCGAGAATGTCGTGGCGGGCTTTCACGTCCATCACGATATCCCGGCCTGGCAATACGTCGTCCACGGCGCCGCGTTCGGGCGCGACCATGCGCGCTGCCGCGACGAGGCGATGAAGCTCATCGCGTTCGTCGGCCTCGAGGCGCGAACCAAGGTGCGCGCGGCCTCGCTCGCTTATGGCGAGCAGCGCATGCTCGAGCTCGCCCGCGCGCTCGCGACCGCGCCCCGCCTGCTCATGGTCGACGAGCCCGCCGCCGGCTTGAATGCGGCCGAGGTCGAAAGGCTGCTCGACCGCATCGGTCAATTGCGGGCGCGCGGCATGACGATCGTCATCGTCGAGCACAACATGGATCTGGTCATGACGATTGCCGACCGCGTGCTGGTCATGGATTACGGGCAGTTTCTTTTCGAGGGCACGCCGGCCGAAGTCCAGGCCAATCCGGCGGTGATCGCCGCCTACCTCGGGGCCTGAGTGAGCGCGCTCCTGCAAGCCGAGGGACTCGAGCTCGCCTATGGCGAGATTTCCGCGTGCCGCGATCTCAGCTTTTATGTCGACGCCGGCGAGATCGTGACGCTGATCGGCGCGAACGGCGCCGGCAAGTCGACCACGCTGCGCGCCATCGCCGGGGTGATGCCCCCACGCGCCGGCACGATCCTTTTTCGCGGGCAGGACGTCACGCACCTGCCTTCCCACGAGCGTGCGGAGCTCGGCATCTCGCTCGTTCCCGAGGGCCGGCGCGTCTTTCCGTTCCTGACGGTGCGCGAAAATCTCGCTCTCCGGGGGCGAGCAGCAGATGCTCGCGCTCGGGCGCGCGATGATGTCCGAGCCGCTCCTCGTCTGCCTCGATGAGCCGTCGCTCGGCCTTGCGCCGCTGGTGGTACAGGATATTTTCCGCACCATCGGGGCGATCAATGCCGCCGGGACGAGCGTGCTCCTGGTCGAGCAGAACGCGCGCTATGCGCTGGCGACCGCGAGTCGCGCTTATGTGCTGCAGACCGGGTCGATCATCGCGAGCGGGAGCTGTGCGACTTTGCGGCACGACGACCGCGTCCGCCAGGCCTATCTCGGCCGCAGCGCCGCCGAACGCGTGAGGCTTTGACGATGGCGGATGCGGCGCCAGGACTCCTCGCGGATCGGGTGGCGATCGTCACCGGCGCCGGCAACGGCATCGGCCGGGCGATCGCGCTGGCCTTCGCCGACGCCGGTGCGGCGGTCGGCTGCGTCGATATCGCGGCGGAGCACGCCGAGGCCACGGCAAAGACCATCGCCGCGACGGGCGGACGGTCGTTGGCGGTCGCGTGCGACGTGAGCGGCGAATCCGACACGCTGGCGGCGGCATCGGCCGTGCACGAGACCTGGGGTAACGTGCACCTTCTGGTCAATGCGGCGGCCGCCTACGATCCAAACGGAAGCGTGCTCGAGATCGCTCCGGCCGACTGGGATCGGGTCTTCGCCGTCAACGTCAAAGGCGCCTATCTGATGAGCCGGGCCGTGCTGCCGATGATGATCGCCGCCGGCGGCGGCAGCATCGTTCATATCGCCTCGCAACTCGGCCGCGTCGCGGCGCCGGGGCGGGCGGCCTATTGCGCGACCAAAGGAGCGATCATCCAGTTGGCCAAGGCGATGGCGGCCGACCACGCGGCGCACAACATCCGGGTCAACGCGCTGTCGCCCGGAGCGGTCGAGACCGAGCGCCTCGTGCGTCGCTTCGGCTCGATGGCGGAGGCGCGCCGCGCCGCCGGGCCGAAGCATCTGGTGGGACGCCTGGGCCGGCCGGAGGAGATCGCGCAAGCGGCTGTTTTTCTCGCGAGCGCCGCCGCGAGCTTCATGACCGGCGCCGACATGCTGGTCGACGGCGGATATACCGCGATCTGAACGAACTCATCGCCCCAGGATCGCGTTCGCCATCGCGCGCGGATCGCGATTGCGCCAGGCGCCCACGTCGACGGCGTGAAGAAAGTCGGCGAGATGCTGGTTGAACGCCGCCGGCTCCTCGAGATTGATGGTGTGTCCGGCATTCGGCATCACCACCAGCCCCGCGGTCGGGATCGTGCGTTTCATCAGCAGCGCCGGCTCGAGGCACGGCCAGTCCTCGTCGCCGGTGATGACCAGGGTGGGGGCCGCGATCGTCTTCATCTTGTCGACCAGGTCGAACAGCGACGGCCGCCGTTTCTGAACGCCGCGCATGGTGCGGGCCGCGCCCTCGGCCGAGTGCTCGGCGAGCTGCTCGACCAATTCCCGCCAGCCGCGCGGATCCTTGTTCTGGAACTGCACGCGCGTCGGCGCGAGCGCGTAACCCTCGGCCGCCTTCGCCATGCCGGCCGCCTCGAACGTCCGGGCCACGGTCTCGGATTCCGCGGCGAACTGCTCGCGCTTATCGGGCGCGGCGCCATAGCCGCATCCGCCGATCACCAGCGAGCGGGCGCGCTGCGGATAGGTGAAGCCGAAATGCAGCGTCGCGAAGCCGCCCATCGAGAGCCCGACGACGTGAGCTCGGTCGATCTTCAGCGCGTCGAGCACGGCGCGGATGTCGTCGCGCGCGCGTTCCTGCGAGTAGCGCTCGCCGTCCGCCGGCACGTCGGACGGCGGATAGCCGCGTGCATTGTAGGTGATGCAGCGATAGCGGCGCGCGAAGTAGCGGACCTGCGGCTCCCACGCGCGACAATCGCCGGCGAACTCGTGCACGAAGACGATCGGAATGCCCGATCCGGTTTCCTCGTAGTAGAGCCTCACGCCGTCGTCGGTGGTCAGCTGCGGCATCTCGATGTTCCTTCCCTCAGAAATTCAACGATCGCGCCGACAGCCCGGCGTCGATCACGACCACCGCGCCGCTCGTGTAGCCGGAGCGCTCGGAGGCGAGAAAAGCCACGGCTGCGCCGATCTCCTCCGGCGTTGACGCCCGGCCGAACGGCAGCGGCTTGAACAGGTCGCGCCAGTTTTCCGCATTGCCGGTGCGGTCCTGCGCCTTCTTGCGCATGAGGTTGACGAGGCGGTCGGTCGATACCGGTCCGGGGCTGACGGCGATGACGCGTACGCCGTCGCGCGGACCGACGCTGCCGAGCGACTGCGAGAACGCGGTGAGAGCCGCGTTGCCGGCGACGCCGCAGATGTATTCCGGATCGTGCGTCTGCGCGGCGTTCCCGACGATGTTGATGATCACGCCGGCGCCGCGCTCCTTCATCAGCGCGTAGTAGCGCCGGCACATGTTGATGTAGCCGAACACCTTGAGATCCCAGGCGGCGCGCCAGCGCGCCTCGTCAATATCGGCGAGCGTGCCGCCCGGTATCGCGCCGGCGTTGTTGATCAGGATGTCGATCCCCGGAAACTCGCGCGCCAGGCGGTCGACGTTCCTGCTGTCCGAAAGATCGGCGGCGACGGTGTCGACCCGCACGTTCGCAGTGCGCGCGATCGCCGCCTTCCCGGCCTCGAGGTCGGCGGCCGTGCGCGACACCAGGACGACGTCACAGCCCTCGCTCGCCAAGGTCTCGGCGCTGGCTCGGCCGATCCCCTTGGAGGCGCCGGTGATCAAGGCGGTCTTTCCTGCGAGCTTCAGGTCCATGGCGTCGGCTCGAGACGATCGATCGACCGAACTATGCCGGCCCGGCCGCGCCACGGCAATCCGTCATCCGCGAGAGGCGCGCGACCGCGCGCAATGCGGGCCGTCATCGCAGCGATTCCAACTCGGGCACGAGATGGCCGATGGCGGCCGGGATGCGCCCGTGCCAGTCGGTGCTCGACTGCACCTGCCGGACGAGGTCGAGCAAGGCCCGATCGGATCCGACGCGCCCGACGATCTGGATAGCGACCGGCATGCCGCGGTCGTCGAAGCCCGCGGGCAGGGCGACGGCCGGGAACCCCAGCATGTTGACGAAGCGCGTGAAGCGGCTCAGCGCGTAAAGGGTCCGGGGGGAGAAGCGCTCCGAAGCCGGATCGCATTCGGCCGCGCTCGGCGTCGGGATCGCCATCACCGGCAGCACGGCAGCATCGTTGCCGGCAAGCACCTGTTGCCCGAAATCGATGACGAGCTTCGCCCGCGCGCGGACGCTCTCCGCCAGGGCCGCGTCGGAGATGTCCAGGCCCTTGGCCAGCCGCCGCCGCAGCATCGCGGCGAGGGAAGCATCCGCAAGCCGCGCGCGATGGACGCGCGCGCTCTCGCCCTGGATCACGATCAAGGCGTGGCAGTCGATCGCCTCGATCGCCGCCGACCCCTGACGACGCTCGATTGCGACGCCGCATCCCGCCAGCGCCGCGACCGCGTCCACGACGACGCGGCGGACGGCCGGGCTGCATTCCGCGACCACGTCCTCGAGCACCGCCGCATGGGCAATGCCGCTCGATGGCGGTAGCTCGGCCATGATCGCGGCGAGCGGCATCATGTCGTCGGCGCTGCGCGCCAGGAGCCCGAGGGTGTCGAGCGTCGGCGCGAGCGGCATTGCGCCCCGCAGCGATACCAGAGCGTGCGTCGGCTTCCAGGCGGTGACGCCGCAGGCATGCGCGGGAATGCGCAGCGAGCCGGCGGTATCCGATCCGAGCGCGGCCACCACGGTGCCGCTTGCCACGACTGCCGCCGAGCCGGACGACGAACCGCCGGACACGCATTCCGGATTCCACGGATTGCGTACCCGACCGCGTGTCGCGTTGAAACCGGACGGCTCGTATGCGAGCTCGGTCATGTTGGTGAAGCCGATCAGGTCGCCGCCGGCAGCGTCGAGGCGCTCGAGAACGTCGCTGTTTTCGACGACGAGGGGGCCATCGACCAAGCCGCAGCCGGGACGATGCGATGGCGTCCGCAGCATGTCCTTGGCGGCGTAGGGCAGGCCGCCGAGGGGACCGTCGAATGAACGGGGCGAGGGCGTCGGCTCGATCCGCGCGAACGCATTGAGGGCGGGCTCGAGCGCACGCGCGCGCGTGCGAGCCGCGGCTTGCATCCGGTACCGAGCAGCCGCGTCGAGCGTGCTCCAATCGGGAATTCTGGGCATTGGCGCGGGAGGTTTCAGTCGGCTGAAGGCGCGAAGCACCGCTTTGGTGAACGGCCCGTTGAATTGCAGGATTCTCTATTGCAACTTTTCATTGTACGGCGGATAATAGGTTGCAACAGGAGGTGCGACGATGGCGAGCAAAAAAATTCTGGCGATCTTCGGGCTTCTCGTCGCCGGCGCGCTTAGCTCTGCGGCGGAGGAACCCGCGTTGTTCGTAAGCCGCCGCGTGACGCCACCGCCGAGCCAGTACCCGAAGGGGATCGAGGGTCCGTCCGTTGACGCGACCGGAACTTTATATGTCATGAACTTTCAGGAAAGAGGGAAAATCGGCAAGCTGCGCCCCGGCGCCTCGAGCTCCGAGCTGTTCGCTAGGCTTCCCGCCGGGAGCGTCGGCAATGGGAGCCGTTTCGACCGCGACGGCCGGATGTACGTCGCCGATTTCGTGAAGCACAAGATTTTCGTGTTCGAGCGCGGTCAAACCGAGC
>WNFA01001665.1_pt1 | contig 18127 bp, 15 predicted proteins | sample 5400481 | NCBI WGS metagenome assembly WNFA01 (sample SAMN13153340, study PRJNA577476) | soil metagenome | isolation source: 120 cm saprolite under Douglas fir tree site 2 hole 1 replicate 2 | place: USA:California | collected 2015-04-18
ATACAAGATCAGAAGGGCCGCCAGGCTCCCATGGGTACCGAGTTCGAAATGAGCGCCGAACAGTGTCCTCCAAAGGAAGTTGGGAACCATCCACAAGCCGACAATCAGAACAGTCAGAATCAGAAAGACAAGCGAGAGGGAAGTGAACAACACATTGTTGCCTTCGTTCTCGTCAGAGTTTGCGCCGGCGGAAACTGGAAACATCGTATTTACGACCGACCATGCACACATGTTGACCAGCCGTCCCACGAGCGCAACCGCGGCATAGAGCCCGGCTTGATCCGGAGGAAAGAAGTGTTTTACCAGGACGATGTCGAAATTGTTGATGACCGTCTGTCCGCAAAAGAAGACCACCGCCTGCAGCCCTTCGCGGAAAGAGATTGAGATTCCTCCAAGTCGCTGGGAACCGATTGCGGGACTCGGGATCGCCACGAAGTAAGAGACGATCACCGCCAGCACGCTCGCCAGCACCGCTCCCTTGACTCCCATGCCGACCGGGACCAACACAAATATGCCGACCAGGCGGACCAACCCCTCCAGCATGAAGTTGATCGCCAGAGGCCCAAAGGCGTGGGTTCCCTGAATGTAGCCGCGCCGCACCCCGAGCGGAATATAGAAAGCCGTTCCCAGAGCCAGCAGCGAGATCAGGATGGGGTCTGGCAGGTTCAAATACGCGCTAAGCGCGTGGCGGGAAAGAAACAGCAACAGACCGATGCCGAGGCCCGCGACCCAGGCACGTTGATGCAGGCCGGCGAAGACCGCTTCCCTTTCCTCCAGCGACGTCTTTCTGGCCACGTACTTCGCACAGACGACCTGGAAGGAGAGCGTGATCGCCGACATCAACATCAGCATGGTGTAGACGGCGGTCGCATGCGCAAACCCCGTCGGTCCCAGCAGACGCGCCGTCGCGACGTTGTAGATCAGGTTCGTGACCCCCACTAGTCCCGAACCTGCGAGCAGCGTGAGGCTGCCACCGAGAAGTTTGGATTTCAGCTTCTCCGCCGCGGCTTTCTGCGGCCGCGAGGCATTAGCCGCGATCGAGGGGTCACCCGTATTGATCTTCGTGGTGCTGACTGTGGACAAGGTTTACCGCGCCTCAGAACAGAGTGAAATGGATAACGGGAAGAAGGGTCATCTTGGATGAGCCGGCGAAGTTGTAAAAGGTCTGCTGCTGCACGCCGATTGAAAACCGGAATGGATAAGCCACAGGTACATCCCCAGTACCATCCTTTAAATTCCCCCGCATTGGCCGCATATAAGAGATGAGAAACTCACTCTGCGCGTTGTCGTACTGGTGATAACCCTTTCCCTGCGAGAGCACGAACGAGCCTTGCGCGCTCCAACGCGGGGTTGCTCGGAACTCGAAGCGTGCTCCCGGCAGGAAGGCCTGCGCTGTCGAGTAGCGTATGCCCTGCACTCTCCATGAGCGCAAATCCTCCGCCAAAACAGCTGCGGTGAATCGGTTGCCGAACTTGTGTTGCAGCCCCACGTAGCTCGCGGTATTGAAATACTCATTCACCAGGGGGTGAAAGAGCAGGTCACGAACCGAGTATCCCGCGAGCAGCGCGGTCCGGCCCCAAGGCCGGCCCACCGTAAATTCCACTTTCCCCGAAACATCGCGCGAACTTAGATGCTGATCTGCATACGGTCCTGCCTCATGGACGCCTTGTCCATTCACCGCAACCCAATTGAAGAACGAACTTGTCGAAAAGTATAAAAACTGCCGGAACAGGTTCTGATTCATGAAGAACGGCGAGAGCGTGTCTCGCCGGATGGTGTACTGAATCCCGCCGTTCAATGCGATGGTGTTCGATCCGAAATGCACCACCGGGCTGATCCCGATATTGAACATCGTGTCATAGGTGTTCCGGCTTTGAATGACGTTTGTGCTCGGAAACAGGAGGCGGCCGCGAGTCATGCTCTCACCGGCGAATCCCGAGATGACCGGCAGGTTGCCCAGATGCAGGCGAAAGTGTGACAAGGCGAGACTTTGAAACGAATGCCGAGGCGGCGGCAATAGCGCAGGATCGGTGATTCTCAAAAGCTTCGCATCCAACGTGTAAACGTTAATGTCTTCCAGTGCCGGAGCAAACGAAGCTTCCGGCAGGATGCTCACTGTCTGATTGATCTGCCGCCCCTCTTCTCCGGCAAGCTCGTACTCCGCGACCTGCGCCGTTCCCTTGTCGTCCTGCCCGGCCACGGTGCTGGCCTGCGCGAAGGCAGAAAGAGCGTGCACGGTATCCTGCTGCTGTCGATACAGGTTGGCCGACGCCATCATGTAGTCGTAGTCGTCGCGAAAATCGTTGGGTGAGCCGAGGCTGGCAAGTTCCGTCTCCGCCCTGCGCGTCTGGCCCTGTGCGAGATACGTATTGGTCAGCCCTATCGCAACCATGCGTGGATTCGCCCCGGCCAGCCGCGCTTTGTCGAAATAAGTTGCAGCTAGATCGAAGTCGTGCATGGCCAGGAAAATGTTTGCCGCCTCAAGAATGTCCTCTCCGGTAACTTTGGCGGAGTCGTCGACACGAGCTTCAGCGAAACCCAGCGCAATCTGTCGCCGCGCGTCGTCAAAACGGCCTTGCCGCATGAATACCTGGGCCACAGCCAGCCGCACGCCAATGCGATCGCCGTTCGGAGTATCCAGAGCGCGGGAGAAGCGCTGCATCGCGCCGTCGCGATCGCCCAGGCTCAGCAGCGCATCGCCGGTCGCCATCAGTATGTCCACCTGACCGTTGCCATATTGCTCCGCCAGTTGGATATCATGCAGCGCGGCTTCCCGATTCCCGGCCTTCCCGTGCACCTGCGCCTCGAGGGCGTAGATACGCGGATCATTGGACGCCAACTTTTGTGCGGTCTCCAGAGCGCCAATGGCTTGCGGATAACGCCGCATGTGATACAGCGTGTCCGCGTACGCCAGCTGCGTGGCAAGATCATTGGGAGTTTCTTCGAGCGCGACCCTGTATTCAGGTTCCGCATGCACGAAATCTTGCTCCTGCCGGTAAGCCTCGGCGCGTGCCAGGTGCCAGGAATGGGACTTCCCCAGAGTTTTCTGAGCAGCATCCAGCTGATTGAGCGCCGCTTTCGGGCGATGGAGTTGCAGATCAGCGTAAGCCAATCCCAGATGAGCCTCGCCATAGTTGGGCTGCAGTTGGAGCGCCATCTGGAAATCCTTGACCGCCTTCGCCGGCTCCTTCAGATCATTCAGCACGAATCCTCGGTTCACGTATCCAGTCGCCATTTTCGGGTCACGTTCAAGCGCCCGAGTGAAGTCGTTGAGCGCCTCGCGCAGCTTCCCGTCACGAACGTGCAGGTAGCCGGCAATCAATGCCAGATCTTTGTCGTTCGAAAAGATCGGCTCGTATTTGTTGACCAGCGCCGATGCATCCGCAAAGCGGCCCAGGTAGTACAGGTCGTAGGCCAGGTAGACGACACCTTCACGGTCGTTCGGAAGCTTCTCCAGCACTTTGTACCCGAGCTTCGCGGACTCCGCGTAGTCGCCCTTCAGCGTCAGATAACGCTCACGCTCGCGGCTGACCTGAGGGGTGTCGTTCATCTTGTCATGCGCGCGGTCGAGCCATTTCTTGGCCAAGTCCAGATTGTGGGATTCGAGAGCGGCATTCGCTCCGCCGGCCACAGTCATAGCGTTTGTCGGCATCCGCTGATAGGCAGCCTCGTAGTTCGTCTCTGCCAATTTGAAGTTTCTTTCCGCGGTGTACAAATCTCCGAGAGCTAGGTATGGCCCGAAGTCCTTGGGATGCGCACTCGCGGCCCGGGTGAAATAAACTTCTGCCAGCTTCACGTCTCCCTTGTCGCGCGCCAGAAAGCCGAGGGATGAAAGTGCGGTTCGATTGTGAGGGTCGAGCTCCAGAATCTTGGCAAAAGTATCTCGCGCCGCGTCTTTCTGTCCCAGCTTCCACTGCAGGGTGCCGTAGTTCAACAGCGAGCTCACACTGGCAGGAGCGAGTGCCAGAGCCTTTTTCAAATCCCGGTTCGCCGCGTCGAGATCGCCCGACGCAGCTTCAATCGCGGCCCGCAGCCGCAGCATCTCAGCTCGCGCCGCACCTTGGACCTGGATCCGATCGATCTCCGCCTTCGCCGTCTCCAGTTGCTGCTTCCCTGCCGCCTCGTCATCCTGCCGCACTGCGAGCTCGTAAAGGTTCAGGCGCAGCTGGACTGGGTACAGCGGTCCCTCGGGCACACGCGCCGGAAGATTGCGGAGCGCTAGTTCGTACTCCGCGCTCGCATCTGCGAGGCGTTCCTCCGCCTCTGCAATGGCGCCTTGAATGGCATACAGGCGGTAGTTGTTGGGGTCAATGTTGCGTGCGTCTTCCAGGAACGCGCGGGCCGTATCCGTCTGGCCGAGGTTGACCCAGGCTTGCGCCGCGCTGAGGTCGAGACCAATATTTCCCTTCGCGGATTTCGCCAGCTTGCTGTAAAGATTCGCAGCCTCCTGCCGCTTGCCCGTAAGCTGGTAGGTGTAAGCGAGTTCCGCCTGCACGTCCGGCGACTTGGAATGCACCGCAAGCAGCGTAGAGAGCGCCAGGTCGTACTGGCCCTGCTCGCGATATTGGCCGGCAACCGCCCGCAGAACTTCCTGATCCTTCGGCGCGCGGGTTTTCGCGCGTTCCAGAGAGCGTTTAGCGTCATCATTCTGGCCAAGCCGCTCGTAAGCGTGGGCGATGAGGAGGTCGGTATGGGCAGAAGGCTGAATCGCATCCGCACGCTGCAGCAGCTCGAGCGAGCGTTTTGGGTCAGTATTCAGCAGAGGCTCGCCTGCCAGCTGCAGGCTGTTCGCATCTTTCGGATTTGCCTCGACGACGCGCTGCAGCAGCTGTTCCGCCTCCGCATCGCGGCCCATCTTCGCGTAAGTTTGTGCCAGCCCCGCGAGTCCCCCCACGGCATTGGGACGAAGCTGCAGGCCGCGATTATAGGCATCCATGGAAAGCGGGTAGCGTTCGCTCAGCCGCGCCGCATAGCCCAGCAGAAACCACAGCTCTGCATTTTGCGGAGCCGACTTCGCCGCCCGCTCGGCAAATGACACGGCGGCGGCATAGTCGTTTCTCTTCAACGCATCCTGGGCGGCGCGGGCCTGGCGCGCAACTTCGATACTCGAGCCCCAACCGAGGTTCTGCGAGTTATCGTTCGAGGGAGCCTTTTGTTTCTGGCCGGTTGTCTTGGACGAATTCTGATCGTTGATCTCGTAAGTCTGACCGAGAGCGCAACTGACCAGAATGATCAAGCAAAAGCTCGTGAGCGGAAATCGGCTTTTCAAGTGGTCACCACTTCATGCAAGATTTCGGGGAACCTCCCGCATCACACTGATTTCTGCGGTGCCAGTCAGATGCCACTCCGCGCTTTATGGCTGCCTTACCGTAGGGCCTGGCCGGCATGACCGGCCCTAGACGGGGGCCTGGAGGCTGGTTTGCACCTACATTTCAAGTAAACCCTGTAGGCGGATTCTGAATCGAAGCTCGATGCAACTGGCATTGGAGCGTGCATCCTTGAGCACCGCCGTAGGTTACTCTCGCGAGGGTTACTCTCGCCCCATCCCGCTTTTTGCAATTGTTCTGGTCGCGCTGGCGGTACATGGACCCTTGCTGCTCATGCAGCTTCCCGCCGGCTCCTTCGACACAAACTTCCACATTTTCTTTGCGTCGCACTACGCCCATCACTGGTTCGATCCCTGGAACGAAAAATGGTTTGCAGGCTTCTCTCAAACCACGTATCCGCCACTAACCCACCAGTGGATCGCCCTGTTGTCGAACGTCTTCGGCCTGAAGATGGCATACATGGTCGTCCAGTTGATCGGCGTTCTGCTCTTGCCCGTGGGAGTGTTTCGCTTTGCCCGGATCTGGATCGACGACCGCTCCGCCAGCTACGCCGCGCTGGGCAGTGTGTTTCTGGGAGCGCTTGCCTTTCTGGTCTATCAGGCAGGGCAACTGGCGACGGTAACCTCCGCCGCCCTGTACCTCAACGCGCTCCCCTACTTCTACGAATGGATGACGGAGGCGTCCGGCCGCTCCCTGCTCAAGGGAATCGTAGTCAGCTGGACTGCGGCCGCCGCCCATCACGTCACCCTGATTTTCGGTTTGGCGCTGTTCGCCGGTCCCGTGCTATGGGTGGCATGGCTCGATGCCCGCGACGAGCGCGTGCCCGGCTCGGTTGCAGGCGTTATCTCGCGCGCAATGGTCTTCGCGGTGCTCGTGGCTGCAGGCGTTGCGGTAGTCCTCGCGCCTTATTGGCTCGCCTTGATTCAACACCCCATCCACCAGATTCCAATTCCTCACGACAGCCGCGCCAACTTTCTCCTGAACTCGATTACCGGGATCAACTATTTCGTGATCCCCTATGGTGCGTTGATCCTGGCGTTGCCCTTCATCGTGATCCGGGGTGCTTCCTCCCCCCGCCTGCGGCCGCTGCTGATCGGCTTCTGGATCACGTTCATCTTCGGACTCGGCGGCACCACACCACTACCGCGGTTGCTGCTAGGCCGCGCCTACGAAATTCTGACGTTCGAGCGCTTCACCTTCTGGGCTACGCTCATGGCAATGCCGATCGTCGGCGTGCTGGTGGTCGAACTGTTTGATCGCTTCCAGGCGAAGGCCGCCGCCGGACTAGCGCTTGCCGCCGTTACTACTCTGGGTGCGGCGTTGTGGTGGCTCGCCGCCAATCCATTTCGGCCGGCCGGAACCACCGACGTCGACCCCGTGATCGCCTTCCTTAACCGTGATGGTCACGACGCATTTCGCTACCTCACCCTGGGCTTTGGCAGCGAACTCGCGAAAGTCTCAACCTATGCCAATGCGGGCAGCGTCGATGGCGATTACAACTCCGCCCGCCTGCTGCCCGAAATGACGCATTACGGGTCGGCGCAGCTTACCAACGCAAAGTTCTACGGCTCCTCCGGCATGGCGGCCCTGAGAGCGATGCTCTCGCACGCCAATCGCTACGGCCTGAAATACATCTTCGTCCACGACCCGTACTACGAGCCTCTGCTGACATTCGTGGGATGGAGAAAGATCGAGACCTTCGGTAGCGGGCAGATCACAGCCTGGTCGAAAGACGATGTCCCCCCGGCGCACAAGATCGAGTCCGATGCCGTCCCCGCGCCCTGGCAAGGCCTGTTATGGGGCACAGTGCCCATTGCCGTCAGCTTGCTTGCGATCTTCCTGGAGTTGCTGTTGCCGGTGCGGCGCCGCATACCTGGGCCCATCGAAGTTCCTGCTCATGCTGGACAAACTTATGTTGCCTGAGAGATCGAGATGAAATTCGTTCTGCCAATTATTCTCGTCGCCGCAACTGTCGTATTGATGACGCTCGCCATATTCGGCGTGGGCCAAAACGCAGGAACCGTCGGCATCGCGACCGGCTCTGCGCTTCCCGGCCTCGGTTCCAAAGCCGACACACCTGAGCAGGCAATCGGCAGTTTCTTAACAGACATCCGGCGCCGTAACTGGGATCGCGCCTACTCTGCTCTATCGAAAACGAGTGGTGTCGACGAGCCATCGTTCATTCAGGATTGGACCGGTTCGAACGGCAGCCTGCGCACGTTCTCGTCGCTCGAAACCTACGAGGCCCGCCCGCTCCATGCCACCTCCGACGACGCCCAAATGCGCGTTCGCATGCGCTGGACCACGCCCGTCGGTCCGGTTGAGGACGTCCGCGACCTCAATCTCAAGCACGAAGGCGACGTCTGGAAAATAGTTTGGCCAAAGGTCACTATGCCCAGCGTTCCCGCCCAGGTTGTTCCGGTGAACTATCTGCGCTGGGATCTCGTGAATGGCGGCGCTGACGACGGATGGGGCTCGCGCAATGTCGACGCCCCCCGCGTGAGAATCATCTCCATGAACGCGGTCGACTCCTCCGAAGGCGCGGTGGTGATGGGCGAGGTCGTCAACGAGGACACCATCCCCGCCTTCGTGAACGTCAATGCCGCACTCGTAGACGGAGCCGGCAAGGCGATCGATGACGAAAGCAGCTTCGACAAGATCGCGCACGTCCTCCTGCCCAAGCAGGTCTCGGCCTACCGCATCGACTTCCCCAACATCAGCCTGAACAACGTGAAGAACGTTCGCATGGACGTCAAAGCCACGCTGGTTCCCGCTTCCGCTGACCCGGTGATCGGAGTCATGGATCAAAAGCTCGATCCCGACGCTCAAGGCAAGAGCGTGCTGCGCGGACAACTGCTCAACGAAAGCGGCCAGACGGTGAACATCCCCCACGTGATTGCCAGCTTCTACGACAACAATGGCAAAGTCATATGGGTCTCGGACGGATACGTAGATCGCGCCCTGCTCCCGCAGGCCTCAGAGCCCTTCGCCGTCGAGATTCCAAAGACTCTTGCCTCCAAGGTTCAGAACTTCCATGTCGTGGTCAACCAATACAGTCTGGGGAAGTCCTAGAATGCCGGGAAACTTAAGCGATCACTCTGTCTTAGACAACTCTGTACTAGCTCCACCTGCGCAACCGGCCTCTGTTTTGGATGACTCCGTTTCTGCCGACGCCGTTTTGAAAGGCTCTGTGTTGAAAAAGGACTTTGCTTTGAAAGGGCGCGGCTTCCAGCCGCGCCGTAAGTACCGCAAAATCAGCCGCGGCTTTAGCCGCTGGAGTCGTATGGCAGCTACCAGAGTGGGGTGTTGGCTCTTGGTCTGTGCGCTTGCAGTGCATCTCTGCAGTGTCTGCGCAGCCCAGGACATTCACCCGCCAACCTCCGCCTCCGCCGGAGAAGACACGCACCTCACAGCCGCCGGCAGCGGCAAAGCGACATTCTACCTAATGGGCCCCGGCGTCTCCTCGAAGAGTGAAGTGGAACTTGGCCAGGAAGTCCGTATTCCAGCCCAGAACGTGCGCAACGCCGGGAATTATTCGGCGATCCTTTGCTCCGATACTTGCCGCAGCGCCACGTTCTACGTGACGCCAGCGCCGCCCGCGACTCTCACGTTCCTTGTGCATCCCTCGCGCGTTCCCGTAGGCCAGAACGACGCGGTCAGCGGTGTCGCGCTCCCGTTCGATCAATTTCACAATCTGGTAGTAGCTCCCCACGAGATCAACTTCCAACTCACCTCTGGGAATCCCAACCTCATGTCCCGCACCGTTCGAACGCAGAATGGAATTGCCTGGTTTCGAACAAATTCCGGGAAAAACGCTGGCGTCTTGCAGGTGAACGCGTCTCTCGATGCCGTGACCTCCCGCCGCGCCGTCCAGCAAGTCGCATCCGACCCGTGCAATCTGCGCATCAAGGGCCAACGCACCACCAAGGGGATCGTGGTTGAAACCGAGCTGGTTCGCGACTGCTCCGGCAATCCTGTACCCGATGGCACCATCGTCACCTTCACTGCCAACAGCGACAACACCAAGAGCAGCGTTGACGCCCCCATCAAGCGCGGCATTGCCCGGGCTCAGATAGAAGCTCTGGGAGCGGCGACGATCTCTGCCGCGTCCGGGGTCGTAATGGGCAACGAGCTGAGAATCGGAGCGCAGCCATGATGCTCGCCCGCAAACTACGTCTCCCGATAGCGTCGATCATCATGCTCGTCGCGATAAGCGCACCTCTTCTGCGCGCCGCCGATTCCTCTGCCAAAGTGCAGCTCAACGTGGACAAGGCTGGTCCTCGCGCCGTCGAAGGCCAAACCGAACAAGTCATTCTGCGAGACTATCGCACCGCCTGGACGAGCCTCGCCCAAGCTCTGGAGTTCAACACTCTCGATCCCCTCGAGGGACCTTTCGTCGGCACCGCAAAGAAACGGCTAACCGACACGGTGACCAGCCAGCGCAGCACCGGCCTCAGCTCGCGCTACGCGGATCAGAATCACAAGCTGGAAGCCGTGTTCTACGCACCAGAAGGGGACGTCATCGAACTGCACGATACTGCCGAATATCAACTGCAGGTTTCTGACGGCGGCAAATCAATTCAGGACCAGCATATGGTCGTCCACTACGTTGTGTTGATGACCCCTGCCGCGGACCGCTGGGTCATCCGCCAACTGCAGGCAGTTCCGCAGTTTTGAGCATATACAGGTTTTTACTGAGCGTCTTTCCGCGACCCTGCATTTGCCAACCGTCGAGATGGTCGCCGCATCCAATCAGTAAAGAAAGGCTTAGGAATGGAGTGTGCATTTGTCGAAGGCGCTGCTGTGCTTCACCATAGCTTGCTTCGTGATTGTCACCGGGTGCACGACGCCAGGGAGTCATCGTCCTCTGCATCAGAACGCGCAGGCGCCGTCGGCTGCTCCGCAGCTCCTCGCGGTATACATGCCGTGGTTCGGCGAGCGTAGCCACGTCGACGTCGGCTATTCCAGCCAGGATCCCGCTGTTCTGCGAAAGCAAATTCAGCAAGCCCACCGCATGGGCATCTCTGGATTCGTGGTCGACTGGTATGGCGAGAGCCGTCCCTACTCGGACCACAATTTCGGACTCCTTCAGGAAGCCGCCAGCGAGAACCATTTCCACGTCGCGCTCCTCTACAACGAAGCCGAAGACGAAAACGCTCAGGAGACCGACGCCGCAATCGCCGCTCTGGACAAAGCGTACAAGGCCTACATAGGCCCCGAAGCTCCGCACCGGAATGCCTATCTGACCTATAACGGCCGTCCCATGGTTTTCATTTTTCCGAAGCACGGAAAGGTCGACTGGAACCGCGTGCGCGAGCATTGCAGCAGTTGGGAAGCAGCGCCATTCTTTCTCTACAAGGACGAGGCCCCCGCCCAGTTTGCCAACAACTTTGCCGGCTACTACGCGTGGGTGCAGCCCGGTCATGGAGGATGGTCCCCCGACGGCAGCAACTGGGGCGAGCAGTACCTGGAAAGCTTCTACAAAAACATGAAGGACAAGCATCCCGACAAAGTCGTGATCGGCGCCGCGTGGCCGGGATTTGACGATTCTAAAGCGAAATGGGGACTCAACCGCCACATGCAGAGCCGCTGCGGCAAAACATTCGACGACACGCTGACTCTGTACCGCCGGTACTACGATGCCTCCAACCCGCCTCCGTTTCTCTTGATCGAGACCTGGAACGACTACGAGGAAGGAACCGCCATTGAGCGCCGCACAACCGCAGATTGCAGCGGTGGACACAATGACGCGGAGCGGTCGTCGTTGCAATGACAACGACAATGACAATGACCGCTCACTCTTGGCACCAGTGGGAAGCGCGTTCGTCTGATTGTTGTGAAAACGGGGCGCGCCTTTCAGCTTTGCTGAAAGACTCGACCTGCGACGTGGTTTTGAAGACGTGGTGTTGAAGACGTGGTGTTGAAAGGGTGCGGCTTCCAGCCGCACCGTTAGGATCGCAAAATCAACCGCGGCTTTAGCCGCTGAGGTGACAACCTGGCCCCCCGGTTCGCACATCAAAGGCAAGTTGCTTCTCACGAGGCCCCTCAATGAATGCTGTGAAGAACTCGACAGAGTGTCTTACACTCGTCTCCCAGATTTTGCTGAAGAATCTGGGGAGCACACCTGCCGACTCTTCCGCGAATCAGGAAGGCGTCAAGCGCGCCCTTAGTGCAACGTCGCGTCCTCTTTCCGAGAGCCTGCCGGAATTTCGCTCCCTGGCTCATTCCCATCACGTCGTCATGCGCGCTTTTCCCGCCCTCCAGCAGATAGCGGCGGACGGAAATGATTCCCGCGCGGCAGATTGGGCTGCGAAAGAACTGGAGCAGGAGTGTGCCCGCATCCGCCGCGCTCTGGCGTGCCTCGAGCCCATTTGCGACTCATTGGCGCAGGCGGGCCAAGTGATCGTGATCAAGTCTCTCGACCACTGGCCAGACCTGGGCAACGACCTCGATCTTTTCACCAACGCGGAACCCTCTGACGTCCTCTCCATCATGAAGCAGCGTTTCGAAGCAAAGGTTGCGGAGCGCAGCTGGGGAGACCGTCTGGCAAACAAATGGAACTTCGAAGTTCCCGGACTTCCCGAACTCGTCGAAGTCCACGTGCAACGCCTCGGCCAGACGGGCGAACAACTCGCAATCGTCGACTCTCTGATTCACCGGAGCCGTCCCGTCGACTTCGATGGACATACGTTTCCGGTACCCGCTCCAGAAGACCGCCTCGTGATCAGCACACTACAGCGCATGTACCGTCACTTTTACATTCGTCTGTGCGACATCGTGGACAATGCGCAGCTGATCGAGAATGGCGTCGTGGATTTCACCTATCTCCGGTCTCTCGCACGCTCAGCCGGTCTCTGGGACGGCTTGGCAACCTACATGGCGATTCTTTCCGACTACGTACGGCTTTATCGCGGTAGTGATCTGGCACTGCCTCCGCTCGTGACCTCTGCCGCTCGCTTCGGAGGAGATCAGGTTTTCTTCAAGCGGAATTTTATCCGCATCCCGCTCGTGCCCCAGGCGGCCAATCTTTACGCTACGGAATTGACCCGGCTCTTGCTCAATGGCGAAATCACGAACACCCTGCGCTTGAGTTTGCTTCCGGGATTGGCTGCGGCTGCCGCCATCGAGTTAAAGCTGACAGGTAGCGACAAAGGCATCTGGTAGTTGTAACTGAGTAGCTACGTGCTTTACCGGATTGTTGCTCTTAGAGCAACGACCCTATTGTAGGAACGCAACGGTAGTTGGACTCAATCTCTTACTCAAGACTTGCGGAGATTCCATTGGTGCGGATTTTGGTTGTTGATGACAATCCGGCGGTACGGCACTATCTTCGTGCCATCCTCGAGCAGCAGACCACCTGGCAGGTTTGCGACGAGGCCCGCACCGGGGGAGAGGCCTTGCAACGCGTCAAGAAAGCCCCGCCCGACTTGATTCTATTGGACTTCCAGATGCCCGACCTGAACGGATTGGACGTGGCCCAGCAGATTTCCGAGTTGTTTCCCCGCATCCCAATCCTCATGGTTACCATCCACCTTTCGTCGCAGCTGGCGGAGGCTGCCAAGCGGGTGGGAGTCCGCGGCGCGTGCGCAAAGTCCGATGTAGGCTCCATCGTCCAGGCCGTCGACGCTCTCTTGCATGAGCAAACGTACTTTCCGTCGATCAGTACCGCGTGAGTGCTTGTTACTGAATGAATACAGGATTCGCTGTATACGTCGGACCGCCACACTGATGCTAGCTTGCACAGGGATGTGGTGTCGTTGGCACACTAGCAGTAGAAAGACCGATCCTGTGGAAACCCGTGAAAAACGTTAGACTGTGGCGAAGCGCGAGCTCACAGTCTCCCGCTACAGACCGTGCACCGATCATGACAATTCGCATATTACTGGTTGATGACCATCCCATTGTGAGACAGGGACTTAAGACCCTATTGGAAGCTCATCCGGGCTGGGAGGTTATCGGGGAGGCGGCAGACGGACTTGAAGCCGTAGATAAGGCGGACCGCTTGCATCCCGACGTCATGGTACTTGATGTCACCATGCCCAAGATGAACGGCTTGGAAGCCTGTCGGCAGATCCGCCAAAAAGCGCCAGGCCTTGAGATTCTGTTCGTGACGCAGCATGACTCGCCCCAGATGATGCGGGAAGCGCTGGAAGCGGGAGCCCGGGGTTACGTGGTGAAGTCCAATGCCGCCCGTGATTTGTTGGAAGCGGTCGAAGCGGTAAGCCAGCATCGCGTGTTTACAGCTCTGCACCGCCGAGATTCGGTGAACTCGTACTGATTGCTTTGGTTAGACCAGGAACTCTGGAAGGAGCGACCTATGAAATTGCGAATTCTGCTGGCTGACGATCACGAGATTGTGCGCCGTGGACTGTGCGCTCTTCTACAGAATCACGAAGGGTGGGAGGTCTGCGGAGAAGCGACCGATGGCCGTGAGGCCGTCGAGAAGGCCAAACAGCTAAGGCCCGACGTCGTAATTCTCGACGTCGGCATGCCGAACCTGAACGGCCTCGATGCGACTCGTCAACTGATGCAGTACGATCCCAATTTCAAGGTCATCGTGCTGACCATCACCGACTCCGATCAGGTCATTCGCGAGGCCCTGGACGCAGGCGCGCGCGGCTTTGTTTTGAAATCGGATGCCGCCCGCGATCTGGTCTCGGCCGTCGAAGCGCTCCAGCGTAAACGCATGTTCTTTACGCCGCGCGTCAACGATCTTGTGCTCGCAGGATTCCTGGACAAGGGCCACGCGATCTCCCGCAGCGAACCGCCGAGCCTGCCCACGCTCACCGCTCGTGAACGCGAAATCACGCAACTGCTGGCGGAGGGGAAGAGCTCGAAGGAAGTAGCCTCTCTGCTCAACCTGAGCACAAAAACCGTGGAAACGCATCGCAGCAACATTATGCGGAAGCTCAGCTTCCACTCGATTCGTGACCTGGTGGTCTACGCCATCAAGAACAACATCATTCAGATCGACGTGCCACCGCAACTGAAGACGCCAGCCGGCTCTCCGGCCGTCTAAACAGGCCGCCAAAGCTCTAGGCCTGCAAGTGAGATTTGAAACGGCGCGGCATCCAGCCGCGCCTTTGTGTCATAGCTGCCTCCCTGATTCACCGTCAACGCGACTGTGGAAGAGCGCCCTTCGAGGGCCGCGTAAGGTCAGCAACCTTACAGTTTGCTGAAAAACGCGATGGCGGTCTATTTTGGAAGGGGCGGTCTCTTTTGAAAAGCCGCTTCTGTTTTGAAAGGGCGCGGCTTCCAGCCGCGCCGTAAATCCCGCAAAATGAAACACGGCTTTAGCCGCTGAGGCTACCGGTTATTTTCCGGCTGGTAGAACCCTGTCCGCGTGCGCACCGTAAGCCGCCCGTATCCAGGGGCTCGCGCCTCCATCTTGATGGACTGATAAGCAGGCCTCGCTCCCTGCTTCCGCGGTTTATACGCCACAATGTACTGGCTTCGGATATCATGCGCGACCGTCCGCGTAATGTCGCTGACCTGAGCCAGCGAATCCGGGAAATACGCTACCCCGCCGGTTCCGTCCGCCAGACTCTGCAATGCCTGCCGTCCAGTAGTCTGCAGTCCATTCCCTGACAGACCGATGGTGAAGAGCATGGGTCCATTCACCTGCTGCAGCCGCCGAGTCGCCTCCTGCAGGGTTTGCTGGCTCATGTTGTCCTGCCCATCGGTAATCACCATAAGAATCTTCTTGTCCATATGCGCGTTGTTGTTGAGATGCACCGCCGAAGCCACAATGGCGTCGTAGAGAGCAGTGCTTCCCCGGGTAGAAACTTGCCGCAGGGAGGCTTGCAGCAGATTTGCATCGGAGGTGAAGTCCTGGTCCAGATAGTAATTCTGGCTGAAATTCACCACGAAGATCTCATCCTCCGGATTGCTGGCGCGTACCAGATTCATGACCGCGCGATTCACTTCCGCCCGCTTGTCGCGCATCGAGCCGGAATTATCGATCACAATTCCCATGGCAACCGGAACGTCCTCGCGCCGGAATGAAGTAATAGTTTGGGGCACTCCATCCTCATACACCGTGAACGCGCTACGGTCCAGATACGGAACCAGCCGGCGCTGCTCGTCCATCACCGTGGCGTGCAGCACGACCTCTTCCACCTGCTTCTTGAATACAAACATGCCAGCCTGGTCGTTCGCAGTCGGCTCCTGGGCAATGGGAGGCTCTTGTCCCGATCCGAGGGACGGGTCATTGTTCCCGCCGTTCCCGCTTGTGCCGGTGTCGGGCGCTGTCGAAGAACCCTCAGGAGCCTGGTTTGTGGGTGTAGAAGCAGGTCCGGAAGGGTCGTTTCCCGTTGGCGGAGTCTGCTTTGCCGGAGCACCTGCGGAGCCAGCAGGCTGCTCGCTCGTGGAAGCCGGAGCGGCTGGAGCAGCGGGCGCGGCCGTGGGATTCTGTCCGCACAGAGCCGACCCTAAAGCAAGGATTAGAAAAGACGTCGCGACCCACGAAACGTTGGCAGAACGCATGTAGATCCTCCAAGCGCCTTTAGATGCCATTTCGAGCCCGAACGGAGAACATGCACCGACGACAATTGGAGAAGGGATACCAGACACGCTGTATGGCGTGTAAGGGAAAACCCTATTGCAATAGTGGGCGAGCAATTACCAACTAGCCGCAAAAACTTTCATCAACGCCAACGCGCACTCCGGCAACAAAGTCTATGCCATGCATGAGGTTTCAAGGTTGGCATTTGTGATGTTCCACTCCCGCCCCTGCGGAATCACGATTTCGGTCTATGCTCCAACTTATGGAGGTGAATCGTGAGCGCCAACGCTGTCCGGAGCCCCAACGTTCTCCGCATCCTGATCGCGGACGACCACGAAGTGGCGCGGCGCGGTATTCGTGCCCTGCTTGAGGGTCATCCCGGCTGGGAAGTCTGCGCCGAGGCAAAGGATGGGCGCGAAGCCGTCGAATTCGCGAACAAGATGAAGCCCGACCTTGTTCTGATGGACATCGGCATGCCCAATCTGAACGGGCTCGACGCGGCCCGCCAGATCCTCTCCACTGCACCTGATACCAGGATCATGATTCTGACCATGCACGACACCGAACAGGTCGTGCGTGAAGTGCTCTCCGCCGGAGCTCGAGGCTTCCTGCTCAAATCTGATGCCGGACGCGATCTGGTCGCCGCCGTCGAAGCCTTGCAGCATCACCGCACCTTCTTCACCACCAAGGTAGCGCAAATGGTGCTGGAGGGATTCCTCCATCCCGGTGCCGAAGCCGAACATCCGGCAAAACATGTCTTGACCCCGCGTGAGCGGGAAGTGATTCAGCTGCTGGCCGAAGGCAAGACCAGCAAGGAAGTCGCGGTCGCTCTGAACCTCAGTGTGAAAACGGCCGAAACGCATCGCACCAACCTGATGCGCAAGCTCGATCTGCATTCCGTCGCTGATTTGACGCTCTATGCTGTGCGCAACGGAATCGTACAGATCTACTGACGACGTTCGTAACCTACGGTCTGAACCGTAGATTGCAGTTTCGCAGGGGTACTGATTGCTGCACTCTGTACGGCTCGCTACCCAATCTACCGGATAGTTGAGTTTTTCCAGATTCGGTACTCTCAAAATCTCGCGCGACAAAACGCAAAAGGAGTGCGCACATGCTCTGGACTATCGCTGTAGTGCTTCTCATTCTTTGGCTGTTGGGACTGGTCAGCTCCTACACCATGGGCGGATTCATTCATATCCTGCTGGTGTTGGCCATCGTTGCCGTACTGATTCGCCTGATTCAGGGCAGAAGTCCGGTAGCGTGATCACGGGCCGATAAAGAAAAAGGTGCCTCCGGGCGCTCCAATCTTGAAGGAGGACTGAGACCATGTCAGAGAACCGTTGCAACGTATGCAATCAAACATTCAACTCCGAAGGGGACCTGCAGGAACACCAGAAGAACTCGCATTCCACAGACAAGCAAGGCCAGAAGGAGCCGGTGGGTGAGTGGGATCGCGGCGACGAGCACAAGATCGCCTCGTAAGAATTCGCCTCATAAAAGACCGCCGCGTAGAACGGCTTCCGGAGCTTTTCGGAGTACCATCCAAACTGACATAGAGGCGGATTCATGAATAAGGATCGAGCCGAAGGCAAGGTAAAGGATATTGCCGGCCGCGTGGAGCGTCAGGCGGGCGAGTGGACTGGCGACGCCGAAACCCAGGCCCAGGGTGCCTTGAAGCAGGCCGAGGGCAAAGTCCAGAACGCCTGGGGTAAGGCCAAGGACGCCGTGAAAGACGCAACGAAGAAAGATGACGAAGCCAAGGCCCGCCGCAACGAGGAAAAGGCCGAGGTTGACGAGGAAGAAGCTGCGCGCCTACGCCGCGAAGCCAGCTAGCTCATTTTTATGCGTTGAACAGAAAGCGGGTGAGGGATTTCGATCCTTCACCCTTTTTCTTTTAGGGACGAAGGCTCGGGGACTAGGGAAACGACTTGGTTCGAAAAGCCCGTCTAGCGCGAGGTTGCGGGAAGCTTCCACAGCACAGCCAGCGCCCGCGCCGCATCGGACAGGGCGCGTTTCTCTCCACCGGCCTGGCTGGATGCAGCGAAGCTGCGCGCTACGATCGGCGCGTCATACCTTACGCGTGCCGTCAACTTGCCTGGCTGCTGAATCTCCTCCACGGCCGTCTCAAATACCCGGCGAAGATCCACGGAGGAAGGCGGTTTGGATGCTGCATTCTTATTTATCATTGGTGAGAAACGCTTACAGTGGCACTTTAGGACGGAACGGGCTCCCCAACAATACAGCGTCGCCCTAACTCTTGCCGCGATCGTTCCCTACTCCGACCCCCTAACTA
>WNFA01002575.1_pt1 | contig 18119 bp, 16 predicted proteins | sample 5400481 | NCBI WGS metagenome assembly WNFA01 (sample SAMN13153340, study PRJNA577476) | soil metagenome | isolation source: 120 cm saprolite under Douglas fir tree site 2 hole 1 replicate 2 | place: USA:California | collected 2015-04-18
AAATCCCCGGAAATTCGAAGCTGATCCCATCGCGCGCTTCCGTTTCCGTTGGCGCGCTCCTCGCAGGCACTGAGGTTTTGCCCGGTGGCGAGGGTTCCTTCCTTGCCTGACCCTCCGCCGAGCACTCTGTCAAGGAGACTCGAATGCGATTCGACGCGGGGCGGGCGAGGTCGAGCGTTGGATGGGTCTGGCCCTTCGCGGCCGTCGGCATTTCATTGATCGCGTGCGGCGCCAAGACGACGGATGTCGCGCAAGGCCCGAGCGTATGGCCCGTTACCAACGTCACCTACGGCGCGGCGAACGGCATTCTCGAATCGCCGATCGTCGGAACCACCACCGATGAAAGCCAGAACCTCTGGGTGGCGACCCATCAGGCCCTGTATCTCCTCCGGGCGGGCGAGAGCAGGTTTCGTCGCTTTTCAGCGAGCGAAGGGCTCCACCTTCCCGGCAATCCGGTGACGTACTGCGATCGAGATATCGCCGGTGGGGATCGGGCCTGCCCGATCTACGGAGCGGCGGCGGATCCGGGAATCAGCGAGATCGTGGGCGGTGGCCCGAATGAGGTGTTCGTCGGCTATTACGGCGATGAACGTGGAAGTGGAGACTGGTCCGATCCCGGCCGCCACAGCGGCAAGGTCGACCGGGTGCGGCTCCAGTCCAACCAACAACTGCAAGTCGATCGATTCGATCTCGTTCTCGGAGTGACCGTCGAGTTCTGGCACAACCGGACGGTGCAGCGGATGATCTACGATCACTCGCTGCATCCCCACGAGCTGTACATCGGCACCAATCACGGGGTGGATCTCATTCGCCCGGACAAATACCGCCAACCCAGGGCGGGCGAATGGTTCAACGATGCAAACAAGGAATGGATGTCCGACCATCTGCATCCGCCGGTCTGCTATCACCAGACCTGTCCATCCAATGGCAGCAATCAGCTGCTCGGCGACTGGCGCGGCCTGGCGCTCGCCCCGGACGGCAATCTGTGGGTCGCCGGCCGCTGGACCGCGGGGAAGATCCGCTGGGATGCGGATCTGTTCGATTGGTCCCTTCGGCCTGGCCATCTCGCCTTCGAGGCCACCTTCGGCAATCCGTACCCGAGTCCGGCGACCGGTGCATTCGTGAACGAGCCGGTCTTTCGTCCGCCGTTGGAGGGCGATCCGGTGTCGCTCAGCGCCGTCTCGGTCGCCAGCGATGGGCGCGTCTGGTTCAGCAGTGGGCCCGTCTATTCAGGCGTCGAGAACATCCCTTACGGGGTGGCGGTCTGGAATGGCCAGACCTTTCGGGTCTACGACCCGGTGACCCAGATCGGCATGGCCGAGCGAAACGTCCGTGATCTGATCGCACTGCCGGATGGGCGAATCGTCCTCGCCGGTCCGCACAGCGGTCTGGTCCTTTGGGATCCGGCGAGCGGCGCTCGTCAGAGCCTGCGCGCGCCGACCTGGCTCGCCGACGACAATGTGCAGCGAATGGAGCTCGATACGATGGTCACACCGCCTGCCCTGCACGTCTCCACCGAGAGCGGAGCGACGGTCATCCGTCAATTGCCATAGATTGATTTGCGATCGGCATTGGCGGTGAAGGTCACAGAAACTTGACCAGCGCGGCGGTCGTCTCCTGAGGGCTCTCCTCGAGCACCCAATGTCCAGTGTCCTTCAGGATGACAATCGACACATTCGAAGCCACCAGCTTCATCTGTTGCCCAAGCGCTTCGCCCAATGCCTTCTCGCCGCCGATCACCAGGACCGGCATCGCCAGCTGAGTCTGTGAGAGTTGCGCGAACTCCTTCGCCGCCTGCTGGAACGAAACGAAGTAGGCCCAGGCTGCGCGCATGCGTCCCGGTTGCGCGTAGGCTGCCGCGTAGGCTTTTCGGTCCGTTTCCGGAATCGAGCGCGTCTTGTCGGCAGCGAAATCGTTCCAGAAGTGTTCGAAGTAGGTGCGCTCGCGTCCTTTCACCAAGGCTTCGGGCGTCGGCCCGTTGAAGCGGAAATGCCAGAAACCCGGGTTGTTGTAGATGGCCTGCCAGTCACCCACTCCCGGGAGGAAAGCGTCCATCACCACCAGCTTCTCCACTTCGGTGGGGAACTGCGCCGCATAGGCGTAGGCGACCATCAGGCCGATGTCGTGCCCAACCACCCTGGCCTTCTCCACCTTGAGCGAACGGGCGAGCGTATGAATACGGATTGCGGCAGTCTTCATATCCAGACCATCCGCCGGAATCCCTGAGTCTCCGATTCCAGGGAGGTCCGGCGCGATGACCGTAAACCTCTCCGCCAGTTGAGGGATGATCGGTCTCCACATCCGCGAGTTTTCCGCGTACCCGTGCAGCAGGATGAGTGGAGTGCCGTGGCCAGCGGTCAGATAGTGCAGCTTGACGCCCCCGATCTCCGCGGTGCGCGAGGCGATCGCTTTGTCCGGCGTGGCCGCTCGCACCCTCGCCGGGAATAGAGCGGTCAACGAAAGCAAGGCGAACAGCGGGACGCTTGGCAATGCGGTCAAGGCGCGATTCATGAGTCCTCCCCTCGTGAGACGTGGAAGATGTACCCTACAAGCAACGGCAAGCGCGGGGGGTGCGAATTTATTACAATCCGCCCCGTGGACGGCGGGCTCGAAACAACGGATCCGAAGCGGAGGGGCCAGCTGGGCGCCCTGGTAATGGCCGGGATCGCGCTGCTCCAGCTCACCACCGAATATCTCGGGACCCACGACTCGGGCCGCTTCCTCTCCAAGGCCATCACTCTGCTGGTCGGGTTGCCTCTGCTGATCGTCTGGGCGTTCACCGTCTTCCGCTGGTCGTCGCGAAAGCGCTTCGGCGCGATTGGGCCGCTGCTCGTGGGCGCGGTTGCCTCCGGGCTATTCTTCGCCGGACTGCTCTGGGTGACGCGGGCGGTGAGTCTCTCGATTGCCCCGATGCGGCCTCACTACGGACCATGGGGTGGGATCGATGTGCTCCGGGTCGGATTCGCGATGGGGCTGACCAGCTTCGCCATCTGGGCGCTGGCGTTCGTCTTCCCCTTCGCGGTGGAGGACGCGCGCGTTCGCGCCCTTGAGGCGGACAAGCTTCGCACCCAGGCGGAGTTCGCCCAACTGCGCGCGCATCTGGAGCCGCACTTCCTCCTCAACACGCTCAATACCATCTCCGGACTGCTGACCGAGGAACCGCGCCAGGCGCGCCAGCTGCTCGGCGCCCTGGGAGATCTATTACGCGATTCGATAACCGGCGCCGGCGAGATGGAGACGCTGGACGAGCAGATCGAATGGCTGCGCCGCTACGCCAAGATCCTCGAGGTTCGTCACGCGGGCCACCTCGCCTTCCACTGGGAGGTCGACGGCGGCACGCGCCAGGTGCTCTTGCCGCGGCTTTTGCTACAACCACTGGTCGAGAACGCCGTGAAACACGGTGCGCTGATGCGCGCGGGCGGCGGCGAGATCACCGTGCGAACGGAGCTGGTCGACGGTTCGAAGCTCCTCTGTACTGTCGAGGACAACGGACCTGGCCTGCCGAACGGGGCGACGCGGCCCGGAGCTTTCGGGCTCGTCTCGGTGCGCCGCCGGCTGGCGCTGCGGTACTCGGACGCGGCCACCCTGCGGCTCGAGTCTTCTCCGGCCGGGACGCGATCCGTCGTCGAGCTGCCGCTCGAGCAAGGGAGTCGATGATGATGACCGAAGCGAATCTGCTCAAGGCGCTGGTGCTCGAAGACGAATGGCCAACGCGCAATTATCTGGTCAAGCTGATCGAGGGCACCCGTTGCGCGGAGGTGGTCGGCGCCGTCGCCACCATCGAGGAGGCTCGCGAAGCGCTGGCCGGATCGCCGGTGGACGTCGTCTTCGCCGACATTCAACTGGCCGCCACCGGAGATTCCCGCACCGGTCTCGACCTGATTCGCTCGATGGCCGGTGAGCCGGCGGCGCCGATGTTCGTCCTCGCGACCGCCTTCTCGGAGCACACCCTGGAAGCCTTCGATCTCGGGGTCCTCGACTACATCCTCAAACCGTTCACCGAAGAGCGCGTCGAGCAGTGTCTGCGTCGCCTCCTCGAGCGCCGCGCCCCGCGACCACACGCCGTTCGCCGGGTGGTGGCGCGGAGGAAGAAGAGCCTGGTGTTCCTCGACCCGGAGAAGATCTGGGCGTTCGAGGCGGCGGACCGCCTCACCTTCGTGCACTCGCCCGAGGGCAAGTTCGACATCGATCTGTCCCTGGCTGCCATCGAGGCATCGTTTGGCCGCGCGCTTTTCCGGGTGCACCGCAACTGGCTGGTGAACCTGCCCTACGTCAAGGAATTGGATCGCGACATTGGAGGGTTGACGGTGACGGTGGGCAGCGACCTCGCTCCCGAAGGAACGAGCATCCGCGCGCCGGTTTCACAGGACCGCGCCAAGGCGCTGCGGGACGTGCTGCTGGAGAACACAACCGGCCTGCGCCGAACCTGACCCTGGATCGAAGATCACCTCTGGCCAAGGTAGTGGATCGGAAAGCCGATTCCGAACGAAATCCCCGGGCCGACGAGCGTTCCTTCGATCGGCATCCAGCCTGGTTCAGCCAAGAGCGGCGGCTCTTGGAGATGCCAGAGATCGTAGGCGGGCAGGTTGGGGACTTCGGGGCTGAGGCTCTGGTCCAGCTCTGTCAGCGCCGACGGAAATTCGCTGAGCGCTCTCAGGCCCGGATCCCATGGCTCTGCGTGGACCTCCGGCGCGAGCCGTAAGTTCAGACTGAAATGCTGCGGCATCCGTGGGCCTTCCGACAGCAAAGCGAAAGGCGCGGCGAGGTACAACATCTGCCCGGGAGTCTGATCTGCCGGCGCAGCCTGGGAATAGGTGCCCAGGGACAGAAGCATCGCGATGACTGTGAAACGGCTCATGGTCGCTCCTCGATCGCCCGGTCCCGAGACATGCTGATCTCGCGCTTCTTCGGGAGCCAGACATGAAATACCGTGGCGTTGTCGTCGCTGGTCAGCTCGACTCGCCCGCCGTGGGCGCGGACGATCTCCTTCACGATGTTCAACCCGAGGTGCCCGCTCGACCAAGCCCGGCGGGACGTCGGGTCGATCAGCTGCTCGCGAAACCGATCCGGGATCGCCCGCCCTCGGTTGGCCACGGCGAGCACCGCTTCGTCCCTCAAGTCGATGACCGAGATGATCACCGGTTCGCCCGCGGCGCCGTGGCGGAGCGCGTTCGAGAGGAGGTTTCGAACTACCTGAAGCAGACGGTCGCGGTCCCACTCTCCCGGAGCATCGTCATAGCGTTCGAATTCAATCGGATGGCCCGGGTAGGCGAGCGTCGCTTCCTCGACGGCCTCCCGGCAAATCGCCGCGAGGGAGACTGGTTCGCGATTGAGCACCAACTCGCTCGCGCCGCTGTGGGCAGAACGCATGAACTGGTCGATCAGGCGATTGATTCGCTTCACCATCAACAGCATCGATGAGAGGATTTCCGCCTTCGTCGGGACGTCCCGCTGCACCAGTTGAATGCCCATCGAGATCGCGCTCAGCGGCACGCGCAGATCGTGACCAAGCTCACCGAGACGGACGTCGCGTTCCTCCTGTGCCGACAAATGATGCTCGGTGCTGACCCGACGGATCTCCCATGCTCCTGGACCCTTGAACCGTGGGATCTCGGCACCGTCGTGCGCTTCGGGAACCACGAGCTTCGCTGCGGCATTCGATTGATCCTGTCTCAATGACAATCTCCTCGTTGGTTGGTCACCGTGACCGCTCACAGCCTCTAGATACGGGCCTGGTTGGAGCGAAGTGCCCGCGATCCGACCAATGGCCGTTCCGCGCCGACGAGCGCCAGGCCCGGTAAAAGCCGACGAGAGGCCCTTTTCCGCAGACGGGCGTTGCAGCCTTCGGCGCCCGAGGCAACTACACTTCGGGCATGAACATCGTCCCCCAGATCACCTCGCGCCGCGCCGCGCTCGGGATCTGCGTGATGGCGATCGTTCCGTTGCTGCACATCGTCACCGAATACCTGGGAACCGGCGACCGGGGGCGGACCCTTTCCAAGCTCGCCGTGTCGATCATCGGCCTGCCGATCCTCCTCTGGGGGTCGTCGGCCGGACTTCGCTGGGCGGCGCGCCGGCGGCTGGGGCCGTCGCTGCTGCTAACTGTCGGCGTGCTCTCGGCGGCAACGCTCTACACCCTGCTTTTCTACGCGATCCACGTGGCGAGCTTCTCGATTCCAATGTTGCGGCCGGCAACGGGGCAGTGGGCAACCTTGGCAGCGTTGCGGATCGGAATTGCGATGGGAGTGACGAACTTCGGCCTCTGGGCGCTCGCCTTCGTCTTGCCCTTCTCGCTGGAGGACGCGCGCTACTGCGAGTTGGAGGTGCAGCAACTTCGCACCGCGGCGGAACTGGCCCGGCTCCGTTCGCATCTCGAGCCGCACTTCTTGCTCAACACGCTAAGCGCCATTTCCGGGCTCGTGACCGAGGACCCGCGGGCCGCGCGCCGTCTGCTCGCCTCGCTCGGAGAGCTTTTGCGCGCTTCGCTCCGCGACGGGGGCGAGATGCAGACCTTGGGCGAGCAGATCGATTGGCTGCGGCATTACGCGCAAATCCTCGAGGAGCGGCACGCCGGCCATCTCGCTTTCAACTGGCAAGTGGACGCGGAAACGCGTGCGGCGCTTCTGCCGCGGCTTTTGCTTCAACCGCTGGTCGAGAACGCGGTGAAGCACGGCGCACTGGCACGCAAGAACGGCGGCCGGATCGACGTGCGTGCCGAGGTGGTGGGCGCCCAGAAGCTCGTCTGCACCGTCGAGGACAATGGTCTGGGAATGCCGGAGGGGAAGCCGGCCCCGGGCGGATTCGGCCTGCTTTCCGTGCAGCGCCGGCTCGCGTTGCATTACGCGGAGAAGGCGAGCTTCCGGCTCGAGTCTTCGGCGTCGGGGACGCGATCGATCGTGGAGATCCCGATCCAGCAGACCCGATCGAGCCCACCGCCGAGCGCCTGAGCTCGGGCTAGTTCCGGGGCAGCACCAGCTGCGCCCGTGCGGTGAAGAGAAGGCGGCGGGCGAAAGCCACCGCGACCAGTCCGGCCACCGCGGCCACCGCCACCAATTGATAGAGGATCACGATCTGATAACGAACCGCCTGTTCGGGTGGGGTGCCGCTGACGATCTGTCCGGTCATCATCCCCGGGAGCGCGACCAGGCCGACGGTGAGCAGGCCATTGATCGTCGGCAGGAGCGCGGCGCGGAGGGTGGCGCGAATCTGGCGGTGGAGCGCCTGCCGCGCGGTCGCGCCGAGCGCGAGCAGCGCTTCGACCTGATCGGCCTCGCTGCGGGTGGATCCGAAGATCCGCTCGAAGACGAGCGCGACGACGTTCATCGCGTTGGAGAGCATCATCCCGCTGATCGGAACGAGGTAGCGCGCCTCGTACCACGGGTGGAGCGGCACGACCGCGACGAAGACCGGCACCACCGCGACCAGGGCTCCCAGCCCGATCGCAACGAGCGCTCTCGGAAAGAGCACCAGGATCGGCGGACCGTGCTCGACCCGCCGCGAGGCGGTCCACGCCGCGACGACGACCATCACCGCGAGCAGCAGCAGCACCCAGACCGGTCGCTGGTGGTTGAAGAGCAGGAGCAGGACGTAGCCGATCGCGATCAGCTGGGCGGCGCCTCGCACCGCGCCCCAGATCAGGTCGCCCTCCAGGTCGAGGCGGCTGCGCCGGGAGAGCACGACCGCCACCGCGATCAGCCCGAGCGAGAGCAGCAGTCGACCCAGGGAGATGTCGACGTAGCTCATGCATCCTCCGACAGGCGTCCCCGCTCGCAGCGGTAGCGCGTTCCGCCCAGCGCTTGCGCGTGCTCCTTGACGTGGGTGACCATCACCATCGACAGGCCGCGCGCGGAAAGAGCGCGCAGCAGCGCGACGATGCGCTCGCCGGCATCGGGATCGAGCGCCGCGGTGGGCTCGTCGAGAAGCATTACCTCCGGCCCATTGGCCAGCGCGCGCGCCAGGGCGACCCGCTGCTTCTCTCCGCCCGAGAGCGTGGACGCCTCCCGGTCGAGAATCGACAGATCGAGCCCCACGGCAAGGATCAGCTCCCGCGCCTGCGAATCGCCGAGCGATTTGCGGTGCAGCGACGGGCCGACCCCGAGGTTGTCTCGCACCGTCCCGGCGAACATCGCCGGCTGCTGAGCCAGGAACGCGACTCGTGTCCGAAATCGCGTCGGCTCAATCTCGCGCGCATCTTTTCCGCCGAGCAGCACGCTGCCTTCGTCCGGCTCAACCAGCGTGGCCAGAGTCCGGGCAAGAGTGCTTTTGCCGCTGCCGGATGGCCCTTGGATCGCGACGGCCTCGCCGGGCCGCACCAGGATCGATGCGCCGTCGAGAATCCTGCGGCCCTCGCGCACCACCACCAGCCCTCGCGCCTCCAGTGCGGAAGTCATTTCGCCCCGACTGTATAAGCCCTGGACCGACAAGGTTGTTTCAAAATTGCCAATAATCTCCGCAGCTCCGACAAAATTGTCGTTGGATTGGAGCGTTCCTGGGGTGCGAGTGACCACCCTTATCGATCCCGTATGAATTGCTGCACGTCGGCTCGGCGAGAGAGTTGCGGTTCGATCGGTCGAGCCGTACTACTGAACCCAGCCATGCGAAGACTAGATGACTCAAGACCAGACGATCTCCGATTGAACGGAAAGCCAAACGCCTCTCGCGTTTGCGACCATTCAACGACGGAGCATCTCGGCTTCCAGGAAAATGTAGCATTCCTTCGCTGCAGCGATTGCGCCCACGTGGTTGTGCTTCAGGGCGGTCGGCGCTGGGCGATTCCCCCGCCGCAGAGCGGGTCTTGAAGCCAGGGCGCGGGCACCAATGCCGCGAACAGAGGTAAAAGCCGTGCGCTTCGGGCCGCAGTACCAGGAGCGCAAGACGCTCGCAGATGGAACCCCCGTGACGCTGCGCGTGGTGCGGCCCAGCGATTCGGCACTGCTCGTCGAGGGTTTCGAACGCCTCTCTCCGGAATCGCGGTATCGCCGTTTCCTGGGTGCGAAGAATGTCCTTTCACCGGCCGAGATCCACTATTTCAGCGACTGCGACGGCGTCAATCATTTCGCGATCGGGGCGGTGGTGGCGCGGCCCGACGGGAGCGAAGAGGGCGCGGGGGTGGCGAGGTTCGTGCGACTGCCGCATCACCCGGTCGCTGCCGAAGCTGCGGTCACCGTGGTCGACGCACGCCAGCACAACGGATTGGGTTACCTGCTCGCAAAACGGCTGGTTTCGGCGGCGGCGGAGCGGGGGATCCGCGAGTTGCAGTTCCACGTGCTGAGAATGAACCGGCCGATGCTGAGCATTGTGCGCAAGCTTGGACGGACCACCGAGCGCCGAGTCGACCCGGACCTTGGTACGAGCGTGCTCAACCTCGCGCTGCAGGTTGACAGCGTCGACGTGGGTGACCGTCGCGGTTTTTGATCCTTGAATGTTAAGAGCGCTCCTGGTCTAAGCAAAGCGCTGGTCCGCTGGAGGGGCACACGTTGCGAGGGGGTTCACCATGCGTTCGCTTGTGAGATCAATCTTTCCTTCCTCTACTTCCGTTCGCCGAGCGGCCTTGTTGCTGGCGATTACCGCCGAGTGCCTTTCGAACAGCGCTCTTGGCGGCGCGCCGCCACCGTTGACAGCGGTCATCACCAGCGAAGCGAAGCTCGATCTTCCCAGCACTTTCGGTACCGCTGGCCCGTTCGGCTTTGGTTTTGATCTCAACCAGGCGGGGGACTTCTTCTTCTCGGCGCGCCAGGTAGGCGTGTTCCTCCGGCTCGCCGGCGCACCAACCCCGATCCGCCTGCTGCAAATGGGGGACGAAGTACCCGGCTATCCGGGGAGCCGCATGGACATCATCACCGGAATGCGAATCAACAATGCGGGCCTGCTCGTCTTCCGCGTGGCCTTCAATCTGACTACTGGAGAAAACCAGGGGGCAATCATCGCGTACGATGGAACCCAGTTCTTTACCATCGCATTCGGCGGGGATAGCCCGCCCGGAACCGGTGGCGCCCGATACGGTTCCAACCTCCTTCTTACCGGGCTGAACGACGCAGGGGACATTGCCTTCGTCGCCCCGGTGGAGATGCCCGGCGTGTTCGCCAATCGCACGACGCTCTACCTGGCGAGAAGCGGTTCGGAGCCGATCCGGGTCGCGGGGCTGGGCGACCCGGCGCCGGGGACCGCCGGGACATTCGGATCAATCAATGGAATTGCGCTGAACAGCCAAGGCGAAATTCTATTCACCGCGGGGATCGTCGGGGGCGCCGGAGGCTTCGGCCTTTTCGTCGGCTCCGCCACCGGCTTGCGAAAGGTGGTTGCGCACGGGGATCCGAATCCATTGGGGGGCTCGTTCGTCATTACCGGCGGCGTCCCTCCTTCGTCTTTCAACAATGTGGGACAGGCGTCGTTCGTTTTGGGTGGGTCGCTGTTCCTGGATGATCCGGTCAGCGGACTTGCCCCGGCGGTGCCGATGGGGAGCCCCGCACCGGAGGCGATCGGCGGGACCTTCGGAAATCTCTCCTTGTCCCCGGCTAACGCGCTGAATGATGCAGGAGAGATTGCCTTCTCCGCTCCGGTGACCGGCAGCGCGATTACCTTTTCCGGAATCTTCCAATTCCGTCCGGACAGCTCGGTGGAGATCGTGGCCTATCAAAACCAGGTGGCGCCGGGAATGGGCGGGGAGCGCTTTAGCGGATTTGGGACCTTCTCGATGAATGGCGGCGGCCAGGTCAGCTTCCGAGGCATTCTCACCGGCGGGCCTATCCGCAATGGCGTGTTCCGGCAGATCGGATCCGACCCCGCCGATCCGGTAGCGTTGGACGGCGATAGCGCTCCAATACCCGGAACCGGGACGCTGTATGTCTCATCCTCGGAACCTGTTAAAACACTCGAGGACGGTTCGATTTACTTCTTCGCGGACGTGTACGGCGGCAGCGCTGCGTTCGGTGAGTTTCTGGCCGGCCCGGGAGGAATTCGCGCCCTGCTGAGCTCCTCCGAGCCGTTGCCGGACTCCTCGCGAACCATCTTGCGGACGTTCCAGGTCGGCGCTGCCGGTGACTACCTCGCCTTTCTCGCCGCTCGAGTGGGAGGGCTGTACAGCCTCATGGTCCACAATCTCGCGACCGGCGTGACGACAAGGGCAATTACCGAAGGAGATGTCTTGCCAGGCACCGGCGGCGCCCACCACAGACTCTTTAGCCCCAACAAGGTGCACGTCAATTCGAACGGCACGATCGCCTTCAACGTCAACCTCGCTGGAGGGACCGTGAATTCAGGCATCGGCCTGTTCACCTGGAATGAAACGTCTGGCGTAACCAAAATCGTCGCTCCCGGCGATGTCGATCCGGGCACCGGCGCAACTTTCGGCAACAGTCTTATCAACCAACTTAGTCCGAGCCCGCTCAATGCGGCCGGGCAGGTCGTGTTCCAAACGACCTTACTCGGCCGACCGATTCCCTCCGCGATTTTTGTCGGATCCGCGAAAGCACCACCGCGCCTGGTGGCGTTGGGAGGAGATCCAGCTCCGGGAGGGGGTACTTACTTTTTCTTTTCGGGCCAGCAGAACATCAACGATGCCGGTCAAGTCGCCTTCGTGGCATACACGGGCCGAAATGCCATCTTCCTCGGCGGGCCGGGGATCGTACCGCAAAAAATCATCGGGGAGGGAGATCCCGGGCCGGCCGGAAGTACTTTCACTGTTTTGCCGACGACCATGAGCTTCAATGGCAGCGGAAAAATTGCGTTCATGGCCGCGCTCAGTGGGTCATCGACCGGAGGCGTTTTTATCGGCACGGCTTCTCAAGGCCTGGAGACGGTTGCTTTGAATGGTAACCCGGCGCCTGCCGGTGGTGCCTACTTTGGTCTGGGTGCACGCGGCGACGTGCTGATCAACGACCGGGGCGATCTCGCTTTCAGATCCGATCTGGCGGGTGGCTCCTCCAACTCCGGCTACTTTCTGAGGCGCAGCGGGGGCGCAGTGCAGGCAGTGGCGCTGCAGGGGCAACCTGCGCCAGGAAGCAAGCTGGCGTTCGGTACTATTCCCTCGGGCAGTGGGCTTTTGAACAACAACATGGTGCTGCGACGAAGCGGAGGCTACGCATTCGCCGCTCGAGTCAGCCAAGACGGTGTCCCGATCACCGGTCTTTGGCGCCTTCGCGAGGACGACAGCGTCGAGAACATCCTGATTGGAGGCCAGCCAGCGCCCGGCAGCGGAGGCGGAATCGCAGAGCTCATTCTCGTCGGGGCCAATGACGGCGGGGATGGTCCGATAGCATTAGACATCGGCGTCGCTGGCGGCGATTTCTCGGAGGCCATTTACGTCGTCACCGATCCCGCAGCATCCAGCGCTAAGTAAAGGGCGCGCGCTCCGGCCGAGGCTGGAGCAGTCGATGGGTGATCCATGATCAATTACCACATCGAAGCCGAGGTCGATTGAAGACGGCGGCGAGATGGTCCTGTGAGGCGGCGATACTGTTCTTGCTTTCACCAAACGAAGGGTGCCTTGCCTTGCGACCGGTAGTGCAATTGGGTGCCGCATGTTTGACCGTGTTATGCACGTCGTTGACCGGGTGTAACAAGTCGGATCCGGAGCGGGAAGTTCGCGAGAAGTTCTCGATGCGCCGGACGGATCTGGAGCGGATTCGAACGATGGCGGAAGAAGACCATCTCAACGAGCTCCGCTTGGAAGAGGATTCTCGAATCAGTCCTGCAATGCTCAGTTCCAACCGAATTGCCGAGTACCGTTCGATCCTCAAACGGCTTGGAGGATTCTGGATAGTACGGCTGCGAAAGGATTTGATCTCAATTCCGGTCATTCGCCGCGGGTGGCCAGTCACCATCTCGGTTTGCGGATACATGTTTGTGCCGAAAGATAAGGTCGGGGTAGGCGAGAACATGCGCGGCTTCACAGTGAGCCCGCTCGATACCGAATGGTTCGTAGAGTGCCACGGCCGCGGAGGCGCGCGTTAGGTGCGCCTGCTACAATAACAGTGGAAGAACTCGCGGCACGGCGCCTCTCTTCGTCGCACGGCGCCCAGCTCCGTTCCTTAGGGCAATTGACGTGAGATTGGCGCCTTCTCAGGAGCCCGATCCGATAACTGGATCGCGCCGGCTTCACGCCGAACTATCGGCGCGGATGCTCGACCCAGTATTGCCCCCACAGATGATGTCCGGCCCACTCCAGACCGCGTGGGTGCATCATCAGTGTCTCTGCTGCTCTGGGGTGGCGCCGTGACCATGCCATGAACGTCTCGGCGGCCGGGCGATGCCTTTCCATGATTTTGTCGAACAACGGCCATCCGGGATGCGTCTTCACGAAGAGGTCGATGCTCTCGCCAGGGTGACCGATCGTCCAGGTGACGAACTCACGGGAGCGTTCCGGGTGTCGACCATCCCATTCGAAAAACCTCTCCGCTGCCTCCGGATGATTCTTCACCCATTGTCCAAGCTCGGCTGCGGCTTCGGGGTGATTGACATTCCAGCGCTCGATTCCGGGCGGCGCACCAAAAACCGGCGCGGCGAGAAGAAATGCGACAACACATGCAGTTCGGCTGACCATGGCGGTCTCCTTCACGGGGGGTAACGAAGGATAAGGCAGTCTCCGAGCCAAGTTCGATTGGTACAAACGTGAGATCAGGTCAGCGGATTCGGCAGAAACGTCCACACCCAGTGTTTATTCACGCCGGCGACCGGATAGCACGGGCTCGAGCGAAAATGAGACACTGAAGTAACGGACGCGCAACACGCGGGTTGGATCAGGGAAACGGTTGCCCGAGGAGAGCACGATGTTCCAACGTATGTCGAAACTGTTCATCGCCGTGGTCGTCGCCGCCGGGCTTCTCACCGGATGCGTCGTGCGCGAGAGGGTTGTGGCAGCGGCGCCCTGCCCCGGAGCAGTCTGGGTGGAAGGGCACTACGGTCCGCATGGACACTGGCATCCTGGACATTGGGTGTGTCCTTGAGTCAGAACGACTGGTTGACGTAAGTAAGCGCGCGTAGCGTTCTTCCGTACCCCAAGGCGGCTGAGGAGGCCGCGCGGAGGCTCGTCCATGGCTCGCTGGATCGCATCCGTCGCGACGATTGCCCTCGCGGTCGCGGTCCCTACCCGGTCGGCGCGGGGGGAAGCATCCGAAGTACGGCTCTCCAGAGGCTACGGCATCCTCTACCTGCCGCTCTATGTGATGGAGCAGCGCGGGCTGATCGAGAAGCATGCGAAGGCGGCCGGGCTCGGCGGAGTCAAAGTCAGCTGGCGCACGCTCGACGGCGGCAACGTCATCAACGACGCGATGCTCGCGGGTGCCCTCGACGTCGCGGCGATCGGCGTGCCCGGCTTTCTGACCTTGTGGGCGAAGGCGAAGGGAAACGCGCGCCTCGAGATCGTCGGGCTCTGCGGTCTGAGCACCACCTCGCTGTATTTGAACACCACCAACCCCGCGATAAAGACGCTGCGCGACTTCACACCCAAGGACAAGATCGCGCTGCCCGGGATCAAGACCTCGCTCTCGGCAGTGGTGCTCCAGATGCTGGTCGCGCACGAATTCGGGGACGAGAACTATGCCAAGCTCGATCCGCTCACGGTGGGCTTGAGCCATCCCGACGCGTTTGCCGCGCTCGCCTCGGGCGGAAAGGGAGGCGTCAACAGCCACTTCGGCTCGCCCCCCTACTCCATTCTCGAGCTCGATAAACCGGGCGTGCACCGCGTGGTCAGCTCGGTGGACGTGCTGGGTCCGATGACGCTCGACGTCGTCTACACGCTGCGCAAGTTCCAGGAGGCGAACCCCAAGCTCTCCTCCGCGATCATCGCCGCCCTGGACGAGGCCAACGAGATCATCGCCCGCGACCGGAAGGCGGCCGCCCAGGCGTACATCTCGGCCTCGAGCGCGAAGATCTCCGAGGAGGAGGTGCTTCGGATGCTGGCCGACCCGCAAACGCGCTTCTCCACCACTCCCGATGGGGTAATGAAGTTCTCCGCCTTCATGAAGCGGGTGCGTAACCGCGTAGTCCGGAGCTGACGCGAACAAGTCGTACCTTGTTGCCGTCTGCTGCATTCTCTCGAAATCCCCGAGTTTCATGTCGTTATCACCGAAAATAAGACGTCTTGACCCGATGTTTTGTAAAATAGTGACGGTTTTGCGTAACTTTCTTCACACCGAACGACGGAAATGCCTCCTCTGGGCGCGTGCGGTGTTTAGCCGGGTGTAGGGGAATGACATCCGGGTTGGGAGACGCGCCGCGCCCGCTCCGCGACGGCGAGCGCCGCGACGGGCCCGGACTGCGCCGCTGTGGCTTCGCGGTTCTAACCCAAGCGATGGCCAACGAGCTTTTGCTCGTTGAGACGCCGGCGAAGAACTTCTTTAGCGAAGCAGGCTCTGCCCGGCGGAGAGGCGGAGCTGCGCGCGGGCGTTCAAGAGATTTGCGTCGTCCTGGATGCGGGTCACCTCTGCTCGGAAGGCGTCCCGTTGGGCTTGCAGAAGGTCGAGCTGAGTGGCGGTCCCCGCCTGATATTGCGCGCGCGCCTGCTCGGCCGCGTGTACCGAGGCATCGCGCCCTGCGCGCGCCGACCGGCTCTGCGCGATATCGGCGAGTACCGTGTTCCAGTACCTGTTTATCGCATCGCCCGCGTTCAACCGAGCCTTCAGCTCCCTCGCCCGGGCCGCGCCAGCGGAGGCGTCGGTGGTGCGTATGTTTGCCACGTACGTCAAATCGAAGGCCCAGGTCGCGTAGACGCTCGCCTGGTAGTACCAGTCTTTCGGCTCAAATCCCGGTGCGTTGGTAGCGAACTCGGTGAAGCTGCCGGCGATCGTGGGCAAGAGCGCGAGCTTCTGAGCATCCGCCTGCTGCTGCGCCGCTCGGGTCGCGGCGGCAGCGGCCGTGACGGAGGGGACGTTCGGCAGATCGGCTTCGAAAGTGGAGAGGTCCGGTTCGGAATGAAGATCGTCGGTGAGCTCCACGGTCGAGGATAGATCCGGCGCAATCGACGTCGTTGACTGCAGATCGCGGGCAGCCAGGACTACCTGCAGCTTCGCCGCCGCAAGTTGCTGGACCTGCTGCTCGACGTCAGCCTGTGCGCGATCCACGTCGAGCCTGGTTGCCGTCCCTGCGCGCACCCTGGCTTCGGTGAGCCGCAGGTTCTCGCGGGATACTTCCAGGTAGTTCTGCGCCGTGGCGACGAGCGCCACGTTCGCAAGGAGCTGGTAGTAGTCCTGGACCGTCTGGCCCTCGACTGCGAGGCGGGTTGCAGCCAGCGTCCGTTCGTAGCTCTCCGCGTTCGTCCTCGCTGCCGTAATCCGGCGAAAACCTGCAAGATCCACCAGCGGCACCGTGAGCGTCGCGTTTCCGAGCCACTGATCCCGCGGCTGGATCAGGAACGTCTGCGCAGGAGGTATCGGTAGAGTCAACTGCACCTGGTATTGGTTGCGGTCGTAGGTTCCTTTGACCGATACGCCTGGAAGCTGCTTGCCCAACGAGACGTCGGCTTGTGCGTTTTGCTCGGCGAGGTTCGCCCGGGCCTGCTGGGCGTCCGGATTCCGCTCGCGCGCGGCAGCGATGAAGACGTCGAGTGGTTGCAGAGCCACTGCCGGCGAGGCCGCGAGCAGCGCGGCCGCGATCCAGGGCAACTCAAGAGGTGTTGCTTTGGCGGTTAATCGCAGTTTCGCTCTCATATGTGTTCCGTCAGCGTGGATCCGCTGCCGCTGCTGGCGCACCCTGTCCAACGGCCAGCGCCGCGGCCTCGCCCTCGCGCCGCCGCCTCTCCGCTCCGCTCCAGCGTTCCACGAGCACGAACAACATGGGGATGATGAAGATCGCGATGCCAGTCGCCGCCACCATGCCGGAGATGACGGCAGTTCCCATTTGTCGCCTCGACACACCCCCTGGACCCGAGGCCACCCAGAGCGGCATTAAGCCGAAGATGAAAGCGAACGAGGTCATCAGCACCGGTCGGAATCGGAGCTTCGCGCCCTCCAGCGCCGCCTCCATCAAAGACCGGCCTTTCTCGAATTCCCCCTTGGCGAACTCGACGATCAGAATTGCGTTCTTCGCCGCGAGGCCGATGAGCATTACCAGCCCGATCTGCCCGTAGACGTTGAACTCGAATTTTCGCAGCAGCAGACCGGCAAGGGCGCCGAATACCGCGATCGGTACGGAAAGGAGCACGCTGAACGGCAGCGACCAACTCTCGTAGAGTGCGGCAAGAATGAGAAAGACGACCACCAGCGAGAGGCCGAACACGGCGGTGCCGGTACCCGCGGCTGCGCGCTGCTGGTACGAAAGGTCCGCCCAGGCGAAGCCCATCTCCCGGGGCAGGACCTCTTTGGAGACCTGCTCGAGTGCGTTCATTGCCTGATCAGAGCTGTAGCCCGGCGCGGGAGAGCCAATAACCTGAGCGGCGCGGAAGAGATTGAAGCGGTTCGTATACTCCGGGCCGTAGACCCGCCGGCTGGACGCGAAGACGGAGAGCGGGACCATGGTGCCGTTGACGCTGCGGACGTAATATCCGTCCATGTCGCCGGGGCTCTGGCGCTGGTCGCCTTCCGACTGCAAATAGACCCGCCATTGGCGGCCAAACCGGTTGAACTGGTTGATGTACAGGCCGCCCAGGTACGCCTGCAGCGTCTGGTAGACACCGCTCAGACTGACGCCCTGCTTGAGGACCTTGTCGCGGTCGACATCCGCGTAGACTTGCGGCACCGCGGGGCGGAACACTGTGTTGATCCCCCCGATTTCGGGCCGCTTGCGCGCAGCCGCCATGAACTTCTGTAGATTGGTGTCGAGGAATGCAACGTCGCCGCCGCTGCGGTCCTCGACCCACCCCGAGAAGCCACCCGAGAAGCCGAGGCCGACGATGGGCGGAGGCGGAAAGCCGAAAACGATGCCCTCGTCGATCTTTGCGGCGAACTCCTGATTGATGCGGCCGATCACCGCCTGCGCCGTCCGTCGCGCGCCCTTGCGCTCCGACCAGTCCTTGAGCGTCACGAAGTAGAAACCGTTGTAGGTCGCCGAGCTGTAACTCAGGATCGAGAAGCCGGCGATGGTGTTGAACGACTCGACCTCGGGCGTCGCGGCGAGGATTGCATCGACCTTCCGGCACACGGCGTCGGTCCGCTCGAGCGAAGCCGCGTCGGGGAGCTGGATGTTCA
>WNFA01001667.1_pt1 | contig 18105 bp, 10 predicted proteins | sample 5400481 | NCBI WGS metagenome assembly WNFA01 (sample SAMN13153340, study PRJNA577476) | soil metagenome | isolation source: 120 cm saprolite under Douglas fir tree site 2 hole 1 replicate 2 | place: USA:California | collected 2015-04-18
GCGTCCGGCAACTACATCCTGTCTACAACCACCGCCACAGCCTCGGCCACAATCAGAAAGAAGTCGGTGACTCCGGCGATCACGGCGGATGACAAGGACTACGATGGAACGACGGCGGCCACGATTCACTGCACGCTGAGCGGTGTTCTAGCAGCCGAAACGGCGAACGTAACCTGCAGCGGAACGGGAAGTTTCGCGGACGCGAATGCGGGACCGGGCAAGACGGTCACATCGAACGACCTGACGTTGGGCGGCACTGCGTCCAGCAACTACATCCTGTCCACGACCACCGCCACAGCCTCGGCCACAATCAGAAAGAAGTCGGTGACTCCGGCGATCACCGCAGACAACAAGGACTATGACGGCTCGACGTCGGCAACGATCCACTGTACGCTGACGGGCGTCCTGACGGGGGATTCTGCCAATGTCACCTGCAGCGGGACGGGGAACTTCGCGGACGCAAATGCGGGACCGGGCAAGACGGTCACATCGAACAACCTGACGTTGGGTGGTGCCGCGTCCGGCAACTACATGCTGTCCACGACGACGGCAGCGACGAGCGCCACGATCAACAAGATCGACGCGACGGTTTCAGTGACAGGCTACAACGTCTCCTACGACGGCACCCAGCACACCGCGAGCGCCACAGCCACGGGTTTGGGCGGCGCTAGCGTGGGCAGCTTCATCCTCACCGGCACCCAGCACACCGACGCCGGCACCTACAACGCCGACGCTTGGAGCTTCTCCGGCGGAACCAACTACAACGACAAGAACGGCACGGTCGACGACAAGATCAACAAGATCAGCGCGACGGTTTCGATCACGCCTTATAGCGGCATCTATGATGCAAACGCGCACGGCCTCGCAGGGACGGCGACGGGTTTGGGTGGCGTGAACCTGAGTGCGAGCTTGAACTTTGGGTCCAGCTTCACAAACGTTCCGGGCGGCACGGCGACGTGGACGTTCACCGGCGGCACCAACTATAACGACCAAACCGGCACGGGCAGCGTCACCATCAGCAAAGCAACGCCTTCAGTAACCGTCAACTTCACACCTAGCACACTCACCTACGATGCGAACTCGCACGCAGCGGCGGCAGCGGTTACTGGTGTGGGTGGCGTCAATCTGACCGGCCACGGCGGCCTGTCTATAAGCTATACACCGGGCGCGTACGTCGTTCCAGTCAACGCCGGTAATTACTCGGCCTCGGCGCATTTCACTTCGACGGATATCAACTACAACGACGGCGACAGCGCCGCGGCATCGCTCGTCATTAACAAAGCTACGCCCACAGTGACCGTGACGGGCGGGTCGTTCACTTATGACGGTAACACCCATCCCGCCACAGCGACCGCGACCGGGATAGGTTCAATAACCGTAGCGGGCACGTTCGTCTTCACTTATACTCCGCCAGGGACCGCCGCCGTTCCGATGAATCCCGGTTCATACGCGGTGAGCGCCGCGTTCACGAGCAACAACCCGAACTATGCAAATAACTCCAACTCGGCCACCATTACGATCGGCTATGGCATGTGCAGCGCCTCAGTCGGCGCCGGTGGTGTCATTCTCCCGCCGATCAACAGTGACGGAACCAGCGTCTACAACCGAAAGGGTGGCAGCACGATCCCGGTGAAATTCCGGGTGTGTAACGCCTCGGGCGCTTCCATCTCGAATCCGGCAGCGGTTTTTGCCGGCACTGGCGGTACCTTGACCATGCTGAGCGCCGTCCGCGGCACCATCGACAACATCAATGAAGTCACCGCTACCGACATCCCGGACGTCGCCTTCCGTTGGGACGGCCAGCAATGGATCTTTAACATGGCCACAAATAATCTCACTTCCGGCAGCACGTACGCGTTCCGGATTAACCTGGCTTACGCTCCCGCGTCGATCACTTTCGTCGTTGGAGTGAAATAGCGCTAACGTCCGTTGACGGTACCGAAGCCGGCAATTAAAGTCTCAGCGCGACGACCGGCACCACCGTCATCAACGGCGTCGTATACTCACCCAACGGTGGCACTGGGAACTGCAGCAGCAAGTCGTTGACAGGACTCAGCACAAGCGGGAAAGCGCAAACGACTGGTGGACTGCAAGCGCTCTCTGCACCCGGAAGTTAACCTGCGCCTCGTCAGCCCGTTTATAAATGCGGCACTATTTGGCAATCATGCTCAAAATCCAGAGTATACTGGTCTCATCTGCGACGTCGGGAGACGTACATGGCGACTACTGTCTGGAAGGGGTTTCTGTCGTTTGGGTTGTTATCCATCCCGGTGCGCCTGTATTCGGCGGCGCGCAGCGAACGAATTTCGCTGAACCAACTGCATTCCGTCTGCAAGTCTCGAATCAAGATGCCCTTATTTTGTCCGGTATGTGACCGCAAGGTAGAGCGGCAGGAGATTGTCAAAGGCTACGAGTACGACAAGGATCAGTATGTGCTGTTCGAAGAAAACGAGTTGGACGAGATCGAACCAGACTCGAGCAGGACCATGGAAATCCTGGAATTCGTAAAACTGGACGAAATCGATCCGCTGTATTTTGATGCATCGTACTACATGACGCCGGAGCCGGAAGGCAAGAAGGCATATTTTCTGCTGCAGAATGCGCTGCAGGATTCCAATTATTCGGCAATCGCAAAACTTACCATGCACCAGCGCGAGCATACGGTGATTATCCGGCCGCACAAAGGCGATGGTAAAAATGGCCTCACTTTGCACACCATGTTCTACCAGAGTGAAATTCGCGAAGTGGCGGAATACGGCGGAAACGATAAAGTCGAAGTGAACAGCGCAGAAAAGAAACTGGCCACACAGTTGATCGAAAATCTTGCGGCGACGTTCCAGCCGGAAAAGTATCGCGACGATTATCAGGAAAGTTTGCTGACGTTGATTTCAGCCAAGCAGCAGGGTAAAGAAGTCGCGCCGGTGATGCATCCTACTCGCGCTCCAGTGATCGATTTGATGGACGCGTTGAAGAAGAGCCTGGAACAAAAACGGCCGGTGCCCAAAAAGCCGCCAGTGCGGGCGGTTCCAGCGGAAGCAGCGAAGGATGCCAGGAAAATCAAGAAAGCGTAAAATGTCTCTCCATGGCGACCGATCGATTTAGCCGCGCCGACGTACTGAGAATCCTGAGCGTTTCCGAAAAGCAGCTGGCGCAATGGGAAAAGCTGGAACTGGTTTCATCGTTAGAGCCCGCCAAGACGCAATACGATTTTCGCGATCTAATTAATGTAAAGACGGCCAAGCAGCTGGTGGAAAAAGGCGTATCGCCGGTACGCCTGCGGCGTTCGCTGCAGGCTCTAAACCAAAAATTAACTGAGATTAAGACACCGCTGAACGAGCTGCGCATTGTTTCGGATGGCAAGGATATTCTGGTGCAGGATGCCGGCTCGCGGCTGGAACCGCTATCGGGGCAGCTGCTGCTAACGTTCAAGACGCAAGAGCTGGCCGACAATGTTCTTGCCATGCCAGAAAACCCGAAGGCGATATTTGCTATGGCGCTGGAATATGACAACGATCCAAGCACGCGCAAAACGGCCGCCGAGACTTACGAACGGGTGATCGCGCTCGAACCTGATAATGTGGATGCCCTTCTGAATCGCGGAACGATTGCGTACGAGCAAGGGGACCTGGAAACCGCGGCGGAATATTTCCAGCGCGCCGTGCAGGTGGATCCCGGCAATGCTGTCGGATTATTTAATTGGGGAAGTACGCTGGACGATTTGGGCCAGTTGCATGAAGCCCGCCAGCAGCTTCGTCTGGCGACCAGGATCGATCCGGATTACGCCGACGCGCATTACAATCTGGCGATTGTATGCGAGAAGATGAACGCAGAGAGCGAAGCTCGCGATCACTGGAACGTATATCTGAAACTCGAACCTTCCGGGCGTTACGCAGAATACGCGCGTGCGCGTCTGGCTTAAAGGCTCCCGCGTTTGTAATATCTCACTCGAACCGCGCTTATTTGTCCACGATGTGCGCCGCACCCTCGGTGACGTTGAATCCGTCCAGCAACAGAGATGGCTGGACGCCCGCGATGTCGGATTTGCGTACACGCACCGAAATTTCCCGTTTTTCTCCTGGAAGCAAAGAAATGTAGTTGTCGTCCCAAAAGACCGGCAGAATTTCGCTGTGGCTTTTGCCTTTCGCGAGGCGGAGGCGAGTCAGGAAAGCTACGGACTTGCCGGAGTTTTCCAGGGCAACTTGAAACACCGCGTCATGTTCGGCGCCGGCGGCGGGGCGAAGCGTCGCGTGGACGGTAGCTTTTGGCAAATTCTGGAGAGCGGAAAAATCCGCAAAGCTGGTTTGCGGCGTGTAGTACCACTCGGTTTTTGCGTAATCCAGCTCGTCGGGCTTGGTGGAGAGCCAATAAAAATTGCGGCTGAGTAAATGGCCAGTAGCTGAGAAAAGCTGCAAATTCAGGAAGTAGGCAGTGGAAATATCGGCTGGTTCCGGAACGGCGATGGATTTTGCGACGCCGTCAGCGGCGACATCCAGGCTGGCTTCGCGAGAAAATTTCTCCGCGCCTGTTACATCGTAAAGCTTGGCCATGATTTTCAATCCACTCTGCGGAGCTTGCGTGCCGTTGACCACTGCTACGGTGCGGTCATCGTAGGAAAATTGCACGTGAACCGGTTCGAGCGCAATCTTTGATCCGAAGTATCCGCCCGCGGGACGCAGATCGTAGCTATACAAATGCCAGATGAGGCCGGGCCAAGCGTTGTTCAGCATCCACTGGATAATTCCGGTGGATTCGTATTTATTGCGGCCATAGGCTTCGAACATGGCGCGTTGCCCTTCGTAGGTCATGGCTTGCGATTTCCATGCGTAGTCGGAGGCGTCTTTTGCTTTTCCGTAGCGCATTTCGAGCGCGTGAGTGAACAAATCGATGTTCCTGAATTCGCCGCCACCGGCATGAAAATTCCAGACATCGCTGATAGGCCAAAGCTTGTCTTCTGGAATAAATGTTTTCAACTCTTCGAGTGGCGGCACCGCGGGGCCGGGACTGGTTTCGGTGTTGAAACCGTAAGCGCCTCCAGCCTTGGTGTCCAACAGCCAATAATCGGGAGGCACGTAATCGTACGGGCCGCTCATTTTTACGCCGGTGTCGCCTGGGATTTCAGATTTTTTTGCGGTGGCCGATGAAATGACCGGCTTGGGCCAGTGCGTTTCTTTTTCGACGTCGAGATAAGCTTGTTCGCGATCAGCGGGAGGTGGATTGTCGCTGCCGTTAAGCCAAATTAAGAGGCTGGGGTGCGGACGAAGGCGTAGTAGCTGGTCGCGCAGCGAATTGATGGAAACCTGTTTATTTTCTTCGTTCCATTTGCCCCATTTTTCCCAGGCATCGCAACAGCACCAGCCGGCCATAACGAGAATACCGTCGCGGTCGGCGCGCTCCATAAATGATTCGTCCTCAAGCTTTCCTTCCAGACGAATGGTATTCAAACCCATTTCCTGGACGTAGCGGAATTCCGCTTCGCGCCTTGCTTCGTCAACCTGCAGCAGCATGTCCGGAGCCCAGCCGCCGCCGCGAACCAGCACCGGTTTGCCGTTTACTTTAAGCAAGCGGTAGCCCTCGGCGGTCAATTCGGAATCAGTCTGGACAATCCCAAAATGGATAGATTGCGTGTCCGAAATCATATTTTGCGAGGTAACGAATTCGAGCGTCAGTTTATGTAGAAAAGGCTCGCCCATCTGATACGGCCACCAAAGTTTTGGGCGCAGAAGATTCAGCGACGGGACGGTGTCCGGCGAAATCGTAATTTCCTTCGCTTGGTTGGCGGCGAGTTCCACATCCTGTGAAAAATCAATCGAGAGACCACCGCCTGCGATTTTTCCGCGCAGAGTTCCCTTCACCGGCTCCGGACTAGAATTGTCCGCAAAGGCGCGCACTGTGAGATGCGCGATTTCTGCTTTCGGCAAGTCGAGCTTCGTTTCCACGAATGGATGGCGCACCGCGACCGGACCGCTCGCTGAAAGCACGACTTCCTGCCACAAGCCCATGTCCTTATCGGGCGGCGTCGGATTCCAATCCACCCAGGTCATGCCGAGCTCGCCGACAGCTGGCGCGGAGACGGAAACCGCGACGGCATTTTTTCCCCCAGGGCGAACGAGTTCGGTCACATTGAAATCGTAGCGGCGAAATGCGCCAACCACCTGGTCGGCGCCAGCCACTTTCTTGCCGTTGATCCAGATCTCGGCACGGTAGTTAATTCCGCGAAATTGCATCCAGATCTGCTTGCCCTTGTCGGCTGCCGGAACTTCAAATTCATTTCGATACCACCATGGCACAGCGTAAGGACTGCTGGCGGGCATCTCTTCGTTGGCAAACTGACCGCCGATTTTATATTCGACGCCGGGAAAAGTGCGCAGATTCATGCCGTAGTAAGGATTTTTATAAACGCCGTTTTCGACAAGGACAGCAAAAACCGTCCTGGGTGCGGACGTTGCGTACCAACCTCGGGTAGAAAATCCCGGCTCAGAAACCTGCCCACCAGAAGCCGAAACCTGCGCGGAACTTTGCACTTTCCAGCCGTCGCGGAGGACGGTTTGTCCGGTGACCTGTGTGGCGAGCAAAAAGAAGGAAGCAATCGCGGAGCCGAGCGCGAGCCGCCAGCACGAACAAGTTTCTGTAGAAAGACCTTGCACCCTCCAGGCATCGAAGAGCGAGTTCCGCGATGGATTACTCATCTAGAATACTCCAGTATTAAATCGATTCAATACACTTGCCATCAATCCGATTATCCGCAGGCAGGTAGTGTAGTCCGGCACGGCAGGCGAGGCAAGACCGCAAAAAGCAACGCTCTCCAGAAATTCTGGAGAGCGTTGCGAACCAGACACGATTCGTGGAACCGGCTAGAGTTACTTCAACGGATTGATGTAAGCGTTGTTGGCGTGGGAGAACTCCGCGTCCGGAAGCTCGGTTTTGAGCTGGATGCGAACATATTTTCCCTTGGTGCCGCCGTCGCCCGCAAACGTCAACAGATATTGATTGCCGAGGTGGGTTTGCAACTCATCGAGATACGGCTTAAAGGAAACGGGTGCGCTCGTTCCCAAATAGTAGCTCTCGCCACCAGTCTCGTCGGTCATTTTGCTCAAGTTGTTCTGACCGAGGTTAGAAAGGGCGAACGAGCGGCTGCGGTGTCCAAATCCCGGAGAGTAAATGCTCCAGAGATTAACGTTCTCCCGCTGTGCGCGGGAAATCACTGTGTCCACATCAGGGTAGAACGGTCCCCATGCACCCCTGAAGTAATCAATTCCGGAAGAGATGAGCAAAAGGGAACGGCGGCCGCCCGTATCCGGCCAGCGCTTCAGCCAATCGATTACAGCAAGATAAGGACTGGAGCCCGCGCCAAGCTGCCCGCGCGGAATGCGCAGTGCTTTCGCAGCGAGGGCGTGGTCAGTCGTAAAATCCTGTGCGACCATCGCCGTGGAGTTGGAGGCATACGCGACCGCTATGGCGGTGTTTGCGGGCTGCGCCAGGATGAATTCTTTCAGGTCATTCCATTGGCTGGCAGCGCTGGTATCCAGGGCGTCGTCGATCAGGATGGCGAGAGCAAGCGAATTTTCCTTTTCCCAGCCTGCGACCTGCTTTCTTTCTTTGTTGACCGTAAGTTGAACATCATTTTTCGAGACGGAAGGCGGAGCTGCATCTTTTTTTCCAATGGCGGTAACGGTAATGGTGGCCTTACCAGCGGCGGGCTTGGGCGTTTGCGCCAACAGCGTCGCGGAACAGGTAAGCGCCACTAGCGAGCCCAGCAGTATTGCAGTGCGAGTCCTAGCATTCATGATTCTTTCACTCCCTTTCGTTGCTTCTTTGTGGTTAGATGCGGCGCGGACATCCGGGGTAATGCTCGGTATTGTATAGGTTTCGCCGTCATCAGAGAAAATAATTAGACAATCAATTATGAAACACAGGACAGAGGAAAAAGTTTCGGCGACACAGGGCACGTTCGACGTGTGTGTCATCGGAGGAGGAGCTTCCGGCGCGGGGTGTGCGCTGGACGCCCAACTGCGCGGATTGAAAACAGTTTTATTGGATGCGGGCGACTTTGCTTCGGCGGCCTCGAGCGCCTCGACAAAATTGGTGCACGGCGGAGTGCGCTATCTGGAGCAAGCGATTAAGAGTTTCAACCTGGAAGAATACCGAATGGTAAAAAACGCGCTGCGCGAGAGACTCTATATGCTGGCGAACGCACCCCATCTTGCGCATCAGGCGCAGTTTCTTGTGCCGGTGTATTCGTGGGCCCGTGCTGCTTACTACCTGGTGGGGATGAAGTTGTACGACGCGGTTGCCGCCGAAAGCAACTTGTTCCCAAGCCGCTTTTTATCGCGCGTAGAAACACTGAAAACCATGCCTGGGCTGAAGGCGCGCGGACTGCGCGGCGCTGTCAGTTATTCCGACGGCCAGTTCGACGACGCGCGGTACGATCTGGCGCTGATCGAAACCTTTGTAGCGGCCGGCGGAACGGCGCTGAATTACGCGCGCGTTACTGGATTTGAGCGTGGCGATCGCGGAATGCTTGCTTCGGCAACGGCACGCGATGAACTTTCCGGCGAGACGTTTTCGGTTTCGGTGAAAAAGTTCGTGAACGCTACAGGGACCGGCGCCGACAAGATCCGCCGACTGGCGAACCCGATGCTGGCCGCGAGAATGCGCCCCAGCAAAGGTGTGCATCTTCTTTTTTCCGCCGAAACATTTGCGGGAACGGACGCACTATTCGTTCCTCACACCGAAGATGGCCGGGTAATTTTCGCGGTGCCCTGGCAGGGCCGATTGCTCGTGGGAACTACCGACGAAGAAGTTACGCCAGCGACAAGAATGCTGGTAACGAAAGACGAAGCAGAATATTTGCTGCGCCAGCTAAATCCTTATCTGGAAACTCCACTCCGCCGTCAACAGACGGTGAGTGGCATGGCGGGATTGCGGCCGCTGGTTGCGGCAGGTCACGGACAGACCGCGACCAGCAGGCTAATTCGCGACCACGAAGTGGAACTCGACAGTTCGAGTGGAATGGTCAGCATTCTGGGAGGCAAATGGACCACGCACCGGCTGATGGCGGAAGACACGATTGACGCCGTACAACGCGAAATGGGCGGGCCAGTGACACCGAGCGCGACGAGGCAACATCCGCTGGCGGGAGCGGCCGGCTACGACAAAGGTTTTTCAAAAGACATCGAGAAAGAGTATTCTCTCCCCGCCGATGTGGCGAAGCATCTTGCTGGAAAATTCGGCACCACGGCGCTGAAAGCTCTGCAACTGCTCAATGAGAATCCAACCTGGAATCGGCGCATTGCCGCAGGCTTGCCGGTGATCGAAGCGGAAATCATATTCTGCATCCGATATGAAATGGCCGAAACCATCGAAGATCTTTTGGCACGCCGTACCGGCGCGCAATTGCATGGCTGGAAAGAGGCAATTGAAGCGGCGCCGCGCGTAGCGGAGCTGCTGGCGCAGGAAAAACGTTGGGGGCCAGGCCGAAGTGCCTCTGCGGTCTCGGAATACACGACAAGAATAGCGTCGTTTCTGAATGAATTAGGTCTCAACGAGGGAAAAAAGTGAAACGGTATGTCGGAGCAATCGATCAGGGGACGACCAGCACGCGATTCATGGTGTTCGACGCCGATGGCCGCATCGTCAGCGTTGCGCAAAAAGAACACCAGCAAATTTATCCGAAGCCTGGTTGGGTGGAGCATGATCCCGCCGAGATTATTCAGAATACGAATCAGGTTGCGGCAGAAGCCCTGAGAAGCGGCGGAATTTCCGTCGGCGAACTCGCCGCCGTAGGGATCACCAACCAACGGGAAACCACCGTAATTTGGGACAAGAAAACCGGAAGGGCGATCGCCAATGCGATCGTCTGGCAAGATACGCGAGTGGCGGATGAGGCGGCGCGTTTCAGTTCGAACGGAGGGCAAGATCGTTTTCGCGAGGTGACCGGGCTTCCTCTGAGCACGTATTTCAGCAGCCTGAAGGCGCGCTGGCTGCTGAACAACGTTGTGGATGCACGAGCTAGAGCGGAAGCAGGCGAACTACTGTTTGGGACCATTGATTCGTATCTTGTATGGCATCTGACGGGCGGCGCGGATGGCGGGGTACATGTTACGGATGTGACGAACGCAAGCCGCACGCAGTTCTTGAGTCTGAAAACGCTGCAGTGGGATCCAGCGTTGCTAAAAGCGTTTGAAGTTCCCGAAATTCTGCTTCCTTCTGTGAAGTCCAGCAGCGAAGTGTATGGCGAAGCCACAATTCCCGCTCTGAAAGGCGTTCGAATCGCCGGGATTCTTGGTGACCAGCAGGCCGCGCTCGTGGGACAAGCTTGTTTTCAGCCAGGTGAAGTGAAGAATACGTATGGCACTGGTTGTTTTCTGCTGATGAACACGGGCGAACGCATGGTGCCTTCACAGTGCGGATTGCTTACAACGGTTGCGTATAAGTTTGGCAACTCTCCAGCGCACTATGCACTGGAAGGAAGTGTGGCGATCAGCGGAGCGCTGGTGCAATGGCTGCGGGACAACCTGGGAATTATTGAAAAGAGCAGCGATGTGGAAACGTTGGCGCGCAGCGTGAAGGGCAACGGAGATGTTTATTTTGTTCCGGCGTTCAGCGGGCTTTATGCGCCGTACTGGAAAGATTCGGCGCGTGGCGTGATTGCGGGTTTGACGCGTTATGCGAACAAGGGCCATCTGGCCCGCGCAGCGCTCGAGGCAACGGCTTATCAAACGCGCGATGTGGTTGAAGCCATGGAGAAAGATGCCGGGATCGAGTTGAAAAGCGTCCGCGTGGATGGCGGCATGGTTGGCAATGAATTGTTGCTGCAGTTTCAGGCGGACATCTTAAATCGCGAAGTGGTGCGGCCTGTGGTGCAAGAAACAACCGCGCTGGGCGCCGCATATGCGGCTGGACTTGCTGTTGGTTTTTACGGCAGCGTGGAAGAATTGCGCGGCAAGTGGAAATCTGATCGCGTTTGGCGGCCGGAAATGGCGCAGGCTGACAGAGACCGGCTATATCGCGGATGGAAGAAAGCTGTTAGCAGATCTTTTGATTGGATAGAAAACTAAAGCAGGAGAGCTCGATGAACTCAGCCTGGCTGGGAGAATTTCTCGGAACGATGATTCTGATCCTGCTTGGCGATGGCGTCGTTGCCGGCGTGCTCTTGAAGAAATCGAAGGCAGAAGGCAGCGGATGGATGGTAATCACCGCAGGCTGGGCGTTCGCGGTGATGGCTGGAGTTTTTGTGGCCATCGCTTGCGGGAGCAGCGATGCTCATCTGAATCCCGCGGTGACGATTGGGATGGCCGTGCGCACCGGAAGTTTTCAGAAAGTTTTCCCGTATTTCGTTGCGCAGCTACTGGGAGCCATGGCCGGAGCGACGCTGGTGTGGGTACATTTCCTGCCACACTGGAAGGAAACGGCGGAGAAAGACGTTAAGCTCAGCTGCTTCTGTACCGGCCCAGCGATTCGCAGCGCGCTACCCAACCTTTTGAGCGAAATCATCGCGACGTTTGTTCTGGTGTTTGTGGTTGGGGCAATTTTTTCCAAGGCCGTGGCCGCTGGAGGCCAACTGGCGAGTGGCCTCGGGCCGTACCTTGTTGGAAGCCTGGTATGGGGAGTTGGACTTTCGCTGGGCGGTACGACCGGATATGCGATAAATCCGGCGCGCGATTTCGGCCCGCGCCTGACGCACGCGATCCTGCCGATAGCAGGAAAGGGCGGATCGGACTGGCGATACGCCCCGATTCCAGTCCTGGGCCCGCTAACGGGCGGAGTGCTCGCAGGCTTTGCCTTGCGAATCCTGGGAATCTGAATAGCGAAGGTGCGGACGCGCTCTGACTAAGCGAGCCGTCGCTTGTTCGCGACGGAGTTATAGGATCACGTTGCTCAATTCGCTGTCCGGAGAATTACGAAAGCAGACATGACAAGACCCGGGCCCGTCCCCTCGCGCAAACGGAGGTTTTTCCGCTGGATGCGGTATCTGCTAACGGGGCTCGTGGGTCTTCTCATCGCTCTCGTTTGCGCCGGAGCCATCTACGAAGGCATTGAGAGCCGTCGCGACCGGCGACAGTATCATCCTCCGGGGCAACTAGTGGACATCGGCGGCTATCGTCTTCACCTTTATTGCATAGGACAGGGATCTCCCACGGTAATCCTGGAGGCCGGCGGCGGAAATCCGTGGCTCTCCTGGTATAAAGTGCAGCCACAAGCCGCGGCATTCACCCGGGTTTGTGCCTACGATCGCGCAGGACTTGGATGGAGTGATCCCAGTCCGAGACCCCGAACGGCCAAAGTGATTGTCGAGGAATTGCACACCCTGCTGCACAACGCTGGAATCAACGGGCCGTTGGTATTGGTTGGGCACTCACTGGGTGGCATGGACGCACGAATGTTTGCCAATCAATATCCCAACGAAGTGGTGGGCATGGTGCTGGTGGACTCTTCTCATCCCGACCAGGACGATCGGTTTCCGCCGGAGGCCAAGAAACTCGCCGCGGCCTCTTACTACGTAATCCGTGCAATGCAATTCACGTTGCCCGTCGGATTGCCGCGACTTCTGGCGTCTCGGTCGGTTCCGCTCGAAGTTCGGCCTGAGTTTTGTGCAGTCTTCTGCCGGCGACAATATCTCGCCGCGGTCCGGGCGGAAGCAGCCGCTCAGCAGGAAAATTCCGCGCAGGTTCGAGCTCTCGCTTCGCTGGGTAATTTGCCACTGGTAGTGCTTTCCCACGATCCCGATAAGGTGCGGTTTCCAGGAAATCTGACCGAACCTGTGAATCGCGAGTGGGGCAAGATGCAAGAAGAACTGGCGCAGCTGTCCTCGAACGGCTCTCACTTGGTGGTGAAGGGGAGCGGCCACGATATACAAATCGACAAGCCTGAAACGGTAGTCGACGCTATTCGCAAAGTAGTTGGCCAGGCCAAAGGAGCCGCTTACCCGTAGGAGCGCAAATGCTGCGCCCCAGCTTGCCCAGGCCTATACCTCAGTACTCAGCGCATTTTTCTCCAGTTTTACCAGTAGGGCCGTAAAGCCCCGCCCCGTCCTTCAGGGCGGGGATATAAGGCCCTTTAAAGCGGAGATTTTTGTTGCTCGACGTATTGCTTAATGATGCCTAGTGGTGCCCCGCCACAACTGGCGGCGAAGTACGACGGCGACCATAGGACATCCTTCCAATAGCGCTTCTCGATGTCGGGTCGTTCGCTTCTAAGCAACCGACTGGAAACACCTTTAAGGCTGTTAACAATGCTCGACACCGAGTGCTTCGGTGGATAGTTAATGAGCAAGTGTACGTGTTCAGCTTCGCCGTTCATTTCGACCAATTGTGCTTCGAAGTCGGCACAAACCTTCTCAAACATGACTTTGAGCCGCTGGATGGCGTCTCCGTCAAATACTTTTCTTCGATACTTTGTTACGAAGACCAAATGTACATGTAATGCGAACACGCAATGCCTGCCGTGACGAATGTCGTTTGACAATAGCATAGACCAATAGTATAATAGCGTTGGGTTGAGACTGCAAGCATTCAAATTCGAACTTCGACCCAATGGCGAACAACTCCGCAACCTGCGGCAGTTCGCTGGGTCGTGCCGCTTGGTCTACAACAAAGCCCTCGCTCTCAACGTCGAACGATACGAGAAAAAGGAAAAACGTTTGGGCTACGCTGGTCTGTGTGCCTTGCTTCCCAATTGGAAAATGGAACACGAATTTTTGTCCAACGTACCAGCGCAAGCATTACAGCAATCGTTAAAGAATCTCGAACGAGCCTACACAAATTTCTTTCAAAAGAGGGCCGACTTCCCGAAATTCAAGAAGAAAGGCCAACGTGAAAGTTTTCGCATCCCCCAAGGTTTCGAGATAGACAACCAAAACGGACGAATCAAACTGCCAAAACTCGGTTGGATGCGCTACCGCAAGTCTCAAGACATCCTCGGCGAAGCCAGCAACGTCACTGTCAGCGAATCATGTGGCAAGTGGTACGTCTCGGTTCAAACCGAGCGAGAGGTCGAGACGCCACAGCACCCATCAACATCAGCGGTCGGCATGGACTGGGGCGTAGTCAACTTCGTAACGCTGTCGGATGGCGAAGTCGTAGACCAGTGCCAACCGCTCAAAAAGTTCCTGCCCAAACTAGCCAAGTTGCAACGTCGCATGGCTCGCAAGAAAAAGTTCTCAAAGAATTGGCGCAAGGCGAAAGCCTGTATCACCAAGTTGCATACGAAGGTCGCCAACATCAGAAAGGATTTCGTACACAAGGTCTCGAACGACATCAGCAAAAACCACGTCGTTGTCGTAATCGAGGACCTGCTAGTCAAGAATATGAGCAAGTCGGCACCAAAGAAGGTGGCGCAAAAGTCTGGGCTGAACCGTTCCATCTTGGATGCCAGCCCGTTCGAGTTGCACCGCCAACTGGAATACAAAACACAGTGGCAAGGCGGTCTGCTTGTTCCTGTGCCACCGCAAAACACCAGCCGCAAGTGCCCTGAGTGTGGGCAGGTATCGGCAGAAAATCGCAAGTCGCAAGCAAAGTTCGTTTGCGTCGAGTGTGAGTTCTCAGCCAATGCGGATTTTGTTGCTGCTGTAAATATCAAAGAGGCGGGTCTCGCCTCGCTAGCCTGTTCGCAACCTTCGTCTGATGTAAGGGCGTCGTGTCAGGAACCCACCGAAGGTATCCCCGCCTAGCGGGTGAGCCGGTAGGAATCCCCTCCCTTCAGGGAGGGGAGGATGTCAACTTCCGCCAGTTTTTAACAACTCGTCACATCGCAGTCACCTTCCATTCGCACAAATCATGCGAAATAAGGGCCGATAGCAAATCCGTCTCGGCGACGTGTCTTTTGTGGGTTTCACGATAGACCCTTCGCTCCTCCCGGCTCCGAGATCTTAATAAGGGTGTGTGTTATGCGCAATTCTGGAAAATCAATCGCATTGGTGTTTCTCCTCGTACTGGCGCAACTCATTTTTGGCACACTTGCGTTCGCGCAAGGTGGTCGAGGCTCCATCGCCGGAAGCGTCAAGGACCAGGCTAATTCTCCTTTGGCAAGCGCTCTCGTGGAAGTCCATCCAACTGGACAAAGAGTCGCCACGGATGATCAAGGGCAGTATCGAATTGCGGAACTCCCCGCAGGCGACTATACCGTTACCTTTTCCTACGTGGGATTTTCCCAAACCGCTATGACCGTCAAAGTCGTCGCTGGACAAACCGCTAATCTGGACATTTCCCTGAAAGTCGCTTCCCAAACCGATCAAGTCATCGTTACTGCTGAACGCGTGCAAGGCGAGGCCGAAGCCATCAACATCGAGCGCATGTCCGACGAAATCGTCCAGGTGCTGCCCTTGAGGGTGATTCAGAGTTTGCCTAACACCAACATCGCTGATGCCGTTGGCCGCTTGCCCAGCGTCTCTCTCGAGCGCGACGAAGGCGAAGGCAAATACGTGCAGATTCGCGGCACCGAACCTCGCCTCACCAACGTCACTATCAATGGCGTGAACGTTCCTTCTCCCGAGGGCGTTGTCCGCAACATCAAGCTGGACGCGGTTCCCGCGAACCTGGTTGAACGCATCGAAGTCTACAAAACTCTTGCCGCCAGCCAGGATGCCGACGCCATCGGCGGCACCGTCAATCTGGTGACCAAAACGGCTGGGGAAAAGGCCACTTACAATTTCGGAGGCCAGGGTGGCTATACACCGATTCAGGGCGGACGCACGTTGGGAGGATTCGACGGCACCGTAGGCAAGCGTTTCGGCGCGCAGAAAAGACTCGGCATCCTTTTCGGTGGAACTTTCGACCGCAACAACCGAGGCATTGACGACCTGGAGCCGACGCAAGCTGCAACGACCTTGAGCAGCGGCCAGAACGTCGCCTACGTCTCCAGCGAAGATCAGCGTTCTTACAGCTATTACCGCACCCGCTATGGCTTCGCCGAAGGCATCGATTACAACGTCAAGCCCGGAACCAACGTGTACCTCAAGGGCCTCTATTCTGATTTCAACGACTTTGGCGACACCTGGGTCTACACTCCAAACGCTGGAAACATGATCAAGTCCGTCAACGGCTCGCAAATCACCTTTGACAATGCCCAGGACTGCCAAACGATCAATCAGGCCGCGGACTTAGCGGCACAAACCGATCCCACCGTGCAGACCAATCCCTGTTCCCCAGGTTCCTATCAATACCGTCACTACATTCGCCGTCCCGATCAACAAGTGTTCAGCATCCTGACGGTAGCGCGCCACGACCTTTCCTCTACCCTTATCGTTTATGAATTTGCCGGTTCGCGCTCCCATAACATTGGTGGTCAGGACTTTCCCACTACCCACTTCAATGCACCAACCGCTAGCTATGACAACAACGGAAATCTGCAGCCCGGCCCCACTGGTGCCGACGTGGCACTTAGTCTCAGCAATCCCTTCCGCCCAAAATTTATTGCCCAGGATGGTTCCAATTTATACGACCCTTCCCAGTACACCTTGGCCGACACCGTCTATCCCAAGTACCACGCCACCCAGGTGAATTATCAGGGCGCCGCTTCCCTCGCTCGCCGCTACAGCGTGCATGGGCACGCCAGCGTGTTTGAAATGGGTGTGAAAATTCGAAATTCGCATACCACGCAGACCGAAGATGACCAGTTTTTTAGCAATTTTTCCGCCCCGATTACACTCTCTTCGGTGCTCGGAACCTACACCAATCCCTCCTACTACGATAAATCCTTTGCCACTGGCGGCCTGCCCTACGGACCGACTTCGGATTACAACAAGATCATTCAGGCCACCAGTTCCACTCAGTCTCAGTCTTCATCCGACGTCGTCAATAGCATTACCAGCTCTGCCAACGCTTTCTTCGACGCCGACGAGCGTGTGTATGCAGGTTACCTGCAGGACGTGATCACTCTTGGCAAACTACGGCTGCAAGGCGGGGTTCGCTTTGAAGGGACCAGCACGCATTTCCACGCCGATCAGGTGACCGCCAACGTGGACTCCATGGGCAATCCCCTGCCTCCTACTATTTCGCCCTTGCGCCAGGATTCCGGTTACGTGAAGGTATTGCCCAGCATTCAAGCGCAATATCTCATCTGGAAAAGCACCAATCTTCGCGCCAATTTCAGTCAGGGCATCTCCCGGCCGAATATCGGCGACCTGGTTCCGACCACCATTGTCGATCCCAATGCCAGTCCCAAGAGCGTTTCCACCGGAAATCCTAACTTGAAGCCCACCAAGGCCAATAATTACGACGTCTTGGCCGAGCACTACTTCCAGCCGCTCGGTATTCTGCAAGCTGGCTTTTTCTATAAACAACTCTCCGATCCCATTTATCCAACGGCGGTCACGATTCAGTCCGGGCCGCAAGCCGGCTTTTTGTTGACCCAATCCGTCAACGGACCGAGCGCGCACATCACCGGATTTGAGGCCGCCTGGGAACAGCGTCTCTCGTACCTGCCAGGCCTGCTCAGCGGATTTGGCGTTTCCGCGAATTACAGCTACACCACCTCGCAGGTAAAATTTCCGCTGGGTTTCTCCAATGGCCGCACCGACCAGCCAGCCTTCCAGCGCCAAGCGCCCAATAATTGGAACGCTGGGTTCACTTACGACAAATCGCGCTTGTCCATGCGCTTCGCCGTCTCCCACAACGACGCCAGCATTTTCCAATACGCCTTTCAGGAGAACGGAACTCCAAACGATCCCATCCTCGGTCTGAAAGGTCCGGGCGGGGACATCTATCTCTACGCCCACACGCAGTTCGACATTCAGGGCAGCTATCGCCTCTACAAAGGCCTGAGCTTCTTTGCCTACGGCCTGAACCTGACCAACGAAGTCTTCGGCTTCTATCAAGGCAGCAAAATCTACCCGATCCAGCGCGAGTACTATCACCCGACCGTTGCTTTCGGCCTGCGCTGGACCTCGAGCTCCGAATAGGAACTGGAATGTAGGCCACCAAAGGGGTTGGGCACTGGGTTTTGCAACAACCTTTAGCTAGCCTAGCTATAGCTATACGAATGCGCATAAGTAAAAGGACATCATACCGGTAGATGTGGCATACTCCTTGTGAAGGAGTAGCCATGATTCCTCGCGTGCTGCGATTGCATCCGAAGACGTATCAGCGATTGATTGGCTTACGCAGGGAA
>WNFA01003372.1_pt1 | contig 18105 bp, 25 predicted proteins | sample 5400481 | NCBI WGS metagenome assembly WNFA01 (sample SAMN13153340, study PRJNA577476) | soil metagenome | isolation source: 120 cm saprolite under Douglas fir tree site 2 hole 1 replicate 2 | place: USA:California | collected 2015-04-18
TGTCTCATGATGTCTGGGATCTTAGATGGGCTAGTTTCGACAAGTACAGTAAGCACTCACTGGCACTCATTGCAGTGATTGTGGGTCAATGTGGTGTATGGCCAGTCGGTCGGTGCGGGAACCCTTGCAACATATGTACAGTTACTATAGTATACACTCGACGCACTCCCATTCCGGAGCACTTAACGTCCTGCCCAGAATCCGGCACCAGAAAATTGTTACACCCATCAGCAAAACCAGAAAAAGTAAACTTAAATTTCATAGATGCCATAGCATGTCCATAGCAGCTGTAGCAGGGGGTCAATTTGATAGACCACCATAGCAGTGTATAGCCACATGCTCGGCAAAAGTCAACTAATACCCAATGTTTTGATGTTCGATAGGCGTGCCGTGTGCCATGCCTCCAAATCAACCGAACAGAATGGCAAACGCAGCGGAATACTATTTGGCGATGATTTTGATGGGCTTGGATTGCAAAGCTCTTTGTAAACAGTAATCTTTCCTAATACATGCTACTTGCTACTACTATGTAACTACTACTGCGTCATATGACACAAGCACGACGCGCCCACTCTCGTTTGAGCGTGCGCAGTCCGATCCAATCTTCAACAACAGTGGTTGCTCGTGCATCAACACTGCCTTCTCCCCATCTCTCCCCATCTCTCGCAGGGATGGACAGGTAAGATCCGAACCAGGCACTTTCCTTGGGTATGACTGCAGTCCTGAGCGAAGAGCACGAGCACGAGGGCGTTGAGTTGAGCGAGATTTGCAGCGTACGTCTCATTTTTGTGTGATGGAGGCCGTTCGTTGTTGATGGACGTAAGGAAGTGGTTGATTCGAGGTATCTCTCGAACTGGGCCGGGTTATAGTATTGTGCCTATTTGCCCATTTCCGGACCAAGGGCACGGGGGATGTGATGTGAATGATGTAGGCGGAAATAAGGGAAGAGAGATGATGGGCATCACCAGCAACCCACTCATTCTGCTTTCGGTACAATATGGACCTTGGGAGAACGACGATTGCATCGGCGCTGACTCGCCGCCGCTGAGGGTTTACTTACGCAGCCGACTTCTATGAAGGTCGCCCGACCAGTTTGCCTAATCCCTATAGCCATGGTTTCCTGTACGGGAGATGAGCTTATGCTCGGATAGAGTATTACTGTAACACCGTCGTACCTCTGCGCACTTGCGAGCCAGCACTGCCTGTAGGAGAGGATTGGATCCCGAAAAGCAAGGGTTAGCAGGGAGAGGCAGACCGCGAGAGGGGAGAGTGAGGGCGGGCGACGGAAGTCGGTTGTTGATGGCTCTGTCCAGGTGCGAGGCTGGGCTGCAAGGTGTCTGAAGCACGGTTTGGATGAGCGTCGGGCTCAGAGTGTGGAGGGGGCGGGGCAATCAGCAGTGGGCAGAATCGAAGAGACAGAAAATGACGTGCCATGCGTTTGATGTTCATCAACTCATTCTGTGCACCTTTTTACTTCAGCCTCTCGATCTAACCACTTTATCCGATTAATCCACTATCTCCAACATAAATAAAATTTTCCTCTCGCCCATCATTTCATCCTCCGATACGCATCGTTGGTCGGATATACATGATGTGTTACAACATGTTTACTTTTTGAGCGAAAATCGACTGTTAGATGGCCGCCAGAGTGGGCAGCGCCACTCTCGCCGTGCCAACCTGTTGGCCTGTAAGATAGAATGTGATTATCAGTGAAAGAGCAGATTTGAGATAATACATACCTTATACTCGCAATGGAGACATCTTTCCTTTCCAACGCGAAGCGACTCACGTGGGCTTCTATTCGTTTTTCCGCAAAGGCCCGTTTGGCCAGGCACCGAGCAAAAAGCCCGTTCCAGTAGAAGCTTTTGAGAGGCATGGCGGTGTTGTCTGAAAAGGGAGTGCGGGGGAGTGGGATGACTTTGACCGGAAAGGGTTTGACAAACACCAGGGCGTAGGAAAAAAAAAGGTGTTAGTCCGCAGGCGCTTGTCATTTGACGACTTCAAGAGAATGCGTTCATGTTCAGTCTGCTAACGCATCAGCACAATATTCATCCGACCTGAATGATACAAAAGAGTGAATTGAAGCTATTTTGTTAGGGTAACATAAAGCGGAACAGATAGAAACCTAGGTGTATTTAAAGGCGTAAAAGAGTTCTTTCTCAAAATACTTATTCAGCCAGAATTCCGAGCTGTACTCCAAAATCGTTTCTTTTGCTAATTGCCTGTTCACCTGTTTCCCAGAACATGGTACGAGATCCACAAGTGTTCGAAGTTGCGTTGAAGATATTCGTTCCATCAGCCCAGCGGGCACGCTTCGGAAGATGCATCCCGATAAGAACAAACGTTACAACGTCCAGTGGTCATGCCTTGGATGGGGGAAGGGCAATGATTCATTAACGAGCGCATAACCCGAAGCATAACCCGGACAGGGGCAGACTGCTGAAGGGGAGAATGACAGGGCTGGCGACAGGAGGTTGATTGTTGATCGCCCCGTCCAGGTGCGAGGCTGAGTTGCAAGGTGTCTGAAGCACGGTTTGGACGAGTGCTAGGCTGAGAGTGTGCGAAGGGGGCAGGCGATCAGCAGTGGGCAGAGACAAGCAGCCATGGCAGCAGCATCCAGCAGTGCGTTGAGCACATTCATAGGATTGAAGCCAGATCGTAAGACGTGGGCATCAGGAAGTAAAGGAACGGGTACAGGCCTCACACCCAGATAGTTGATTACAGGGATCTTGCTCTCGTCACCGCCAAAGTAGCGCTCCAATACATTCACCATGAGACCAGACTCGACGTTATCCTTAATAGACTTGTCCTTTTTGATCGAATGGACACTGCGATGAGGCCCTGAAGGATGGCCACGCGCTGAGGGTCCTGCCACAAACGGAACACGTCAACGAAGCTCATCACCATTAAGGTCCTGATAGATCACCTTGTCCGGGAGATATTGGCATGCCCACAACGAGGAAACACATGCTGAACACGGCTTTCGCTTGAAGAATTCGACCTTGCTTTGGTCAGAGCCATTTGGGGCACAGATCTTACATAGGTTACCACCAAGCCCATAAAGGGCACGGGGTGGGCCTGTGACCGTAAAGATGCGAGGACCATTGTGGAGCGAAACACTGATTTGAGAGTTATCTGGGAGATACCTGTTTGTCTTGGAAATGGTTGAAGGTCTTTGGGAAGTAAGCCGTTGGCGGACAGCATTGGCATGGGTTGACCCTCTATCAATAGACAAGTGTTCGAATGTGAGGACAGGAAAGACTTTCTGGCCCCACACGCCAGCGAAAAAGAGCCACTTAGGCCTTCTGTACGTTCTCGAGGAAGGATACATCATCCTTGGCGCATGTGGCCACTCTCAGGGCCGTTGCTATATTTTCTTCCAGAGAAACACGCTGACAACTCAGCCACCGCCGGTGATAAACTGGATATGCGGGTCGCAACCAAGTTTTGTGAACTGGGTGAGCCTGATGAGACCGGGATGTGGGGCAAAGGAAGCAACTGGGGGAAGCAGGGCCATGCCAGCCACGAGATGACGTTTAGGCCATGTTTGATGAAAGAGATACCGCGGGAGGCGGAAGCAAGTGGCTGAAGGACTTTGTCGACGATGGAAGTTAGGAAAAGTTTAACAAATGGACAATGTGTCGAAGAGCACTTGAAGCTCATCGAAATAGATTTCATTGGCATCTTGTCTACTGAGAAGGGCGAAAATTGAGGCCCGGCCCAAATGAGCCAGGTTGGTGAACTGCACGGGTAATCCCGGATATTTTTGAGCCTACCCGAGGACCCGGACCTGGACCTGCTGGAAGCCCATATCCTGAAGAGTACAGGTAAAGGTCATGAATGCGTTCTGAATAAAATGAGACGCGAGAATGCCGGTGTATTGATGAATATACTGTATACAAGATGGTGGAGCGATGCCCAATGAAGGGATAGCTTGATGTGCAGGCAAGTGGATCGATCAGGGACGGAAGAGGGAGATGAGGTGGTGAAATACAAGATAAGCCTTGGGGTGAATCACATCGTTGCTCAGGAAGGGGAGCACGGAGTCTCAAGCCTCCAAAAGTACGCAGTCTTGTGTCTGTGACTTGTCATCTCAATCGAAACAGGGGCAACTGCCTCCTTTTCATCGTTATCGGATATCACAATACTGTCGCCGCCTGTCGACCACCGATGATTGGCCCCGGGTCCCGAACACGAAAGACCAATGGAAATAACGAAGGTGATGTGGCGGAAGAGAATATGCAGAAATAAAAAAAGGTGCCGTAGTATCCATGCGTGAATAATAAATGAATCATCCTGCAATCCGGGCAGGATTCAAATATCATCGGCCATCAGAATGTGAGGGCGGAGGGGCAGTTTGATCAGAAAGACGACTGGTGAACGGCGGCCACAGCGGCGGTGGTAGCGGTGTGATGTTGCCTGGCAGGTGGGTAAGCGATTCCATAGATCAAGTTGAGGGTAGCACCAGCGTTGAGCCAACTGTCGTGAACTGCACGATCCGGATAGCCTGCCGGTGCGGCACTCATGTTAAAGTCTGTGATGCTTGTTGACGCCAAACCAGTTTCGAAACCAGGACGTATGTGAGGGGCGGGCTCATTAAGGTCAGCGCTCGGATACTTCTCAAAGAATTCATCAATTGCATAGCACGTCCTGCGACGCCGTTTCGTCATGCCAGAACAGGGGTTGGTCAAGCGGGTACCAGATAATCTGGACGACAAGTGGACGTATAGACCGGATGATGGACAACCGTTGTCGTTGGATTGTTGGCATTTATGGATGTAGCCCCAGCGGATAAACTAAAAAAATTGTCAAGCTTTATGTACGAAGATTCCGCAAAAGGCAACAAACATACCTAGTGACACCAGGTAAAGCTAGGTGTTCGAGGAGAAAGACAAGATGAGGCAGTCCGGTGATGAGGCGATATATGTTTCTGTTCTCATTGAAGTGAGTGGATTCAGGCAGCGCAGGAAGGGGAAGGATCCTGAGTGGCAGACCTGTCCCCTTGTCGGCTGTTACAGTGGTGGTTGTACATGGCGAGTGGGGCATCGGAGGTGTTGAAAACATTTTGAAAACGCCGCGGATCTTCGTTGAGAACGGAAAGACGGGTGGAAGCTGTGGGATTTGGTTAGGTTGAGCTCATTTGAAACTGCGGTGGTGGATCAATGTGAGGGTATGGACGGCGGTGAGGCAGAGGCAGAGGCAGAGGCAGAGGCAGCACACTAGGCAAGGTTGATGTTTCATGAGATGGCGAAGGAGCAGATGAAGACTAGGAGTTCATGTTGAGGACGGCAGTGAGGAAGGGGAAGAAAATGGTTGGGGGCCAGACGCCTACATAGGAGCGGGCTGTGAGTGGGATTAAACTCGGAAGCCAGGACGGGTGTGGTCGCTCTGACATAGTGGAATGCATGATGCTGGTAAAGTACTTTGCTCTGGGCGAGAGAAACGGAACCGCGGGCCAAGATATCGCGAGACAAAATTTCTTGGTCAGCTGGGGTTATTCATCAGCACAAATATCGGTCAGCAGTCTAGCAACTCATACCTTGGGAATGTCAACCTTCTCCAGCCTGAGATAATTGAGAACATTCGTGAGAGTCCTCCGCACACACATAGCCCTAACAAGTATATCAGTAACTACGCTTAGCGAAACTCGTCAGGAGATCGTGTCGAGAGGTTATTTGAGTTTCCAATCAGCCGCATTATGACCACTGAAAGCAGAACGGGTATTCACTGAGCGTTGTCGTTTCATCCCTGACGAAAATATATATCCAGAATCCTCGCAACACGCTACCGCTGGGGATGGTTCCAGCGGCAATCCTATTTGAACCAATGAGGACAATTGCAGGTGGTGGGCAATGAGATCAGAAAATACGCACTCTGACTTTCCCACCCTCCTCACGGACATTGGCACCGCCGCCATCCGAGGACCCATCCTTTTCTCTGCGAGAATAGGGTATATGCGGGTATGCTTAGCTACGTGGCACTGGCAGGTCCAGGGTAAAGTCTCTTTGGAGATATGTGATAACACCTAGACCGGTGGCTGGGTGAGATCGCAACACTCGGCAATGCCAGAGCATGAACGCCTCACCTGGTCCGGGTGGTAGCATGGCCTGAGTGCAAGGCGAAGTGCAGTGCCAATGAACAATCGACAGATTACCGTCGCACATGCTCACGGAAAACATGAGAGAGATGGAAAAGAGCCGAGACGATCGAGCGTGGAGCAGAAGGATGAGAGACGGAATGGTCGAGAAATAGGGTAGGGTAGGGTAGGGTAGGGTAGGGAGGAGAGAGGGGGGAACAAACAACGTGGGAGCATCCTATCCGCTCCATCTCAATAGTCCTTGTGCAACTTCGGGCACGTCCTGTTTCAGAGACGTGCAGGAAGGGGACGGACACCCACTTATCGCCCCCCCTTTTCGGAACACGCTGATGTTGCAATACTGGCCAGAGGTCACTACACTGCACCAATAAATAAAAAAACAGCGAATGCAGGGGAGGGAGGGCGGAGACATAATGGGCGGAGGAATAATCGATAGGATGGAATGAGGCGCCATTTTTTTTTTCGTTGACATGGTAAGCGGTAGCTATAATCCGCTGGGGAAAGGCAATTGGGTGAAGAAGGAGAAAGGGCGTTGATTATGAGGAACGGGTAATGAAAAAATGGCAGGGTGGAAGCACATCGTTGACGGAGAAACAGCTCGTGGTGACGAAAAAGTCGGCGCGACGCAGACGTTGATGTCTGCGAGAGGAGACAGTTGGCATCCCATCGATGCACACCGAGTGAAAGGGCCCAGTTTCATGGAAACCCGAGGAGGGGAGGGAGGGAAAGTCTGTCCTGGGAGAGTGAGCCCGAGGAGGAGGGGACAAGGTCGTGGTAGAGAACGCACTGCACGATGGGCTTGAACACACATGTAGGTCGAGCGACCCTGCTCGTCACGCTCGATGGTGTGCTGCATAGTTGGACCGCGACTACGATAAAACACGGTGGCAATGAGAGGGGAATTTGGCGGTGACAACAGCGAGGGCAGGGAAATTGCCCGGTGAGTGACCAGGGAAGGCAGCGCGTGACGTAACAACAAGGGCGATCTGCAAGCGAATTGAGTGGCGAAAAGAGGCTTGCCGGGTCGTCTGGTGATGAAAGACTGTCCAGCTCGAGTCCTTTCCCAGTGCTGGCCGATGTGCGTTCAAGGATGAGCTACGTGTGAGTATTGCTGGACGGATGGCACCAACACGCACGAGCAGCTGCCTATCTGACCCCTCTCAAGGCAATGACTCTCTGTCTGATTGTCAGACCGAATCATTTTTGTGAGAAGGGCCAGATGGAGAGCGTCCTTGGTTGTCAAGGTCTCCCCTTTTCGGCGCTCGGTCGTGGTCGTGAGGGTCGCAAGCCAGAGTACTAACACGCGCTGTAGGGCGGACGGGCATGGGTGAAGGGGTGAACCGTGATGGTGCGCACGACACGGGCGATGGATGGAATGCTGGAGAGAGTGATGGCGAGGGAGTGGCACAATTCAAGCAGGGAAAGGGCAACACGCTTGGGGAAGGGCAATTGGGCGAGGAAGGAGGAAGGGCGTTGACCATGAGGGACGGGTAATGAAAAGATGACAGCGTGGAAAATTGCTCATCGTTGACGGAGAAACAGCTCATTCAAGATAGATTAAAATAAGGGGCCGTTTCCATGGCTCCAGTTTCGGCGCTGTCTCTGGACCAGGAAATGTGCCGACATCTGTGGTAGCCAATGATCCGCCCCACGCTCCGAGAAGCGAGAATACAGTAACTGAACTCGACCCACTCAGCATCCTCTCCAAAGAAGGTAGTGACTGGTTCGCCATTTTCAACCCCAGTTAATTTTGTCCTTGGAAACATAGATCTGGGATATTGCAAAGCAGCGCATTCGGAATGTCTTTGAAGGGCACAGTCAGGAGATCTATTCACTGGACTTTTCACGCAATGGGCACTGATCATATCGGGTCCTTGTTGCTGCTGGTTCACTCTATAACACCATACGCATTTGGGATCATGGGATGTCAACTCGTCGAGCACCTTCGAGGACACAGTGTCCACAAGTGTTGCCTATTGTGTCACTGTGGACTCTGTCTGACTGTCTCCAACTAAATCAATATGGCATACTGTATGGCATCTACGACGCAGACTTTGTAACTACCTACTATGTTGCTAGTGAGTAGTAAATCTGCTTGTCAAAGAAGTGGTTCAATAGAAATTCATTACTATATTCAAGACTGTTTTCTTTCGTAAGGCGAGAATCAGCTGCTTCCATAAATTGTGGGACCAAATCAACAGCCGCACGGATATGAGACAGTGGAATAATGTCACCCATCCGTATGCCATCCGCGCGGCTACTCCTTTTCAGAATATACATTTTTGTTGAAGGTTCAGGAACATAGCCTCAGCTTGTAGTTGATCCGGTGGATGTTGTTTGAGGAATAATGTCGAAGCGTTGAACATATGCAAGGAATGAATGCATGGGTGATTGTAGAGGCACCACTGAGTCTGGAGGATGGACAATGCGGAAAACCAGTCGAATCTGAACAATACAGTGTCCTGAGAACTATCCATCAGTGGACGGAATTGAAAGTAGTGACTCAGGAACCATTACCTGTCATCTTGCTTTGCGGCCATTCTTTGTCCGGGTCAATATTGATGAGCACAGCGTCAAAGCGTCCCAAAGGCCACTTCTCAGTCGGAGGTGAAGCACAAAGGGCCTGAGGGGGATGAACAATACGAGGGTCATGGTAGTCCTTCAATTGGATGCGCAATCCCTGCCAGACCTCTAGTTTCTGGAATGGGAGAGATGTAGTGCCAGGTGCTGGAGATCGGTGGCCTCCCACTGTATAAAGAGACCTGCCACCCTCAGCGGCGCGCGAGAGAAAGTGAGCAAGTGATGGTGCAAGATCGGGAATGCAAAATCTTGATGCAATTTCATGAATTGATGTCCTCCTGAGAAATGGTTCGCGATTGAGGTGAATCGCCGTTCTAGAACCCGCCATGAATGTTCGGAGAGGTAGTGGCAAATTTAAATCACAGTCTCGTACAAGGTGGGCTGCTTCTTCGAAATAGTTCGTAGGTATTCGGCGAGTCCGCCCAATGTTTGAGACAGTGTGAATACTGCCAAGGAGAGTAGCGGAAGACCTCAGCTGGTTTGGTACATTGATGTCGTCGGGAAAAATATTGTCTTCATCGTCAGAATCCAATTCATTGTCCAGATGGGGAAGCGGCAAGGTTCCAAATTCGATTCGAGCATCTCAGATAGCGGTTGCCAGATCAAATTGGAAGCATTTATCTGATCGATCAAGATGGCGACAAATTTGTTCCTCGTATTTTTGATTGTTGCCAGATTTAGCGGGATCCTTGATGACCTCGATATGTGCATGTTCAGTGTGATCTGCAGTGAAATTGATAGCAGCCCCATTTGCCTTGATATTTGTAACAACGCTCTGCATAAGTTCTAGTTTTGGTATGTACCAGTTCTGAATCGGACGGTTGCCTTTGCCAACACGAACCCCCGCATCCATAATGGCTGATTTGTGGCGGTGAAATTCCAAAAGCGCAGCATCTATCTTGTCACACATAATGCCGTCAACCTCTGGTGCCTGGGCTAGGTAGCGGAAGTTCATCATAGAGCGGATTGCAATGATAAAATCTTGAGAAGCGGCACCAGTGATGACAGCGACGATATACCGCTGGATATTCCGATGTTCACGGCCTGTGACTTGCTTGAGCCGTGAGACGCCATCCTTGAAATGTCGAAGGCCAATATGGGGCTGCAAGATCGAGAAACGAAAGTCGATCTCTGCCTCGCCAAGCTTGCGAATACACCATTTCAGATCATGGTCATAGAACTCTTTGTTGAAATGATGTAGTGGCTCTGGGGTAAGGAAAAGGGAAGGCTCCGCGAGAGGCCAATCCCTCCAGAATGGCTTGTCCACACCGTTCAGACGAAACTTTTTGGCTTCTTTAAGATATGTCTTGAGATCGCTGTTAGGGTCGGCCTTGGTTGTTACAGCATGAAGTTGGGCAAGCATGGTGGAGGCAGTTCGTGGTTCGTGTTTGAATGAATCACCAAACTGTTTGTGTCCTGCCATTGTGACAGGCGAGGTCTTTCCACCAACACCCGCAAGCATAGCGGCCTCTGGTGTATCGACAATGTATGCAGCAAGTGGGGTGAAGCAATATTGGAGAGAGCCATATGGGTCGGACATCATTGCACCACAATACGCCGCCTTCTTCAATGGTTCTAGGATAAAATCGAGGCATTCATGGATGAGACGGTTCTCTAGCATGCCACGAAGCAGTTTGTCATGGGTGATGAATTTTGGAACCGGGAGAAGCGCAAGAAGTAAGAAAGCATGATGAGAGCTCTTTACATGATAGCCGGCTTTCATATTGGCAAGACTGATGAGAAGGGGATGGGCAGTTCGATCGCCAGTCATTGCAGTTATTCTTGTCTTGTCCGAAGATAGAATAGTCCCAAGTAGTGTCGCCTTCGGAGGAATATTTTGCTGGAATACTTTGATGAGAACAACGTATAAGAATTCTGCCAAAAATACACAAACCTGCATTGTCCATGCGACGTCGCCAGACAACCATTCACTATACACTCGAATACTCTTCTCGGCGGTTTTGTAGAGCTTGTATGGTGTAAACTCAATGTCATCCGCAGACAGAGGTGAGTTCAATAATGATTCAATACATTCGATGGGGTCGCGATAGAATAGTTGCAAGGGAGATTTTGTAGGATGATTGGCCGCCCACGGCTTACACTTCCATAATGGTCCGGCGGGAAGCATTTCTGCTCGGCCTCTCAAGTCCTTTGCTGTTTGAAATGAGAGGCGAAGAGTGCGAATCTATCAATCAAAGTAAATAGCATATTCCAAGGCTGAAGAGAGAGAAGTACTCACAAATTGGAGCTTCAAAAAATCGTCAATCAGTGCCATACTCATGCCTGAACGTAGAAGAAAGGCTGCCATTTCCCAATCTTCTTTTGATGCGAATGGATAGTATAGGTTTTTTTGGCACTGATCTGCAAAATCGTCTGAATCGAAACTTCCCATAAATGTTTTGCCAGCACCCCAGTCATGTGCAGCATTGGGAAATTCTTCTCGAGGAATGGATCCTGTTGCGCTGTTAAATGAGCCTGGGTTATCCGTAGCCATCTGGATGTCTGTGCCGTTCTGTGTAGCAAAGTCGCCATCGTCATCCATGGCATTCATCTCAACATCATCGAGCCCCTGCTCTAATGAGGCATTTTGAGATTGCGGGGTATTCATGGGGAGCGGTATAGAAACGAGGTCGCTGGTATCAAAATTTACACAAGATGAGCGCGGTTGGTTCAGGTGACGAAGAACCTTCTCATCAGTTGTGTACCGTCGTCCACACCTGGGGCAATGAGGCATGGCGTGTATTGCAAGGAGTTCAACAAAGATGTGGCTGTTGCGAGCCTTGTGAGACTTGGGAAACAGGCTGGACACGCTTGTGGACACGTGCAATGCCAGCGTCAATGCCAGCGTCTGAGTGGGGTGAACGCGAAGCTCAAACCACACGCCTCGCCGATCTCCGGGTCGCGGGTACCACCCCCATCATCTTCATCAACGCAGCCTACACGAACAAGGGAAGACAGGACGACAAATCGCTTGGCGCAGCCGCAGCAGTCCTGTACTACGAAGGAAAGGAGTGGGGCCACACAGAGCATGTCTCCGGGGACAGGGTCACCAGGTCTGATGTCGGCGCTGCGCCCTGCCCTTGCCCTGCTAAGCGACTTCCTCCTGTCGTTTCAGTACTCCAGCTCAGTACATATCGTTACAGGACCGGCCAAAGCCATTGGACTCTTTCTCAAGTTTGGTAAACACACGACGCAACACTTTTCCATTGAGTTTGCACGAGAAATTGATGCTTTACTAACTAATCACCCAGATCTTACCATAACAATTCAACACGCCAAGCGCGACCCAACCCTCGTTGGCTTCAAACACGCGTGGCACCTGATCCTGGAGGCAATAAAATGCCTCCGAAATAACAACAAGGACCTGAAGTCCATTCAATTCCAAACGCACAGAGTCGAAAGCAAAAGTGCTCCAGGCCTGGGAGTAACGGTTCTACAATTCCCTGTTCCTCTCAAGCCTATAACAGCGCACTAGCTAATCCCCCAGATGGGCGCCCACACACTGTACTCCGGATGGCCTCAACAGGCATCCGGATCAAAAGCACTAAGTACGTACATCACGTCCCTCGTGAGATCCAATCTACTCTCTTCTGTCTCATCACAGGCCACGCCTTTACGGGCGCGTATCGCCTCAAGTTCAAACACCCAAACCTTCCCCTGGCAACGGAGGAGGAGGTTGCGTGCGCGTGTGGCGCAGTGCCCGAGGACACAGAATGTTTTGCTCCACTGCCCGCTCACACACCGCCACCGATGTCGCCATCTATTCACCGTAGGCCCCATTGACTCGCTCAGGAAGGTCTTTGACCATCCCTTGCGCTGTCTGGGCCTCCTACGATTCCTAGAAGATACCCGAGTTTGCATTAAACCGCAAACCGTCTGGGAACCAGGATGATGGGACTTGGACAGCATCCATAAGTTAGATGGAAAACTACCTCCGTAGCAAGGCCAGGCAGCCAGCTGGCCCCATGACACACGCCCCATCATATACGATAGCCTTTACACAACCCCACCCCCCAAATAGCCGCGTGCAACCCGTGCGAGCTCACCATACATACTTAGACTGTAATACCGAAAGGTGACCTTCTGTGTCCATAGGTACATGTGTGGGATATAAACTTGGATTCAAAATTAAAAAAATGCCAGCGTCTGAGGATGGACTTCGATGATACACAATGCGTCGTCACATGTCAGGCTGTTCGTTTCACATGCCTCCTCACAACACCTCCGTCGTACCTCCCACATCAAGCATAACACATTCGTGTTCCACTTCTGTTCCCATCAGCTCAATGTTGCTTCAGCTAGAAAACACCCCTTGCCCTCTATCACCTCTACCATTGGCCTCCAAAGGCTCTGATCAATTTGTCGACGATATATCTGACATTGATGACTTGGACTCCGATGATGACTTATCTCCCATTCTTGATGCCATGACTGTGAGTAGTAATGTACTCAACATCATTTATTTAATGCTTTTCCATCCCTCACTAGACTATTCCAATTCCCCAAAACTCTGTCGACGCCAAAAATCTCATGACACAAGCTAAAGCGAAACGCAAGACTGCGATACAAAAGTGCAAGCTTGCTGATGCCGACTTTTGAGAGGCAATGTTGAAGGCGAAGCTATGTCGTTTCCGAGCCCAGCATGCAAAGCATGTATTAGACGCTTCAAAAGTTTATCTCCATCATGTCAATTGGACTATTCAGCGAAGCAGATACAGGGATGTTCGGTCGAAGCCCTCACAGCAGGTTATGACTATGGTTGACAGTGGACAACATGGCACTAAAGGTACGCAAACAATCTCTACATGAATGAGAGCCGCTGAGCACACACCACATAGTAAATCACTTCGTCAATATTCCAGGTGGTTCAATAGGTATAACACTTGACTAGATACATACCGTACATGCTGCTTTCGTTTCTAACCTGTCTACTGACATGAACAATACATTCTCTCAAGTCGAATTTTGGCCCATTTTGCCACCACATGTTGCGAGCGAAGCGGAACCCAACTGCAATTATTCAGCATACTTTGGCTTTAGCTCAGCGTCCTGAAGTTCTTCTCTCCACAGCCGTCCACTAGACTCAAAGCTGTCGTTATTGTCATTTTCAGCGAGAGCACCGCTCGCTTCACATCCGTCACACCTCCCTTACCCTTAGTGCAGCCCTGTGCTACCTTTGGTCCGGTGTCATGCCCTTCCGAAAACGTAAGTGATCCACTTCTCATGCCTGTATGAGGCTAAGTGGTTTATTTCAGATCTTTTCAAGAAGATCCCCGCCAATCTTTTGGACTGTTTGATTTTTGAGTGGGTCCATACCCGCTCTCCAATGCTGACAGGCATGGCTACCCGCACGGTGCTGTCACATGTCATGTTTCATGTTAGTAAACCATACAGTTGCCGACGGCATTTGTAGACTCTTTTTTTGTCTCTTTTCTCCGTCAACGGCCCACTTCCCTTCTCAGATTGCTGACCATGTATTTAGACACTAGGAGGGATCCTTATTCCGGATTTCACTCAGTTCTTTTCTCCAAGTCGTCTGCCTTTCATATCAGTGCGTGCCCCCCCCCATTTTGCCTCTTTTCTGCTGCAGCCCAAATTGCCGAGCTGTTGTGCGCATCGCTTTCTGGACAAATTTTGACCGTCTCCCTCCTAGGATCTTTTCTACGCTTTCCAAGATGGTTGCCAAGCGCAAGACCCCTTCTGGTTCTACTGACCCTCCCCTGGCCAATGCTAAGAAGCGAACAGTCTCCTCAAAAGGTAGATGCTGTATTCTTCTCCGCTTTTTCTTTTGTTGACACTACTTTATCTATGAAGAGAATGCCACCTCCATCCGCCGCTCTGAGAGAGCTACGAAAGGTCAGGGAGGAGAGCTTCAGCAAAAGCAAACCGTTTCTGAGGCTGTTCAACCTCGTCAAGGTCTTCCGAAGCAGAAAAAGTCCCACGTTCAGAATGTCCCTGACAATGTTGTGGTAAATCCCATGGCCCCAATCTCCCCGCCGAAGCGTTCAAAGCGGAGCAAAGCAGATGTAAGTTTGCATCGTCCCAAATTGTGTTATATATTAACAAACTCTTCGTCACAGATACTTCCGACACTATCACAGGGCATGCCAATGCCTACCGTCCCTCGGCCACTGTCACATATTATTTCATCCCATAGCAAACCCAATCTAAATAACTGCGACTCAAGGTTTGGGTTTCGCCTACCACCCCAGCCTCGGATATTGGACACCCTTGTGCCCCCACTGACAGCCAATTCCTCTAACGTTCCCTTCAATTCATCTGTCGTCAAAAGACTTGGAGAATCGCCTATTGCATCAATAGTTGATGCTAATGGCAACAGGGTACCGATTGACCCTGTTTTGCTTGCGGAAAGTCAATCCCAGCCATCATTTCACTCACTCCCAGTTGTCTATCATTCCTTATCAGCGAAAGTGCGTCAGAGGCAACGCCCTCAAGGCCCTACACCACTTAACCCTTTCACTGGCGATCAATCCGAAGGTCAAGTTACCAGCATTGACGTTCATACAAGCGGTACTCTTCAAGCTGACTCGGACAGTGGAGGCGACAGCAATGACGATGGCATGGATGAATCTGAGGTCGAGTACGAGTTTGATGGTAGCAACTCGTCTGATGATGAGTTGGAGCCAAGCCACTCACAAGTACGTGTGCGTAACAGTTTTCCCATAAATGATGGCAGTGAATTTGACACCAGCGGATATCAGAATATTGGCACTGAATACAGTGTTCATCATGACCTTCATGATCCTCTACTTGGTGCGTTTTGTTATTGCAAGGCTGATCTAGAACTTATCCTGTTTCTACAGAGCCTGGCTTTGATCGATCTCCATCCGAAGATGAGCAATTTGCCCATGCACAGCTACGTTCTCCCGGTAAGTACCTCGCCATGTAACCATGTTCTACTGAGCCAATCATTGCAAATTAGGTGAACCTGAGGTTGCATTTGAAGATTCACTAGAGAAACGGCAGAAAAAGGCATCTTGTACGTACAACTTCATTGGAGACGACCTACATTCACCATATTACAGATCGTAAGAAAAAAAAGACTTTACAAAAGAATCCGACACAAAATGTTGACGCCGGTGCTGAGGTATTAGAGGTAAAGTATATGTTCACTAGGATATTATTTTTACTTGCTGATATGTTTACAGGGCGATGGTTCTTACGATGTTGTTGGAAGATATCATCAACGAAATTGAGCGCCTCGTCCTCCAAATCCCAGACGACTTGAAAGCCATCGGCAGCATGATGTGTTGTCGACGACTGATGCTCAGCGTGTGTCAGCAACTGATGCCTAGCATGTGTTGGCGGAGACCGATGCCCAGCATGCACCAGTGGAGATCGATGCCCGGCATGCGTCAGCAGAGACCGATGCCGATGCCCAGCATGCGTCAGCGAAGACCAATGCCCAGCATGTGTCAGCAGAGACTGATGCTGCTAAAGGTACACATCGTTCTGAAGCCCCTACAGATATCGAGGGAAAATCTAGAGCACGGCGCCATTCACAGAAATGTTACACCAGAAGTACAACTGATCCAAAAAAGCTAGGTTTCTACCCTCCACAATGGCGCGATGTCTTGGAGAGGGCACAGCAATTGTGGCGGCCTTGGATGGCACTTGAGTGTGGTTTTCCCAAACGAGAGATCAGGGCGCATTTGGACATGGCTGCGCAGTGTGTTACTGATGCCCTATCCGAACACCAGAAGGGCGGAGGCAAAGTTGAGAACGGTAGCTATTTGCCATTCTAACTGCGTCTCTGCATCTAATCTCACATCTCTTTGTAGGATTCTGGGAGAAGCATCAAAACGACATGCGTAGTTATGTCTGTCATCGTATACTCCTATGATCCCCTTTCCCTGTCTCATTACTCTCTAGATATTTTCCGACCGATCCTCATTTTGTGGAATGATCAAGCGCAAAGCTGCCGACACTGTTCGACTCCTCTACAACTTCTATCCTGAAGAAGCGTTTGACAACCAGCATCAACAAACCGAGTTTATTTCAGCTGCCATCCAAAAACTCGTTGAGAAAGGAAAATTCCTTGGTGGTGGACACGATGAGCAGGTATGTCCTTTAATTCAATATATTGCCAATGTCGTTGACCAGCTACTGTATTGTATATCTCTAGGGTCGAACAAACAACCTCATGCATCCTGCAGTCAAGGAGGTTTCAATTTTTATTTACAAATCCGTCGCACGGTCACTTCCAGCGGAGTATAAGAACACAATCCCTTGCAAAATTGTAGCACTAGCTGGAGCTGCTGTACGTTTGTCTGCCTATGAGTGTAGTTGGGCATGATAATAGCTCATTACGTTCTAGATTCACTGCAGCCTTGATGTATGGGAGCTAGGCTGGGAAGGCAAGAAAGAATTCAGTGCAGAGCAATATGAACGAACATACAACGGGATTCTAGCACTAATCGAGATGCTAGAACAAGATCTGTACCATTGGAACAAGTTTACTGCCGCGCGACGCAATTGGGCAGGAGAAGCCAAGTAAAACTTTTTACTCTCGCTTTAGTCGCTACTGATGTTTGAAAAAAGATTTCAGATTCGCCCAATCGAAGGACTTAAAGCAACGGATATGGAAATCTGTCTTGATTGATATAAGGTGTGCTGTGTGCGTCAGAGCCACACTCGGAGTCTCGGAACAGAGTAAGCCACATGCCATAACTATACAGCTTTCCATGTTTGCTCATCATCATCATTGTCCCTTTTTTTATTGTGTCGCTCTTCTTCTTTGCCGCACGATTGCTGCCTTTCCCCTCAACGGACGACTCCAGTGTAAGGAAGGCATCAGGCCTACGCATTAACCGGAACAAAACGAGCCATCGGAGCGCCCGTCAGCCATGCCCGTCTCATCATCGTCATTCTTCATGTCAATACACATCGTCTTCGCCTCTCCTCCCTCCTCAACCTTCGGCGCAAAACAACAGCAAATGAACCAACAACGTTCCCGCCTTCATAGCACTCCCTTTCTCCAACTTATACCCCCTTTTCTCGACTTTGGAGCATGACGATCAAGACTAGCCGCAAGGGCGCGGCACGCGTACGCCCCTTGAATACAGTCTTTTAGCGTCATTTCTTAGATACTAACATTTTGCTTTCTCTTTTTTTGACATCTATCATACACCAGTCTTTACTCTCGCCGACTCTGGCACTCCATAAGTACTACTCATCTATTTATGCCTCCCTCGCTCGTGGAGGAGGATCATCAGCTCAGCCCAGTACAGCCTCGATGTCTTAGCTTGCTCAATTCGAGTCTTTCCCTCTTTCTTTCCCTCTCACGTGCTTCTCTCATTTTTAATCTTGCGTTCGCGTGACACTGCCAGTCACGACACCATTCTCCTTTCCCCTTCTTATTGGATGACTCCCCCATCTCGCAGCCACTTCCAAACCTACATCAGGCA